>Ga0065711_1035914_pt1 | contig 21670 bp, 15 predicted proteins | sample Hoacrofraction12_FD_59098 | JGI IMG/M metagenome (GOLD analysis project Ga0065711, IMG submission 59098) | Hoatzin crop microbial communities from Cojedes, Venezuela - Epithelial fraction 12 v2 (version 2) | ecosystem: Host-associated > Birds > Digestive system > Esophagus > Crop | place... | reverse complement strand
TTTTTTTTTTTTTTTTTTTTTCCTTTTTCCTTCCCCTGGGAAGATATGAAAACTTTACAGAGAATTAAGGTTGGCTGTGTCTGTGCTGGTGGAGCAGGGACCATGTGTTGCAGCCTGGTTGCTGTATCTGGTGTAGCCCTTGCCTCAGGCACCCATGGGGGTGAGCAGTGCAGGCCCTGGGGCTGAATCTGCTGGGCAGTGGCAGGGATCTCGTGATCTGAAGGAAGTCAGGCCTGGAGCAGTCTCATCCTCAACCATGGCTTAGATGGGCACCCTGCTCTCGCTGCCCCCCTAAATCCTCGCCCACACCAGGTGCCATAGCCCAAGGTGGTACCAGAGTTTGGCAGTGGTTAAGTGTCATGGATAAGCAGTGAACTGGTGCTTGTGTTTGCCCCTTGGATTTCTTTGCCAGCCAGATGCAGCCATAAAGTCTATTTAATTAAGGATGACTGTCAATTCTTACTAACTGCTGAGATTCCAAGTAAAGGCATTTGTATTAAATTTAGAGAGAAAGGGTTGGATGTGTGTATTTGTTGGGGTGTGTTCCCTGCTTTATGCCACTTTTTATAATATTACTATGCTTCACACATTTCTTGGAGATTCAATATTCTGTTTCAGACAATGATAGTAAAGTTACAAGCTTTCCATATAGTGATAAACTGACATAAAAGATATCATTGTTTTATTTAGTATTTTTCAATTGCTGATCTAACAGAGTTTAATCACTCTTTGCATCCATCAGAGTAATATCAAAAGTCTTGCAGAGGAGCTAGGATGGCCTCTTTTGGAGTGAACTCATGTCAGACATGTAACAAGCTTTCCTTTAAAAAAAAAAAAAAAAGTGGTTTTCAGTACGAGTTCCTCTATTTTTAAATAGACGTGGTGCTTAGGGGATGTGGTTTAGTGGTGGACTTGGTAGTGTTAGGTTAGCAGTTGGCCTTGATGATCCTAAGGGTCTTTTCCAACTTAAAAGATTCTGGGTTCTATGAATAATTTTAAAGATTGTATAAAGTGTTGGCAAAACTCATTTACATGTGCACTTTAATAATTATTTCTCTGATATATTCCTAAAACTGCTGCAATACATCATTCAACAGTTGAAGAACATGTACTGTGTAGTCAGAGTGACTCAGCAGCTGGTTTTTTTGGCTGGTTAAATCCAATTGCAGCACTTTAATTTTCCAAGGCTTTGCACGTGGCTTTGGGTCAGGATTTATAGCCTGGAGAAACCTGAAGTACTTTATAATTTCCAAATAATTTTGCTCAGTTGTAGCAGACAAAACTTACAGTAATGACTATCTCCTTTGCTCATTTCAATTGTTTTCCGGCATCAGGATCCATGAGGGGAATAAAACACATAAAGGAAAACAAATTCCAGTCTCAGCTTTGCCAAAATAAATACAGTTGCTTTCCCTGACACAATTTTTCTCAGGGACTGTTACAAGAGCAGTTTTTACTCATTCAGGCACCCCTTCTGTGTGACCTCTTCATTTTCTCATGATAGGCAGATACTATAGGAGCTGCTGACCTCATTACATTCCCAATTATTCAGCATGGGCTCCAGTTAATTCCCTTTTCCTTGTTTTGTTTCAGCGCTGGAGTTAAAAAGCAGTACAGTTTGATTCTCTGTTTTGAAAATAAAATATCTTCCTACTTAATCCAGAAAACAGTTGGGGAAAGTTATTTTTGTGCTTTTGGGTTAGATGTATTATGTGGTTTTCGTTACAATTGCAATGAATAATAAATTTTTATAATACTACTCTTCATATGACCTGTTGCAGTAACAAGTAAGAGGAATTAAAAATGGGAAATCGATTTAAATATATAAATAGGAGATAACAGTCACTAAGCTCAGACTCTGTAACATAATGAATTATCTAACATCTGCATAGTTAATGGAGCATCTTTGTGGAAAATACTGCATTCATATCCATGCAGATAATGGAGCAGAATCCAAAACATACTTCCTTTCTATCAGCTTGGAATTATTTACTAGCACAGAGGCAAGAGTAGTGAGGTAACATGCACTATTTGACCTGAAAGGAACTGTAAGAGCTGCAGTGTGGTCATCCTAGAAAAATAAGTTCTGTGACTTGTGTTTCCCCTTATTTGCCCTTTTGGAGGTCAACATTACCTACTACGGAAACAAAAGTGACTATACTTGCATCCCTTTTGGCATGTTCCTCATCCTTGTTTACACAAAGCATTCTCATGCTGCAGTAGGTGGATAGACTCAGCACCAGCTAGGTACGTTATGGATGAACAGATTAAGGTCTTGAAGTAAGATGCTCAGCAGTGCTTATGGAAAGGTAGGCATGGGTTTTGGTAGCGACCAGAAGGAGCAGGTGCTGAGGTTGTGATGGAGGGAGAGTGTGTGCACTGCTCTGAGCGGTGGCAGCTAAGTGGGGAAAGAGCAGTGCTGGACAGATGTGCCTCAGGAACATCATTTGCTCTTTTATGATTAAAAAGGAGAAATAGAAAGCACAGTTGAAGTAAATAGTGTTGATTTACTAAAGTTCACAAGTGAGATGTTATGTAACATAAGAATATACTTTACTGATTTACCTCAATACAGACATACTAAAGGCCACTCATATCGCAGCCCATGTAAAAGACAGTCTGTAGATCTGAGAAAAACACCAGGCAAAAGCAAGCCCTACCCAACACAAAAGAGATGGTGAGCAAGGAAACAGGTGACCTCTAAGAATGACAAAAAAACACATTGCTTCATGCCTGCTGAAAGACTGACTGAGCTGGATGACTACTGACTCTATGAGATATAAATAGATTTTTATGCTCAGATTTTAGGCACTAATAACAAATCCTCATCCAAGTCACCTTCCCAGCTGCATATGTCCATACAGCTTGCAGGCTGCCTCCAATTAAAAGCAGACCTAAATTCAGAGACAAATGCATGGTAAAAGCACATTTTTCAGCACCAAACCCTAGACTGATACAGAGATTAAAAGGATCAGCCCTGACAGAAAAGAAAAGCACGTGAGGCCACATCTCTTTCTGTCCTGTGCTGTTATCTACCCCAGGTGCCCAAGTTAAAGACTGACTTTATCCCTGTCCAAGCAGGGGCTAGTGTTCTTCAAACGTGCCCACGTTATGGTGAGTTGCTGCTGGCGTCGCTGGGGACTTCATCCCTGAAATGACTGCCATAAGGATAGTGATGAAGGAAACACAACAGCCTGTACTCGTCAAGGAACACCAAAAGCCTTGATCCTGGCTAGAAAAGAAGCACTTAGCCCCTACGCTTGCTTTATGCCAGCACTGATGTAAGCCGCCTATGGAATTGTTAAGGTATGATCCCAAAAAAGAAAGTGAAGACTTCAGAGAAAGCATTCATAAGGGATTTTGGAGAAAGGGTTGAGAGTGGCTTAACCACTTGACCCCACTGTAGTATCATACATAACTGTTCAATTTGATTAATACTCTGCAATCATTAGTCTAGTTAAAACGTTAATTACTAATGCAGACTGAAGCCCCAGAGATGGCATAAGTAGTTGACAGACACATGTTAACTAGAGGGCACAGGACCCAATTATCTTTATGGCCTCAAAGAGTTAATTGTCCTCTTGTTTTTTTTGAGCATTGGAGGGCACCAGTCTTGGTGGGTGTGGGTGTTTCCCATTCCTGGATGTGCTATTTCGGTTTGAAATACCTGTCAGCAACTCACAAATAATGCTGTTTATGAAAGAGTAAATGAATATAACATCTATCATCATGTGTTTTTCCCCAGACATCTACTTTCCTCTGCAGCCTATAAAATTTCAATTTATGTTCATCTAAAACCTGTAAAGTATGTATCCTCATAAAGAAGTTATTTAATAGTGCTGGTTGTATGGCAGAAGGAAAGCTTTCATTAAAATTGCATTTCACAAACCCTGTACTTTTAGAAATGTTCTTTCCTTCAAAAGTGGAGAGAAAAGAACAACTGGAGGTTTTTTACAGTCAGGGGAAACACTACATCAACATGTCTTTTCATTTATTTTTCACCTGGATTAGATTTATGAGTTTAATTAAAATTTGGAGAGTTTGCAAAATTCTGCTAAACAGTCTGTGGCAGGCGATACCTAACCTGTCCCTTCTTGGCTACCGTCAACTCACATTGTACCGCTGACTGCTCACATATGTGTTTGTAATTGGGAATGTGTCTGGCTGAGGGAGAGCTCGCAGGGCTCTGTCACACTGAGCTCTAGGAAAATTCCTGTCACACTAGGGAGCGGGTCTGTTTAAATGTTAATGGTCTGTTATTTCACCTAATTAGTAAGGGAAATGTTATGAAACTATGCAGGATCGTTAAGGTCTGTTCACCTGACTTTGCTGGAGGGTTTGACGTGAAACTGCTCTCCTGGACTGTGTCTGCTCTAGGAAAGTATCTGCCCTTGTAACACCAGCAAAAAAAAGACAGATCTTGATCTGCTAGACCCTACCAGATAGATATTGGTAAGACAGCTGGTAACCTAGTGCTGATGGAATTTGGATTTCAAGGGTTAAAGATCTTTTCTGGGTGAGGCTCGTGCCTCCCCTTCGATGAAGAAGCATTTTGGTACACAAATGCTCCAGCTCTGCCTGCCTTTAGGGCTCACCTGCTGCCTGCTACCATGGACGCTCCACCCAGGGATTTCATTTTTTTCTATAGAGAAACAACCAAAAGCAGAACAGTTCATAGAGTTTATCTGGAGCCGTGACTGTGTCTTGCTGAAGAAAGAAATAAGGTGACAGTTTTTCCAAGGTATTTCCAAGCTCTTCTGTTTGCAAATGGACTTGGATTATACTGGAGAAATGTGGCTTGGCAATCACTGTAGCTATATACAAACTGTGCATGAATTGGTCAAGACAGTGGATGAAAGCACATTACTTGACCTCTTTCTTCTTCATGCCTGAGACAGTAAGGTGTTTTTAAGATCTTCAACTTAGTTGCAAGCAAGAAGAGAAAACAGGTAGGCAATGAGGCCACAAAGAGCATACATGTAGTTTTTCTTGTAAAATATACTTGAAGCTCTTATTTTGTTGAGTCCTGATCCCTAGGTACTTGTAAAGGACTGATAGTTTTCCATGCAAAGGTAGAAGAATCCAGTTGCCTCACTATTCTTTATCAGCCTCCAGCTGCCCTCTAAGCCTTATCACAGGTTACCCATCGCCCTGACGTTTTCCAGGGTTATAGCTCTCCATGACTGTTCTTTTCCAGTTGCCTGGGCTGCTTTTGCTCCTTCAAGCACCTTCCCTAGCACACACAGCAGATGCTGCACCATGTGATTGATGCTAAAGGACAGACAGAGATGAGAGGGGAAGTGCCAAAAGCAATAGCAATGCAAAAGGATTACTTTCTAAAATTAACAAAAATTTCTCAGCAGAAGACTGGTCATTGCTCTCAGTAAGTGAATCATTTCCACTGGATTGCTTCCCTCTGCCTCTGTGCTGTGCTTTGTCATCGAGGCTGCAGGCAGCTCGCATCTACCTGAGACCCTAACAGTCATCTTCTCATTTTAGAGTTTATTGCCTACCTGGCTCATCAGCAGTTATGTCCAGAAACTATTTTCTGAAGCATGTCTTTCCATCTGGAAATAATAATTTGCTGTGCCCTTAGGGAAGCTCACACATCCGCTCTAGTTAGCTCCAGCCTGTCCAACGACATCAGTATCACATGCTCCAAAGCAAACTCGCTAAGCCTTCCTGTAACTCTCCTGAAGATGCCAATCTTTATTTTCACTGAATGCTTTCACAGAAAGATATTTTAGAGTTGCGTCAGCTCAGCAAATAGATTTTGTGGACTTGTTTTAATTGACCATTATATATTTCCTTGCTCTGCTGTTTCCATAGCAGTAACACCCTCATTTCTTTCTAATCATTAAGAACTTCATCTGTGACTACTGCCTTTTCCTATGTAGTCCAGAGCAAAACCACCTTGCGGTTAATCACCACTAGAATAGTTCCTTTTGTTAGGGTCCTTGATTTGAAAGAATGACCTGAATACGGCTATTTTTGTGGAAATAATTGTTCAAGTTCAACTCTGGTTGCAAAACGATACCCTCAGTATTTCATCCACCATAGGCTGCGTTCCCAGAGAATGCACGTAGTATTCTACCAAGACCAAAACAAGGGGGAACAGGCACTGCCATAGGATGCTTACCGCTCAACCGCAGACATTTAGGGCTGAAGCAATCAATCAGATTGCTTTTAAAGCGCCTCTACGATGTGACTCATCTGTTTCCAGATGTCTGCCTGAGAATAGTGGACTACACCAGGGAAGCACCTATTTCTCGCCAGAAATATAACTGGGGATTTTCAGGTTTTGTTCAGATTATACATTTACATCAGGCAAACGGAGTTCCACTCCAAATGTTTCATCTTTCTTAAAGAGCTTGTTGGGTTAGATTATCAGCCCTGAAAATAATATTTGGAGGTCTCAACCAGAAAGCTGCTGCGGAGGGCTCTCTTGCAGACAAGGAGTGCTTTGAGGAAGAGAAGGGGCCTCTGCAGTGCAGGAGGATGAAGCTTCTTCGTGTAGGTATCAGCAGTGCAAGAAGGTTGGAGTGAAGGGCAAACATTCAGGAAACAAGAATTATTTCTTCTGAATGTGTAAGACGGAAAAGAAATTTACAGGTTGCAGAAGCATCCAAAATGGCTTATAATAATGACTGAATTAGCAGAATCTGGATTTTTTTTCCCTCTTGGGTGGCATGAGGGGAATTTTAAACAAGGAGTTAACATTTCAGGAAACAAAATAAATGGTATCTCTGACAATCCCATACATTGCTTGTTTTTTATGAAACCATGCTAAAAATGGTAAGTGGAGTTCCCACTTTCACATCTGCTATTCATATGAACATACACCTGGCAATGTAGTGTGTGTGTTTCTTCAGAGGAAACTCAACAAAACAACTAGCACTTTAGACAGCACTAATGGTCTTTGTTATAAACCCAGTACATGTGTTTTATTTACTGTAAATGAAGTGTATTTCAGCAACACTGAATATGAAAACTAAAATTTAATAGGCCATTTTTATGATGCTAGAGCAATGTGAAGAGATATCTGTAATGTGACTTAGTTTTTAATATTCAGTAATGTAGTTTTAGTTGGAATAAATAAGGCTCCCAATAAAGACTCACTTGACTATTTTCTTCAATTTCTTATTTCACACGTACTTTGAGACCTGGAGCAACTTTTTCCATGAATTTATGCCAATCCTTTTGGGACTCTTCCAGTGTTACATTTTAATGTTTTCTTTCTCTCTCTCTTTTTTTTTTTTTTGGTATATCTTAGTACCTTGCTATAATTATTTTACTTTTATACATTTAGCTGCACAATGTGATAATTTATATTATCTGATAAATTTGTCTGCATCCACCATCATTAAATAATCTTTCATCTATCACTTCTTAATTGTTTCTCACAAATAAACAGTTATGGATGTGCTTTTTCTAAGACAACATGTCTGATCTTCCCATTTGTGGAAGACAGGAAAGCATACCCTTTGCAATGTATAGAAGTATACTTAAATAGTTATATAGTTTTATATTTATAAAATTTGTATTTGTATATATTTAAATACATTAGAGATTGCTTCATGATAAGAAGTTTGGAAAGAATCCAAGCAAAAATTCAAATAAATCATGGGAAATTTCCATTTGCTTTCAGCATTTTAGTTCAATCTTGCAGAGTCAAAAGTAGTTTTTCTTCTGACACTCATCAAGCTTTGATGATGCAATTTCTCTTTTCAGCTTAGTCAGGCACTTAAGCCATTACTCTTGACTCACATACTGTACTTGCCCACATGATGTTAGTTACGCATATTTATTCAACTTTTCAGTAGATAAATCTTTGTTAGCTTTTGTGTCTAGGCCTTTTAGCCATACCTCCTGGGAAAACAATTAAACTCCTTGCACTTGAAAAGCTCACACAACTCAAGCTATGAAAGCAGCAGCAGGTCTGTCTGGACCCCGGAAGCAGTCCCCTGGCTTCCACAAGAGATGGTATTGTGAAAAGCTACACAATCTAAACCAACTTCTCTGAAAACACTTCTTGCAGCAAAATTGAACCTGCCCTCGTCTTACTGTTTTGCCAGAGACTTGCTTTCTTCCAGAAAGTACAGCTTTCCTGTGAAGGCTTCATATTTTCATTCTTGCCCCAGCCATCCCACAGTTGCACATCGTTCTCAGAAAGCCACGGAGGCATCAGTGCCCCGCTGCTGCTCTGGACCCCAGTCAGTGCCAAGGAAATGCTGAGCACAGCAGGAGCCTTAGAAGTGCCACCCGCTATGGGGCAACACCCTCACACTGAGCTTCCTTAAACACTGCCTCAAGCCAACAGGGGCACAGCTTATCCCACCCTCATCATCATTACATAGTTACTACCAAGCATCAGTAAAGAACTGTATTATGTGGGTCACATCTCAAATGAATTTCATTAATCAAAAAAAACCAAAACAAACCCACCAGATTTTGCCATGATTGCTTCAGCTTCTTTTCATCTTTACGGGGAGTATAGTACATCTAAAAATGTATTTTATCCTCTTTCCTGTTAAGTATACTCAATCATAATGCCACCAGGACTGGCATATTCACATAAATGTTCACATGTGTTTATAATAAACTTGTGCCAACACAAGTCACATTTAAGCTGTCTCAGTTTTTTTAATAAAGAAAAACCAAAAACACAAGAAAAAGAAAATAGACATTGATAAATATTCTTTAATGTTGCATATAAGAGGTTGTGTTATTTGATTATGTGCGATTTGAGAACAACAGATTATTGTTAAAAATTATATACTGCATTATATATATATACTTTTTTACATCGGTAGTTCTATTTATTTTCCCCCAAATCTGGTGGAATTTCCTTCATTCCCCTCATTTGTTCTCAGATTGCCCCACGTATTAGTCAATGTCTCAGCTGCAAACACTGCCACAAAGAAAGAAACTAAGCTACCCTGGTAGCTCCATCCTTCACTGAGGCTGGCAAGGGCCCACTTGGTGAGACTATATCCACTTGGTGAGACTATATTACTTGAAATAATATTTCCCTGGAAACAGAAGTACACAATTAAGTGGCTTGCTGTGTTTCATTTACAGGGAGAGAAGATAAAGATGGCCAGATCAGCTGCTAGAACTGGAAATGTCTGGGAACTTCAAGTACTGAGGCAGATACCGCATGTAACCCCAGTTTGATGGTAAGTCAAAGTCAGAAGGGGCTTCACTATAATTGTTACCATATTTATTGTTTAGACACTTGCCTCTAAAATCTGCCAGCTTCTTTCTGACAAGACAGGGAGAATCCTGTCCCCAAATGAGATCAGTCTAGGAAAAATAAAGCAGGAAAAAAACCCAAACATTTAACATATGAAGTACCTGGTTAGACAAATACACACAAGAAGAAATGTCTCCAAATCTTTCCTCGGGACTCTGCGCTATTTTAACCTTCAAAAAAACTTGGCAACCTTTAAAGGTTGAATTGAATGATAGTCAGTTGTGTGTGCTTTCTGGAAGTATTTCATGAGGCTCGAGGGGTAAATGATGTTCTACAAGGACATTAACCATACATCTTTCGTGTGGCCTTCTCTCTCTCAGCGCATCACATTCACTTGTCCTATCTTGCTTCAGATTAAATGGCAAACCTGCCAAGAGAGGGGGAGGTGTTTCCCCGAATTGTTTATGAAATTACTATCACCGTCAGCTTTGGTCCTGCCTGAATCCTTTCAAGCGCACGAAACGCAATAACAAAGTGTCTCAGACAAAGAGGTCCTACCCATGAAAAGGGCAAGCAACCTCCAGACGTGGTGAGTAATGATGCTACAGGAAACTAACAAAAGACAGAAGATTTCTGTCGGGTATGGTTGCTCTCGGGGTGATTAGTAGTAGAGATTTCAAAAGGTCATATTTTTCTAAGAAGCCCCGTTACACTCGGATCACAAAACAGGGGATTTTCTCTATCCAGAGACAGCAAAGATAAGCCATCTGTCCACCACTTCCCAAGTTTCAAAGCATGAGAGTCTGTCACAGACCCACGAGACCATACCAGGAGAGCCTTGAGGAGACAGCAGGGAGGCAAGCTAGGACCTGTTAGTTTGTTAGATACGCCAGGATCAGTGCTGGGGTGTGTATCAGAAGGTTTCCAAAACCAGCTTACCTGACATCGTTAATTCTGCCATGGCAAGCTCTTCCCTAGCAAATCGCAAGGGAAAAACCATTGCAAAGATGTTCTCCCCAATATTGTTTTGGGGGAATCCAGAATAAAAATGCATTCACTAAAAAGTTATGTCGTCTAAGCCAAATATTTTGAAATTTTTGTTCAAGCAGAAACTGAAAATCTTGCTTCTGTTTTGAAAATTCCTGATTAGAAACAATTTCTGCAGGTAAAAAAAATCTTCTTATCTTTTTGTTCTAGAAATGTTGAGATGAAGAGCTTCAACCTTCTCAGCAATTTTTCATGGCTAAAACAATTTTCCATATTTAGCTGTGAATAGTTTTGGCTATCGTCTGCTGCTTTTTTTACTGAATGAACTATATACATCCAAAGCCGATCACCCAGTCCTCTTTCTAACAGACTGGAGATACAACTCTGGCAGGTGACTCCTGTGACAAGGCGAACCTGTTGGGGAAGGGAGGCTGAGGAAGGGAAAAACCAGATTAATTAAAAAAAGCAGAAGTTGTTCATGTTCTGGTTATGCTCTACAGTGCATAGTTAGCTCACACCCTGAGTGAGACTGCTCTGTCCCTAGCTGTGCCTGTCTCATCCAGGGAAAAAGGTTTGGCTTAATAAACTGGGCCGGGGAGCAAAGTGCTTGAAATGCCCCACCTTGCGCTGGGGAGGCTGGGATGGGGCCACAGCATCTGAAGCAGGCAGCGGGAAGAGCTTGTGCACTTTGCAGAGCCCTTCTTGTTGAGCTGAGCTGCAGAACACCTGGCACCCTGATGGTCACCCCACCTACAGTCACTGAGTTGCTCAGGCAGGAAGGGAAGGAATGATTTATGGAAAATGGATGGAGGCAGATGTCTGGAAGAGGAAAGCAAGGACAATGACAGGAAGCCACAGCTTCTGGTCCCCTGTGCTTTGTCCAGTGCTACCCTGACCTCAGGCCCATCCTCTCTCTGCCTCTCCCAGCACTCATCCCACAAACACTTGTTTTGGCATGACGAGGATGGCTGTGCCACTCTGCACCTGCCCAGCATGGCCACCACCTGCACTGCCCCAGCAGACCCCCCTGAAGGCTGTCCCAAGTGGGACATCCCTTCCACCTCCCTGCTTCCACGGGAGACAACTGGTGTCCAGGGCTGCTGGTAATGCCCTGTATGGGCCTTCTGAGCAAGCTTTGCTCCTCTGGCGTTCTCGCTCATGGAACAAGTTGGGTCTGGAGGAGAAAGAAGAGGTGTCACCTATGTTTTCATCCATATTTCATTTGATAACCTGATTTTAACATTTTTACTAATAAAAAAACCCAATATCCAACTTGCTACTCTTAAATAAAAAGCTACTCTTTCACCTTCCTTAATACATGCCCACAAAAGTCTCAGTGTTTTTTAATGCTTCAGCAGACAGTTAAATATTTTTAAGTTGCCATAAATCAAGATGTTTTTAGCCAAAATAGGTCTTGAGCAATGTTTTCAAGAGAAATTCTCTGGATCCCCAATGCAGGAAATGTCTGAGATTCCTGAGGAAGAGTGGTATTAGCAGGGCAAGGTGATGATACTCAGTCTGTACCTCCAGCTTTTGTTGCTGGGATGACAAAGGTTTCAAGACAGCTTAAGTTTTAGGTATTCTGGCCTTTGACGTTAAGTTTAGTAGCTCACATGCTTCAAGAGCTAAACTCTAATAATTTACCAGAAATGTTTTTTAGTTAGGACAGACTAACTGTCTAAAAGTAAAGTGGGACTGGAAATAACAACCCTGACTTAAATCCCTGTATATTTTTTCCCTTCTTTTTTTTTTCAAGTATATACTTTGTAAGTTGCAAAGTGATATGGTAGGATTAGGGAGGAGAGGAAATGAAAAAAAGCCAAAATGCAGGAGGACAAACCAAAACCTTCTCACCAATTGGATCTTTCTGTGTCATTTACAAGGCAAATTCCTCAGGTCAGAGTCTCATCCATGGGGATTTTCCACTTCCCCACTCTTCAGGAGCGCAGAGGCTATTGCACATCAGCACATGCTGACACCCATAGAGAACAGAACTATCTGATAAGAAATTGCTTTTGTTTCCCTCAAGCTTCCACAAAGGTACTCAGTGCACAGAACAGTATTTGTATTATGCCGTGAAGGGAAGGATTTAGGCCAAAAGAAGCTGGCAGCCATGTCTTTTTAATGAGCCGTGTGCTGACAGGCCTGGTTGTGAGCTGTTACAGATGTGCGCCGGACAGTCTAATGAGATGCAGGAAATTCAGGAGGCCAAAAAACCTCTTTAGATTTTCTGGTTGCACTGGTAGGATCAAAACTGATTGTGTTCTACCTGGCATCACCGAGCAAGATATATGCTCAATGTCCTTAATAAAAACATTGCCGTTTGGGGTAAAGGCACTGATGCACATTGATTGCCATAAGGGGGAATAAAAGTAGGGCTGAGTCATTAGCCAAGAATGAGAGCACAGGCAGGACAGGATCCTGCAGTGGCACACTAATTATAGTAACATTTTCTGTGATTCCCCTGCTACGTAACCAGAGATGCAGGAGCGTAAGTGGGGGCCACAGCATGAAAGGAGACGGCTAGAATGAATGACCTGGCAAGTAAGGAAAAGCAAACCTCTGGTGAGAGAATAAAACCCCCTAAAAAATTCTCCTCCCTTCAGAGCAGAGCCTCCAGCTGATGCTTCCAGTGCGGAAGAGGCGCCTTTTCCCAGCGCTTTAGCAGAGGAGTGTTCTGGTATTTCTCTCAGAGCATGAGTCAGATGCAGGGGTTGCCAAAAAGCCGTGCCAAGTCCTGCTTTCGGCTACATGTGCCCGCAACAACATGGCACGTGAGCAGATACCATCTCAGCTCAGTGCCGACTGAGCCATCGGAGCAGCTGTGGGCTGCTGTGGGCGGCTCTGTGGTGCCTCAGTTTCACCTCTGTTATCTCTGTGAAGTCCGATTATCAACTCTGTTGAAGATGGTATTGCTAATTGCCAGGCCTGCAAATTCAAACAGATCAATGGTAAAGGTCTGCTTTCATCATTACGTGACAGATGAAACTTATTTTTAACAATCTAGCTGATGAAACACTAGCCAGCGGATGCCCCGGTTTACTTGCTCTTTGTCATATGGACAGGCTTATATGTACAAAAGCATAGACAAGAGCCTATGAAACGGAATAGGACTCATAATACAGGCCTTTCCCAGCACATTGGTAGCATTTGCCAGAACTATAAAGCTGCATAAGATACGCAACAGTGACATCTATTGGCACACAGACTTTGCACAGATCCCTGCTTGTGTATTCTCCTGCAATATTTTTAGCTGCAGTAGCAATGCCGTGAGTGCGCGTCCCATGCTGTCGTGATAGCATCCTGCCGCTCTCGGGTGCAGGCCCTGCAAGCTGGCAGGGCTGCTAGGTACAGAGCTTCTTGGATAATTTGCCCTTAGGATGCAAAGAAATCTAGTCGTCTTGACTATGAACGACCTATTGTTCTGCACATTATAAACTGCAGATAGTTCATGCTTCTGCAATCCCCACTCAGACTGGACTCCCTCTTTTTGGTGTGTTTTGTATTTTTTTCTTTCTAAAGGCATTTCCACTTGTGTAAACATTCATTTGTAGCAAAATCATTGTCCTGTGACATGTCAGCTTGTGGGAGAGAGAGGGAAGAGATTTCTTTCTTGGCAACAAATGGTTCTCCAAGACAGGCAGAAGGAAGACTGCTAGTAAAACTTCTTCTTGTCAAGTCCTTGAGGCTGGATGTCCACTCCAGCCCCAGAGAAATACAAGGATCTCCAAGCTCCAGATTTGCCAGCCTGTAAGGCAATTGCAGAGTTAGGTGTTTTGGAAGTCCTGGGTTAAATCACTTCTTGGTGTTTTTAGATCACTTGACTTGCCAGGCCCATCTCTTTCAATGTGACAAGATTTACACCATAGGAGTAATTTTCCTGAGGAAGATGATAACTAATTCTCCTCAGAGTCCCAGCGAGTTTCAGAGTCAGTTTCTCTGCTACATCTATTTTTCAACAAGCCTGTGCCTTAGGAGGCTAGGTGAGATGCTGTCAAGGAAACAGTAAACGTGTGGGCACTAGAGACTTTATCACCTTCTCCTCACCTGGCTGTGAACATTGAATAGGTGGTTTACTCCCTTTCTTATTGGCCATTACACTGTGCTCTCATCGTTTCTGATTTGGGTGGCATAGTTTAAGTGTTCTGAGGGTCGCTTCTAACTAAAGCTGCCTGCTTACTCCGTGGCCAGAATAATGGTTCTAGATGAGTATGTGGTTCAATAGCTATTTTTAACTCCCAGTAATCTTTTCCTATTTCCATAATTGTACCCGAAACTGTGCAGCTCAATGCAAGAGGATAAACTGAGTTCCTAGAACATAGAGTGCTCAAGTATTTCAGGAGCATTGTTAAGTCAAGTCTCGTCTCCAATACAGTTAGTTTTGTTAGTTTTTTTAAGCTTTCTTCCAGTGAAACTCTTTCTGTTTGTTTCAGTTGCAAGCAATTTACCTAGCACCGCATGGCTCTAAAGAGGGGTGGGGAATGGCTTAAAGGATGAGGTATTTTAACCAAGAGACATTGGTTTGCTTTCCTTGTCCCATTAGAGAAGCCTGGGAAAAAACAGAAGACATCCTATAAAATCAATTTTAAAAGTGGTTTTTCATTTCTATTTTACCCATTTCTTGTAATAAAGTGGTGTCTAGTGAAGTTTTATTATATGAATGAGTTATGAACCTTCGCACATGTAAATCAGCTATTTTTAAAGAAACCTAAACTGAGTAAGATCACGCATCATGAACATTATGAAATTTTGTGTAAAAAAGCAGAGAAGGAAGGGACTGCGAGGCGAATGGATTTCCCTTGTGGTCGCAGTCACTGCTGTTGCCTGGGGAGAAGTGGTAACTGATATATTGACTGCTAATGACTAATAGAGCACAAGCAGAGCCAAACTTTAGAAGAGAGTAGCTTTCCTTCATAACAATGCAAGAAAATCCCCTGTGAGCAGTCAGGTCAGTAAACTTGTGTCATCAGAGCTAACTCGGGTGAACAGTTTTATACATGCACTGCATGATAATGCCCCCAGGATTACAAGGTTGTCCCGCTTTTCACAAGTAATCATCCTGCTAGGCGTCATTCTCACCAAGGAGTCCCTAGAGCCAGCGCTGAAGACAAGGGAAAGTAAATTCACAGATGTTATCACAAAGCTTAATTCCCTGCTTCCTTTTTTTCTTTTAAAAATTGAAATATTGCTTTTATATGAGTGTTTTCTACGTGTCTCGTATATTGGTTGTATTTGTGAATCCAGACATGTATCTTTAAAAGCTACCTCCAAGCTGGAGGTTTCCCTATCATCTAAAACTTTCTGTTAAAGTAAGAAGCTGATTTTTATGGTGCATAGCCTCAGTTTTGTATTCAATTTTGGCAGCAGGGGAATGTTTATTTCCATCAGAATTCTCTTGTAAATTCACTAAGCCATAGGAAAAAGAAAAAAAAAAAAGATGTTAATCTAGAAAAGCTTCTGTATAAAATTGAGAAGTTATCCCACTGAACTTATATTTTGGCAAACTATTGATCATATGCTCAGGGCCAAACATCTCACCAAGATACACAGCTCAGATGCTAATCAGAAAATCCTTTCAACATATTAATTGGAGAGTTGCCAGAATTTTTAAATGCTGTATGAGTCAAGAGTATTAATCTTGGGGAAAGGAAAGTTTATAGAATCTGTTCAGAAAAGAAATATTATTTGTTTGTATTTAAAAAAAAAATTACAAAAAGACAATAATGTTCATAACCCTAAAGCAAGACTGTAAGCATCCAATTACACAACATGGAAAAAATGACCACAGATCTGTTTGTAAACAAGTTATACTCTAAAAGCAAGAATTTAATTAATTCATTAAGAAAATACCATATACTGACTCATATTTCTAGACTCTTTCTGCAGAAGCACATACATATCCAGCCAGACAAAAATACAAATTTTACAACACACACAGTGTATTTCACATGTTATGGTGCATATAATACATTTAATATATTACATGTGATCTAAGTATATAATAGCAAAATATATTACAAATATGTAGTAGTATTTACTTTGTTATAAATATATAAAAATGTATAAGTGGGGCCATCACTTCAACTGAAAAAAAAAAATTAATGTAATTTACAGAATTCTGCTCCCCATGGCAGAATTTGCTCTGTGTAAGGCATCACTAAACCCCACAAAATAGACAGACATCTGTCCTGAAATGCATACAGTTAGTATATTTTGTGGAAAAATTAGACTTTTTTTCTCTCGGTTTTCTTCTTTCTCATTTTTTTTTTAACTGTCAGCTTCTCTCTCAACAGAGGATAAAGACTCAATTGCAAAAGAAATTAATGAGAAACGTCCTTGCTTCAGGGGACTGCTGCTTTGAATGGATCAGAGGTTGCAGACTGCATAGCCGTTGCCACTTTTATTTGTTGCTTGAACATCTATACCCTTCCTCTGTGAATACAGAGAGCGGCATTTTGCACAAACCAGCTCGCACCACTGCTAGTTGAAATAAGAGCAGACAGCAACAGTCTTAGCTGGAAGAACCAAAAGACAAAAGATACTAACCATAGAGTAGTATTTATAAAATCTATGTGTTATACCAAATCTGCTGAGTGTAACTACAGAAAAAAAGTGAAGGGGGAGAGATCTGTCAAACAAAAGTATTTTTCAGAAAAGCGTATTTCTAACCATAGCTCTATCTTTGCAAATCAGGTTCTGTGCCCCGAGCCTCATGTTTGCTGTGTCACTTACAATGCTGTCTTTCGATATGTGTAATTTATAAATTTACAGCCCTAAAAGTGCTCGAATACCATGTAAAGGCAGCCAAGAAATAAGAATATCTGGTCTGAGCCTCTGCTTTATATGCAATAGTAGTGGCACAAATGGTCAGTCTTAAACACAAACTTCATACACTGTAATGCACCATCTGAACTTGAAGCAGTTACAGATTTTATTCTGAAATGTGTTTTAAACAGAATATTCTAGTGGAGGTGACCCTGTTGCCTTGTATTACAGCAGTTAAAGTTTGGGGTTTTCTTCTGGATTTGCAGGTCATATTAATCCCTGGGGTAACAAGGAAAATTTGCACCAGAAACTTTAAACGAGTCCTTGGTTTTGTACTGAAAGATTCTCTTTATTTAACCTGCTGATTTAAAATTCAATTTTTTCTGATATGGGAAGAGTTCACTGAATTAAATTACTGATTGTCAAATTGAATACAAATCACACTTTTCCCTGATTCCTCTTATATACACCATCAATTCAGTAAAATAAATTGAAGATCACCTAAACTGTTCACACAAGTATAGAAGATGCTAGAATCATTTCCAGTCAGATTCTTCACATCCAAAAATATTCATAATATCTATTTTCTGCCAAGTAAAGCACGCAACATGCTTCTGATGCATCCAGAAAGTCTTAGACTGGCTGCCTCCGGGCAGGACCACAGATGCCATTTCCTTTCTGGAACAGAGATTGTCTGAGCTGAGCCCATGAGCTCTGTGACCGTGGTCATTTCCATTTCCGTGCTGTCTGCCCCTTTTGTGATTCTGCCTTTCCCACATATGTGACATCATCAGCTTCCTGGAAAGCTAAGGCAAGGTATTGACTTAGCAGCTTAGGTCATGCCTACATTATGCAATCATGATGGAGGCAATTATACACAACGGCCTTAGTGCTTATTTCATTTTCCTCCTGTGTGTCTTGAGAATTACCTGATATTAGTCTTCTTTTTTTGCAGCATCCAGATCTGCTTGATTTGACGTTATTCTCACTTCATCCTTATGATTCTGTTACCCTTTCTCTCTCCCATATCTCTGACTGCTCTTGTCAGCAGTCTGTGAAGCTCCTTGTGAAAGTTATGGTTGCTACAGGCATTCTCACAGGTGTATCAGCTGGGGCATCACCAGGCCTCCTAGCACGCTTTTGATAAAAGTACTCTTTAAAACGATGCTGTATGGTTGTATTGTGGTTTTATTTGCCTCTGCAGGCAAAACACAGAGGTAAGAAACTGCAGATCTGATGGTGTGAGAGGTCTCAAGAGGTTGATTTCAGAGGAACATTCAACCCCCAAACTTCCAATGTCACAGGACATCTCCAGCAGTGCTGGTGGGACCCTGGACACCTGCCAGTAGCAAAGGCTCAGGTCCAAAGGAGCAATCATTGCAAATGCCCACTTGTCCATCACACACAAAGTCAGCTTTCCTGGAGGACTTTGTTTAAAGCTCGGAGCTTCTGAAGTGGTTACCACAACAAGCAACATCTTCCATGGAAGCTGGCAGGCAGATGGTCTTTCTCTTTGTTTTTATTACTGGTCCCTGAGACCTTAATTTCATAATGTTTTACACCAGTGCTTTCAATATCTTTTGCTATGATTTTTTCTTCTAAAATAAATGGCAGGAGTATTATTTCTGCCTTTACGTACTATCTGAAAAAATCCATCTGTCCAAGTTAATATTTGCTTCGATAAATTGAGAACAGTACTTCTATAGCTGGCACAACATAGTAAAGAAATAAGAACCCAAGTTAAAAATAGGCTCGTGCAAAACAGTCTCCCATGGCAAAGGGCAGGAAATTGGTTGCAGTTGAAATAATATTTCTCTTGAAATTGTCTGTAGCTGCTATTTGCTATGCAGCTTCTGCACACCCCCAGGCAATTCCGGATGCCTTCAGAAAACTCTCTGAAGATGCGTCTGCACTGCCTATATATGGAGAGGTGGAGTGATTTCTCATGCTTGTAGCTCTTTGGTACAGAAGAAATATTTGTCTTTGTAGAAGTGCTGTAAGACAGAGCATGTTGTATCAGATGACTCATAGTATTTCCCTTTTCTGAGTAGAGAATAAAGGAAGTGCATCCCAAAACAGGGAACTTGCATCCAAGCCTGTAAATTTCTCTGTCTTGGATGTTTTAAATACATAAACAGAGGCAAAATCACACAAAAGTACACGTACAGTCCAGCACAATGTAGGTTAGTATATAGAACAGAAGACTTCTAAAAATTATTGGAAATAGTTCTTATTACATTCTAGATGGACAGTGATTTTGTTCCTAGATATTGAAATTATGCTATTGCTCTTGCACAGGGAGGTATGAAGACATTTCCAATCTCTTTTCTGTGTACCCTATAAACAAATCTTGTCCTTTCCAGTCTCTCCCAGGTGAAATATTCCCAATTTTTTTTAATGTTTCTGTGACAAATTTCCCCATCCTCTGTTTTTCAACAATTGTTCCTTTCACTCCAAGTGTAGCTGGGAGTAGGGACACTAGAAGGAATGGGCATGTCAGAACTGGTATAATACAAGAACTCATAGGATATTACATGTAAAGTTGTACTTTTTAACAATTTCTTATAGCTGCCACACCAATAGAAAATGTGTTCTTTAACAATTAAAAGATTTTCCAGTAACTAACAATCTCAACATTACTATATATTTCCAGCGTAAATAGTCTATAGGCATGATGATGGGGAAAAAAAAACACTAACACAAAAAAATATTCAAGGATCATATGGATGCCTGTGCTCAGTAGGTTTATTACCATCTTGTTCTGATTGACTTTTTTTCTTCAATGGCTCAGCTGTCTGAAAAGCACTGACTAACATTTTCAGAGTAAATCTTCAGAGCTGGTACTGAGACCAACCAATGGTATTAGTGTCCTCTTTGCTGCTGCTCTAGCCAGATTAATTTCACTTCAATTATTCACTCCCCTGTTTAAACGAGGTCAAGGAAGGGCCCCACCAGCACCACCGGCACTCCACTTTTAACTGTCCTTACCTCAGTCAGCTACCAAACAGAACTGAAGTAGGACAGGAAAGAAAAGCAATATTAGCCATGTCAAAATGTATATTTTCCTGTCTGGTGTAAATATGGTCCTAGTAGAATTGAAATAGCTTGAAATGTGTGTGAGAAGTGACAGTGAAGTTCACTTTCTAGATCCATTAAAGCCGAAAACATGACTTGTGAGATATTTATTTAACTGAGGAACATAGACACCATTATGTCACTTCATGGAAAATTTAATTTCTAGATTTAAATACCTAAATAGAGAACATCACAAGCTATACAGAGACATCCCAATAACAGAAGAGGAGAGTATTCTCAGACTATTCATCACAGTATACTGACTCCTCTAAATATCACGTTGTCACTAAAGCCTAACCAAAGCCCAGGTTGCCTTTCCCCTAAACAGCATTCTGTTTGGCAGAGCTGAGCATTTTGACTCCATGGAGAAGCTGGATTTGCTACCCGACACAAGGTTACAGAGAAAATAGTGACGTCTACAATGCGGCCAGATAAAAAGTTCTCCCTGTGCAGGAGGATTCATATGTTCTGTAAAACTTGCTATAATACAAACTCCTTATGTTAAGCCCATGAATATTTGAGAATTATCCTCTTGTTGTTTTTTTGTGATAATAATTTCTTCTCCATAGGAGATGAGTAACACTGAAAACAACCTATTCACCAGCTGCTAACATTTCAGCCCATAGACTTCTCTAAAATTTAAACTTAATCATCTTTATGTCTTACGTGGGTATTATTTCACCAGGCTTTAACCATCTACAAGTTTGATGTTTAGTCTAGCTAATCATCTAGGCTGCCTTGGTAATCAGTAGAGGGAAGATAAAGATACCTCCAGAAAGGCTAAACGAAACAATGGAAAATGCCATCATTTGGGGTGATGCTTATGTAGTTGGGCTTAAGTATGAGAAAAGTTAACAGGATTGAAGCCATTAAGGCATGCATATTCTCTCCAGATCAATCTGTAACATGGCAAAATACAACCAAGCCTGAAGTCCAGTGCCAGGCACTCATCATGAAAAGGCATGAGGCAGTTGTTCAGCTGTGTGACCATCTGACATATACAAATATGTATGTGTAGGTATACAATCGCTTTCTAGTGGTTGCCCAGACAAAGAATCTGCAGGCAGGTTTGCACACCTACCTAAAGTGGACAAACCGTTACCTGAAGACTCGTTAATCTGGTATCAGATTGCCCTAAATCTCAGCCTGATTCAGAGATGAACAGCAGTAAAATGCAATTTTGCACTCTGATAGAGAGTGTGATCATTTCTGTAGATCACTCTGGGGGAATATGACGCAAAGCTCATTTAACGTAAGAGGTTTCTGAGAATTCTTGGGCACAGTTTTAGGATGGCAAGTAGAACCGGTAGAGATAATGTAAATGATGAAGAAGTAGTAACTGCAGCAAAGGAAGAAAATATATGTTGACCTAGTGGATTTTCCTGTTGTGATATTCAAATATCTTTCTTTCTTGGAAATGAATGGACAAAAAAATTGGTATTGAACAAAAGCTGCTTTTTTTGTGTATGTGGTGGAGTTTTGTGTGCTTATCTATAACACAGTTTAGCTCTAAAATGTAACTTATCCTGAAACTCACTGAAGTGAAAACCAAGGGGTGTAGAAACACACTGAGAACAGAGATACGAAGACCAGCAGGGCAACGAGTACAAACAACAAAGTCCAAAGCTAAGTTCATCGGGGGGGTGG
>Ga0065711_1035913_pt1 | contig 21670 bp, 11 predicted proteins | sample Hoacrofraction12_FD_59098 | JGI IMG/M metagenome (GOLD analysis project Ga0065711, IMG submission 59098) | Hoatzin crop microbial communities from Cojedes, Venezuela - Epithelial fraction 12 v2 (version 2) | ecosystem: Host-associated > Birds > Digestive system > Esophagus > Crop | place... | reverse complement strand
GCTGTGGTGAAGGCGGCGGGCGCGCCTCGGCGTGAGGAGCCGGCTGCCTGCCCGGCCCGGCCCCGCCGGTGGCTCGTCCTCGCCCGTCAGCCTGTAAGCGCGCTCGGCGGCGCCCGGGTGCCCGGCCCTCCGCTCGGAAACACCGGCTGCTGCCCCCTGAAGCCCCGGGGAGGGCCGCGGCCTGCCCTGCCCTGCCCCGCCGTGCCCTTCCCGCTGCTGGGGCCTGCGTGGAGGCAGCGCCCGCTGGAGGAAGGGCCGGGGCTGGCGAGTCGGTGGGAAGGCTTCGCCCGCTTGTCCCCCGCAGACGACGCGGGTGCCCGTGCAGCTCTCCCACAGGGCAGAGCCCAGCGAGATAAATTCACCCCCGTGCAAAACGAAATCGCAAGGTTTTTAGCACTTCGTGGAGTTATTTGGTTTGAGCAGTCTGGAACCACTGAAATGTGTTTACCATGTGGTTGGGCTGCGTCCATTGTAGCCTTGTAGTCCCATGTGCTTTGGACGCGGTCTGCGGTTCTGCTGGTCAGGTGCTGTAAGGTCACTGGGGCTTCGGAGGAGCCTGACTTACAAGGAGAGGGGAAAAATACTTGTGTGCTTTCCTTAGCTCATGTTCTAAATGGCCAAGAATAGTTTGACTCTTAAGAGACACTTAAAATGCTTCAGTACAGCATCTTGACAGAGTTTAGTATGCATCTCAAGTCTTTCAATCGGCCCTTGCAGTTGAAAGATGAGAACAATTCATAAAGAAGTCAAGCACAAACCTCCAAAAGTATTTTGGGTAAAGCAGATGGACAGGGAAGATAATCAGACTGTTCCTCATCCATTTCACCTTTCACTGGAATAAAAGCTTTAGAGAATATGTCTTGGGCTGTGACTGGAGAGTTGAAGGTTAAGATGTAAACCTGAAGCAAGTTACAGAAGGACAGAGAAATTTAAGCATGTTACACGTTTGTAAGCAGGAGAGTTTTAGCCCTGATTCATCTGGGTACAGTCACCGTGACTAGGGCAGGGCTCACTGGTGCCATGTGTTAGCAGTGCTTTCAGGTTGCAATAGTTTGTGTTGCTATAGATTGTGTCCGTGTGGATAGCTTGTGAAGGAAATTTAACAGCATCATGGCACATCTTAAAAATCCTTTAATTGCTTGTTCATAGTCTTTCTCATATTGTGTGGTGGGGTTTTTTGTTTTTAACTGTGGAATTGCCCTGTGGTTTTTTTGTCATCTCATTTATATATATATATATATATTTTTAAGTACTCTCCCTCTATTGTATTAACATTAGTGCATTCATTTCAGCTGGAGAAGGCAGTGATGTAGAGGGAAGCGAGATTCTTAGTGTTACAAATGTGAAAGTGCAATAGTGCCTGACAAAAGTATCAGCCTAGGTATGGTGTTAGGGAACAACCATACTTAGAGCTGTTCCACTTTGTGGTATAGGTGGATCATTACCTGTGACCTTGTCCATTTTACAAAAGAGAATGACGTTGTCTTGGATTAGTGTAGAAATATGTTGTCACAGGGATTTTGGAGGGTTGTAGTTCTGAGGTGTTGCATGGTCTCTTGTCCTTGACTCCTACCTGTGAGCTGAATGTCTGACATAATCAGTCTAATTATTATTTTAAATAGAGTTCTTCTACTTGTGAATTTAGCTCTGGTATAAGTTCCTGAATTATTAATCCTTGAGTTTTAGGAAGCTGCTGCCTTTGTTTTTCTTACAGAGGCTCTGCTACTATGAAAATGTTAGTAGGGCACTGATTAGCTGTCAGTTATACTGTGATGCCATACATTTATGGGTATCAACTGCCTATCAGAATGAAGTAATACTGTGCATTGATATTTTCTCCTGAATCCAGCTGTGGGTATGAAACAGGTTAAGTTTTCCAGCTGTTTTTTCTCGTGACTCCACTGGGGATTTTTGATCTACCGGTGGGTTGGTTTATGTAACTGATCTGTGTTCCATCTCAAAAATTGCCTGTGTTAACTCAAACCACTATTTAAAACCACTTAAATTGACCTGGCTGACATTTTTTACAGTCATATAAGGTGAACTCGTGTGAACTACTTTCTGAAGTTAAATGACAGGTTTACATCTGAATGAATTAAGTAATGACAGTCATTTGGAGGCTGTAAGCTTTTTACTGATGTGCCTAAATCAGGATGAGGTCATCTATCTGTGGTTTACATTTAGCTGAAAATAGTCTTTATCTTTAATAGTTGTGTCTGTGCTGTGTTCAGCTGGCCTAGTGGCTTCAGCAATGGAAGTGCTTTTGAACATGGAAAATACTTATAATGGCCCTGATAGCTCTGTGTAATGTAGTTTCCAGCCTAGGACCTGATAGGTGATTTCATTTTTTTTTTCCCCAGAAAATATTTAGGATGTTGTAGGGCCTCAGGCCGGAGTGAACAGTTGTCGCAAACGTCAGTCTTGGGAAGCGGGCATTGTGCTTTGGGAACTTTCTCATCGTGAGAAGGGACTGTGGCAGAGGAGCAGAACCCTGCGGAGGCAGGGTGCCAGCTTGTGAAGCCCACCTCTCTCCCTCTGAGATGTCACATAGGCAAGGAGGTTAAGTGCTTGCGCAAGGTAGCGACCAGCCGTGGGGGAGACCACCGAGACCCCCCATGCCCACCAACTCATTTTGAGGACTTTGGGAAAGCACAACAGTACCCCTCCCCTGAGGAGGGATGACAGGTACCCAAAGTGTTGAAGACAATCTCAAACTTAGCTGATTAATGGTTGTTGAGTAAAAGACTGTGTTCCGGGTAAGGAACATCTCATGGTTACAGACCTGTTCAACCAAGGAGATTGTTACACTGAATCACCTCCTGTCAGAACAACAAACACTTGGTATCTTTAACCAAGGACACGCTGGAGCAACTGGACCTTGAGAAGGACAGTTAATTAGGGCGTTTTATGTGTGTTGCAAACTTGGGAGAAGAGCTGAGAAGTCATGTATCCTTAGTTGAACTACTCTTATTATAATACCAAAAATCACACCCCCTGAGCTGGAGACCCTGGCCCAAGCAAAGACCCTTACTCATTGAGCATGCCTAGTGAATTTTAGCAGCACCGTATCCTTAAACTGAAGCGAGGTGGGAACTAACCAATCCTAGGTAGGAGGGTATGGCCGATAGGCTGTACTAATGCTTTTAACTGTGTAAATATGTGATGTGATTGTAAGCAGGTGTGCTTGATTTGTGGGAAACCACCGAGCATGCATGCTTATGCAACCCTGAGATAAATGAGAAGGAGAGTGGGCAAGCCCCTTGGCGTGTGCCCACGGCTGCAGGACCCCGACCACCAGCAGAGACTATCGCTGGATCCAAGGGTGGTGTTATCTTTTCTCTTATCTTTCCTTCTGTTTTCCTCCCTATCTCTGACTTTCTAGGCACATAAGGGTAATGTTGTTGTAAGTTTGTCAATCTGCTATATTTTGGGGTTTTGTAAAATCAGACATTAAGTTGTTGTAAGCTTTGCCAAGTCAATATCCATTCTAACCCCACTGCCCTAAAAGTAGTGTTATGAAGTTGCAAAGTTACCGTCTTTTGTAATTCCACTGAATGCCAAGTAAAGCTTGGTTTGTAGTTGAGCTTTTTGGCTCATTGTTGTAACTCCTGGGCACTGCACAGAGAGTTGAAAAGCTCACCTTCCCCTTACCCACTGAGTGGGACAGGACAGGTGTCCACATGAATGAGCTGTTCTCATTTGTTTCTTGCTTCCTTTATGTGATTAGGTTTCTTGCTAACTTTTTAGAGTTGTAATTGTATGATGCAACTTGAGTCGATGTGAGTTGGCTAAGTGTATTATGTGTCACTGTAGTGTGTTCCTGTTTGGGAAATTTGCGGTGGTTCTCATGTTGCTGTTGTATGTGGACCACCAACAAAGTTCACAAACTGCTTTATGTCTCTTTCCAACCTGACTCCTCAGCTGCTTGATGTGGCTGCTACTGTTTTGAGGTCACTGGTTAACAGGTAACACCCTGGTGAAAAATCTGGATTGTGGTCTGGCAGTCATGATCATCTTCTCATCAGTCTCCTGTTCTTGCGAATGCTTTCTGTAAACCTGAACGCATCTTCATTTTGTTCCTGTATTTGAGTCCATGCTGAAGTCTAAAAATTACTTGTGCTTCAACTTTGTCCAAGAGTGGAACAAACCTTCATTTGAAGTCACAGAACTGGAAACTTTATGAGGCTGTTAGGAGGAAAGTGGCAGCTGGGGATCACCACAGTGCAGCACTGTATGTGTCAAGGACTTTTGAAGGTCTTAAGTAGACCTTCAGGTAGGAGGAGATTATACTGCAGAAAGTTGGCCAGACAGTGGTGCCTTTCAGTTGTTCTTTGTACCAGACACAAGGGAAAGGTGTGGAGCTGAGAAGCCTTTATGTGTGGAAGCGCCAGAATCAAGACCTGGTCACATTGCAGAAGCCCTGTTAGGTGTCTACACAGGTCTGAAGACACATGCTCTTGTGTCTTGAGTCTGACGGCCCCTTGCCTTTCTGCCTGGCCATGTTAGAGTTGCAGCATCATCTATAAGAAGAAAGTAAATGTGTCTTCATTTTCATCAACAGCTAAAGCAAGCCAAGATATGGGGAAGTAGCATTTGCATTTATTGCTGGTTCTGACTGCTGCCAGTGTGGAAAACTCTAAATCAGTATTCTTTAAATCTTCTGCTTGTCTTTCCTCCATAATGCCACCTGCATGTGGGTGCCTGTAATTATAAGCATCACCTGTTATCTTCAGTAATACTCCTCATTTACAGTATCTTCTCGTCTTGATGGAACCAGTTGTCACTCTTGCTGCTGCTGTCCTTTTGCTGGCTTACGAAGCACTAAAATAAATCCTAGAATGGTTCGGGTTGGAAGGTACCTTTTAAACATCATCTAGTCCAACCCCCCTGCTGTGGGCAGGGACACCTTCCACTACACCAGGCTGGTCAAAGCCCCATCCAACCTGGCCTTGAACACTGCCAGGGAGGGGGCATCCACAGCTTCTCTGGGCAACCTCTTCCACTGCCTCACCACCCTGAGAGTAAAGAATTTTTTAAATATCTAATGTAAATCTACCCTCTATCAGTTTAAAGCCCCTACCACTTGTCCTATCATTACCTGCCCTTGTAAAAAGTCACTCTCCAGCTTTCTTGTAGGCCCGTTTCGGCTACTGGGAAGCTGCAGTAAGGTCTCCCCTGAGCCTTCTCTTCTCCAGGCTGAACAGCCCCATTTCTCTCAGCCTTTCCTGGTAGGAGAGGTGTTTCAGCCCTCTGATCGCTTTTGTGGCCCTCCTCTGGACTTGCTCCTACAGGTCTGTGTCTTTCCTTTGCTGGGGGCTCCAGACTGGACACAGGACTCCAGGTGGGGTCTCACCAGAACAGAGTAGAGGGGCAGAATTCCCTCCCTTGACCTGCTGGCCATGCTGCTTTTGATGCGGCCCAGGATACGGCTGGCCTTCTGGGCTGTGAACGCACATTGCTGGGTCATGTTGAGCTTCTTGTCAGCCAAAACCTCCTTTGGCTAGGTGTCAGTCGTAGAGAAAAAAACCCAAAAGAAGTCCTTAGGAAACAGTAATATAGCAGAATACAGCAATATTAAAATTAACCTTATTAGGAGAGTCTTGCTCAGCTTTATAATGTTATATTTTCCTTTTTTTATCAGTCTCAAGTATTTTGCGTTAGACTATATCGTGGCTTCTTACCTAGATCTTGCCAGAGTTGCAGTCTATGGAAGTATACAAGCTATTCCCAGCAATTCAGAGGGGCACCAAGTCTTGAATTACAAGATCCAGGCACCGTTGTCAGTTTGAAGGCTATTCAGAGACAGGCATGGAAGTTCATCTGGAGAGGATGTGAAAGGAAATTCTGTTGCACTGAGGACCTGTAATTCTGCAGAGACGTGTTACTGTTACTCACTGCCCTTCAGCCTGACTTTTGGACAGAGTCTCTGGAAACATGGTGTGGGCAAGTTGCAGCTCCATGTGGCAGGAGTTTTCTCTTTCCAAACACCCCTCTCTCTCTCACTCACTGTTTTGTAAAGTGGAGCAGGAATACAATCTTAAGCAGTAGTACTGATTGCAGGCGTGGAACTGCAGAAGCACCACCATAACCACAGGTCTGGTCCTCTTCGTTGCAGTCTGTTACATTGCTCTGTGGGCTGGGCATAAGTCGCAGTGAAGCAGCTGAGCTATGTGGAGTCTGCACTGGGATCAGCCCAGGTAGCTCTGCCTCCTGGAAGATCTCCCCTCAAAGCTGAATGTGGCAGGGGCATGGGTAACCCATACCTCAGCATGCTCGAGCAGTGCTGTGAGCTGTATGGGAGGCTACCAAATAATGCTGGAGGGAAGCTATAAAAGGATCTGATATCTCTAAGCTCTCCTAGGGTTGGAAAGACACTTTGCAGATACTTTTGTTATTTTCTGAAAAAAAAAAAGGGCAAAAAACAAACAACAATCCCCTCCACCTAAACAAGGAAAACAACTTCTTGTTGATTTTTCTAGCTTGTCGGGCTGCATATCTGCACCCTCCATAATCCCCAGGCCATTTGTTTGTTTGCCATGTCCTAAGCTTTGACCTTCAGCACACAGCAGAAGGGAGGTAAGTACAAAGGTAGTCCTTACCAAGCAGACCTGGTGCTGGAGAATATGCTTGCTGGTGGCTCTCCTCCTGCTACCTCACTGCTTTAATCATGTGCACCCAGCAGAAGATCTGCCCGTCTTTGAGGAGCTAGTTCTCACCTGTACGGAGGGACTCCAGCAAGAGCAGCTTCCTGGCTTAAGAGGAGACTGCCTGGTGTGGAGTTTGACAGCTTCTGTCGCCTGTCAGACACCAGCTGACTGCCACTGAAGGTTGATTTCGCCTTGTGATGTGGCATGTGGAGAAGAGATGTGGAGTCCTTCCTGGTGAACAGGGCTCTGCTCTTTGTGCAAGTCCTGTTTACTTTGTAAGCGTCTACTTTGCATGAGTTTGTGCTGGTTTTGTACTCTTGAACCGTGTGTGTACTTGATGGGAAAAGTTTTTGTTTTGTACTCAAAGCAAGATTTATTTTCTACTGCTGCCTCATAAGAATATGTCTCTGGGCCAGGCCTTACACAAGGCTTAGAAATCACAACAGTGGAAAAACCCTCTAGCAGAGCAGATTTCACAAAGCAAGTGTGTTGAGACATACACGTCAGTGTCTTGCACTTCGAGAGAATTCGATGTGAAAAAGAGGACCTTAGTTAAAACTGTTGAAATAGCCAGAGCCCTTGGAACAACTAGTGGGAATAATGCTGAGTGGGAGAAGGAAAAGAGCAGAAAAGATCCTTGAAGTGTGTTTAAAAGCACTTTGTCTCTAGCTGGGTGTAGATTTTCACATTAAATGACAAAGCGTTTAGGTGGCCTGTTCTGTTGCTGGCTGCTGGGAGAAATGGAAGAACACAAAAGCCTCCCAAACAGTCTCCTTTGCTACTCTTAGGCTTATTGAGAAAGATCTGCTGGAAGGCATTTCCTTATTTTCTTCCCTTTTTTACCTTGTGATTTTTACAGAGGGGACTCGAATGTTGTCCAAAAAGAAAAGCTTATTGTTGTATAAATACAACTAGAGAACACAGTGTTGGGTGTCAGTTTGGTTTCATTGGCTGCTTTTTTCTCTTGTGCTTGTATTTACATACTTATTTGTTTTGCTGCATTTATGGGACTTCAAAGTGTAAGTGAACAAATCTGGAAATAACCTTTGTATTCTAATGTGTGTTGGTAGAGCCTGATTCAGAAAGCAGAAGTCTTAAGTAATGGAAATAATGTAGCGTTACACTGTTAATTGGGTATGCTTCAGCTTTTTCGTTCTGTTCTAGGCTGAATTTACATTCAGCGATAAAATGTTCTGTAAAATTGCTGAATGGCTTTTCAGCCTTTCCTGGTGTGGTTTTTGTGAAGCCACATGTTTGAGAATGGGGTAAATAGTGTCCTCTGCCTGGAGCCTGTCCTTTGTAAATTTGTATCCTCACATCATCAAGTTCTTGCTCATGTGAAGTGCTGTGTATGTTTTGTTGACAATTCTTAATGCTTTGGAGCACTGGAGTGAGGTTAGATGCAAAATGAGAGACTGGTTTCTTCTTCTCTTGTGAAAACTGTTGTACAGTAATTGAGCCCTCAGCCTGCCATGTTAGGACTGCGACAGAATATTTGTTCCAAATTCTTTACCTGATTTAGGTGTGTGTGCTTGTAGTTTGGTTGGCGTTTTTTTGTTTTGTTTTTTTTTAGATTGATTTTAATTTGATTGAAAGCACTAAACTTGTCAGGAAACTGAGCTCTAGGTTAATATGTATCCTGGACTGAAGTCCGGCTTTGGGCAGACCTAACATCTTCGATGTGTACACAGTGGATTAGGAGTTTGCAGCCACCTTGATGAACAGAAGTGCAGTTTTTTAGCTTTGGTAGGTCATTGCAAATTAGTGGTGTATTAGTAAGTAACGTATTCTGATTTTGATGTACCAGGTTTTCTTTGTCCAATTCCCCACATGATGGAATGAATCTTTTCTTGACCGGCGTGGACATATAAAGACATATAAACCTTTTCAAGATGGTTAAGAACTGTGGTGAAGAACCAAATGCAATGTCAAGTGAGGAAACTTACTTTTATTCCTAACTAATTCTGCTGCCATTATGTTATTCTTTGCCTGATGTAAGTAAGCTTTTTTTAGATGAGAAATCAATAGCTGAAATCAAGTACTCTTATCCTTAGGAAAATTACATTTGAGCTCAAATTTGCATGTTGGGTACTTTGTCAGTAAAATGTTGGCTGTGCTTAATCTACTCAAACTGATTATGTGTATTGCTCACTGTTAAAACTTTGCTTAAAGTTGTATGGTCTGTGAGCAAAATACCAATTTTAATTTGTATTCTGATCATTCCTTTGTTAGGAGGGAACATCCACTTCTGCTGATGTCTAATTTGTAAGTTTGAAAGTATGGTTTCCTGACAGAAGAGTCCATTATATTTTTTAGCAGCAGATCTTTATTAAATGTGCTATCAGTGGTGGTTTTGGAAAGATGAGAAGGGACCCACTGCGGGGCAACTCAGTGAAGCTGAAAATGTAAGTTCTATGCCATTACGATTTTTTTTGAATTACAAATATAGATTTTTTTTTTCCAGTCTCCAGTATGTCAGTATATGCGTATGTGTGTTTTTTGTAAAAGCCAGAAGACTCAAATGAACATTACTTGACAAATACTTTATGTAGTTTGAAATGAAAAAATGTTTAAAACCCAAAACCCAGCACCAAAATAAAACAAAGAAAACCAACCCCCAAACTAACCTCTTTTATGTGTACAGAGACAACTTCCTTAAACTGATCAGAGGAATTTAAAAATGTATTAAAATCAGGCAGCTTTGGTCGTATTGGTTAAATGTTACATTGTGTCAAGGTTGGAGGCTTCCTTTGTCCATAAAAAAGGAAGAGAAGTAATATTGATAACTTATTTGTCATTTAAATGTGATCACAGTTAAACCTGAAATGTCCCATGCTGCTGAACATTTTTACTAAACTTTGAGTAGTGGTTAGAATATTTTTCTGGTCAGTTTGCTTAAAAAATAAGTTCTTGTAATGACTTTGAAAAATGATATTTACTGCAGATTGTTTCCCAGTGCAGCATCTCTGATTTAAAGAGCTTTGTGAATACTTTTTAAGTGAGTTAGTTGATACCAGAGTAGTTTAGTGTATTTCTTCCTTTATTATGTGTGTTCTGTCTCTTCTTGAATACTACCTGTTTCTTCCTCTTCCTATACTTGAGATTACATGTGTAATAGGACTTGCAATCAGTCCACTCTACTGGATAATTTTGACACATCTTGAAAATGCAAGCTGCCCTGTGTGGTTTAGAAGAAGACATCGCAATGTAAAAGACATATGAGATGTGTCAGGCCTTCATCGCATCTTTATTCAGGACTGCATGTACATTTTAATATTACACTGGAAATGCAAGACTAATGCACATCTCAAGGCTGAGACATACTGGTTTTCCAGACATTTCAGAATAGTCAGATGGTGTCCAATACTGTTTCATAGTAGCTTTTGTCTGATTTTGTGAAAATACAATTCTTCAATATATAGCAGTTCTTAGAAAGCAGGGGGGAATTTCTAGCTTTTGCTACAGAAGACAAAAGATGTTTAGCTGGACAGATTTAATGTAACCTCAGTGTAAACACAACTTGTGCCTTTTAGCTTAATTTTAGAAAATGCATTTGTAGCCTAATTTTTTTTTTTTTTTAAATTTCTTCAAAGTTTTAAGAGGATTCTTTACAGGAAGTTTGCTGATATAACAGTACTGGTTAGTAATGTGATGGATGGCTTGTCTATGACAAGTCCATGCTAGCAATTATTTCCTAACAAAAATGAAATCTTAGATCTTTTAAAAATAACAGATTTGGTTTTGGAGGGTCTTGGGGATATTCCCCCCCTCCCCCCCCTTAGATTTTTGTTTGGATGGTTTAAAGTTTTTGAATTCTTTCGATTAAGTGTCATAATAAGCAATACACTTTGATTTTTTTCTAAGGACATCTTACATTTAAGTTAAAGTAAAGTTACAATTTGCTTTACCTGTGTTGGAGCCTGGAGGGTTTTGTGGGTGTTTTAGGGTTTGGGGGGTGGGTGTTTTTTTTGTTTGTTTTTTTTGTGGTTGGTTTGTGTTTGTTTTTTTTTTTTTAACTTTTTTTTCCTGTTAATGTGAGGAGTCTGACCAGGATGACTATTACACTCCCACTCTTTTGGATTAATTTCTTCTATGGACAATTGTATTAATGGAAATAAAATGGAACCTTTTGGAACATGTGTCTGCAAGGGAATTCCTTTGCAGTAAGCACGGTGATTTAAATTCACTCCATGGTTTATAGAAGAATTTTCTTGCATATTTTCCTAAGACTGTAATGCTTCACCAATTAGTTTATCAATTTAGGTATGAGAGTGCAAAAAATGGAGAGGGAGGAGGGAAAAAAAACTTGCCTAGTTTTCCTCTTCTGTGTAACTGACAGACACTTTGTATGTATTGGAAACATTGGTCATCTCCCTTTCTTTCCCCTAGGGAATAATAAACACATTCTTAGCACTAGTTTATGAAACAATTGGTTTTCCTTTCACTGGGGAGTTGAATGTTGTTAGTAAGATGCTGCGATTGAGACTTGAGATCTTGGTCAATCCTGTTGCTGTGCCAGGTTGGCCACTTCTCTACACTTCATTGTTCTGCCTGTCAAACAGAAAAGAAAAATGTGTTGTGTTAGGTTGATTGCATTGGTGCCTGCCTGTTTCTGTAGTGACTGGCTTGCCTGTGGTGGGTGCTGATCTCTGGCTACGTGTGCCTGTGCCTGCAGAATGTCTGTGGTGCATCCATGCAGCTCCTCAGGGGTGGCGATACTGGAGCAGGCAACACCTGAGGCTCATAATCCACCATCAGAAATAAACTCTGGTCAGCTAGAAAGATGATGATTTTAAAGCACCCTGACCAGACAAGTCTACTTTTTCTCTTCTAGGTTGGTAGGGTTTGAAACTTACCTTATTTTGTAGAGAATTCCAGTATCGTAATACCTCTTTTATTTGTAAGTTTGCTTAATTTTGAAGGTAATTTTCATATGGGCAGATTTTTGTACATATGCTTGTTTATGGTAGTTGAATTACGTTGGGAGGAGATCCTTAATGTCAGGAGATGTGTATTTCTGAAGAACTATGAGTGAGGAGGTGCTCATGGATTTTATTTTGCTTTGTTTTTAAAGATGAAGTTGAGACTGCCACAGGAGTATAGTTTTTCATCAGTGCTGAAATGAAACAGCTCTTTGCTCAAATTGGATGTGTGTCGAATGGCGGTACCCAGAACTGACTAGTGAACCTCCAAGTATGTTTCAGCCTCTTGGCTAATTGTCTAGAATTCCCTTTCATTGTGTGAAGTGTAGCCCTGCTTTTCTATATTGTTATGTTATTACAAGTGTATTTGCATCTTGGGGTAAAAAAAATCCCTCATCCACAGCAAACTACAGACTGATTCATATTATGTTATCCAGAACCAATGAATATAGGTGACCTGCAAGTCTGGCTATGGGGTTATTAAAAATTGTTTCCTCTTTCATAATAAACTAATTTTCGAAAAGAGAAACTTGAATATCTGAAAAGGCAAGTCCCTAGATAAAATCCTCTGTAAAGATCAGGGCATGCTCCTGAAAGCAGATGGAAAATTATTCCTTTCAGCTGAGCATGCTAGTGTTATTTTTTATGTAATACAGTACAGCGTGCTTTGTATGTGCACAGGCATCTATTTTTATATACTTTTATTGTACTTGGTAATAGCAACAGAAGATACCACCCAGGCATCTGTCCAGGAATTTAATTGAAAATGTTGTGGTAAACAAAGGAGATTCTGTCAAAATACCTGTCTGTGACACTGGCCATGGTAAATACCTTATTTAAATGAAATCCTGGGCAATGCTGATCTATCTTTTTTGATAGGTTTAACAATTTCTACAATTTTGCTAAGACTTCAGATGGAGAGGTGGGACAAAATGTGGATCTGTACATGGCCTTAGCATATGTGGATGTAGTGGGAGTCACTGAGGTTTTGACCAGTTTGTAACTTCTGAGGTGACCGATGTCCTTTTCCCTTCTGCTGCCTTTTCCCTTGTGTAACTAATTGCAATAAACAGTTTAGACCTCAATAATCTTGAAGCAGTGCACTGTAAATTCGCTGATTGAGATTCATGCAGACTGAAGTGTGGGGCTTCGTTAGGTCGTTGGAATAAGGCATCCTCATATATAGTGGTATATACAGCCTAATGCAGGAAATACTTCACTATAGGGTATTCCCTTCCCAATGTAAGACAGTTAATAGTTAAGTCCTAGCTGCGGAGCATGTTTTTTTTAGCAGCAGGTCCTTACAGGATTGATCATTATAAGAGAGTTGGATTAAAACATTGACAACACTTGGAGTGTTCTGCTTGAAGTCTCTTGGTGCTCAGTAATGTCAAGGTGCATAAACACCTTGCTCCTGTGCAGGATCTTTTCTGTGTCACTGAGCCTGTTTTAGTGAGGAACAGACCCATTTTTTAGCACTGACGCATTGTGTGAAGTCAGGTCTTAACCTGTTTTACTGGCTGGAGAATGAATCAATCAGAAATACAAGTGTGAAACGTGACTTGCTATAGCTTTTTTTTAATTGTTTTGTTTGAATACTGTTTTTGTGACAGTAAAGAATGGCTAATCAGAGAGGTGAACCACAAAAAAAGTGTAATGAAAAAACAACTGCAATTGTCCCATCTCAGTCTGGCTAACTAGCGTCTTCCACACTCGTTTCTCCTTTGTTTTTGGAAGTCTGCCTCTTCCTTTTCCTGTGTATTGTTTTCCTTGTTATGCATTTCAGACTTGCTTGACCTCTTCATTGTTTCAGACATCCGTCTCATTTGTCTACCTAAGGTCCATATACATATGGTAGAAACTTCTGGGATCCTGGAGTTGTCTGTTTTTCTTACATAAATTTCTGTGACTTGGGAACGTGAGAGTCCACCCTCTTCTAAATGATACTTCTCTTGGTTGCTGGAAGAGATTGCTAGAGAATAACAGAGAAGTTCTGTCCAAATCTGGCACTGATCTGGCATTGTCGTTTGTGTGCCGGTGATCCAGGGAGGGAATGACCAAGTGGACTTGGAAGTGCTGCCATTGATTTGTCTGCACATGTTGAATTGGTCATCACTGGCAAAATATTCTTTCTGTAAAAACAGGTATTTTATGGCCTACTTGGTAACTGTTATCACTAAATAGTGACTCTTTGCTGTAATTAACTAAAGATTCTCAGCCTTGCCAAGGTTTGCTAAGCAAATCTTCTGAATAGATATTTACGGAAATTATAAATTAGTTTATTATGAGCATCACTAGAACACAACAGAGCTTTGGTGTTATTTGATATAAAGAAAAAAGTGAGATCATGCCATAGTCTGTGCTTGTACAGCAAATATTAATCACTTTCCTTTTCTATACAAGATTAATGCAATAATTGCAGTTATTATAGATGCCATAATGTTTTAACTAGACATATTCAAAGGCTTTATGGACTTTGTGTGTGTGTGGGTCACAGAAGCCTCTTCTTGATTATAAAGCTGTAAAATGTTTTTAACAATTAACCCCCCCCGGGCTGAAGTAGAAGGCACTTCTGTATGTCATCTAGTTCAACCCACCTGCTCAAGGAGGGACAACTGAAGCAGATTGCTCAGGGCCATCTTTGGTCAGCTTTTGAGATTCTGCATGGTTGGAGACTCCACAACCTCTCTGGGCAACCTATGTCAGTGTTTGAACATGGAAGAACCCCAACTGTTTACTCTTAAAAATCATGGGGGGAGTCATGAGGGACTTCTGGAAGATTTGGAGATCTCTGTTATGTTTTTCAGTACTTCTGTAAGAGGAGAAAAACTTCTGCATTTTAACAGAAGATAAGAGTTCCATAATGTTAACTGGTCATCATTAGGTGTTAGCAGAAGAATATTTGTGAACTGGCTGCCTTGTATTGCTTCCTTTACTTCTCTAGAATTTTCATTTAAACTCAATTTTATTTGTTCTCTCTTCCAGATGCAGATTCATTATCTAGTTAGTTGGAAAATAAGGCTGTTGTTTAGCTGTCAGTCATTTGAAAAGAAGAAAGGCAGCTCTCTAGAAAATGCTTTCCTGGATGCTTATGTATTTTTTTTATCTTTTAGCTATCTAAATAGGATACATGGAAATGTGACGGTGTATTTTATTAAAATTTCTCTGTTCTCTTTTTTCTAGGTCTGCTATTTCTGTTATATGTATCCCAGTTACGAGGGGGTTTTTGTGATTTCTGGGCTTGGTGCTGTCAACCTAACGTGACCAATCTAAAACAAAAAGCAACCTGATTTTTAGAAAACAAAATGCCACGGAGAAGGAAAACTGGTGGGAGTCCTTCTCGGAAGAATGGCAATTCTGACAGAACTGCTGTTGCTGTATCCCAAGGGGACCCAAGCCGCTTGGTGTCACAAGCAGTGCATTATGTCAATAAGGAAGAGCTCTTCAACAGCATGTCAGAAATGTTTTCTGACCTAGATCCTAGTGTGGTTTATATGGTCCTGTCTGAATGTGATTTTAAAGGTAAATAACGTACACTTGACATTACAGTTTTGTTCCATACGCAGACACCTCTTAATTAGGGCGACTCCAGAAAAGTTGGTGGGGGTGTTGCAAGCATATTTGTAAGTTTAGTTTTAGTGAGTAGGTAAGTCATAATATTTTGAAATTTTATAGCTCTTTCCATGTAAGATTCTCCAAGTTTGACAATGTTTCTGTGAGGCTGGTAATTTGCAGTAGCAGTGTGCTCCATAAATGGATGTACAGTTAAATGGCTTGTTCTGTGACACAGAGCAGGCAGTGGTAAGAATTGTGCAGAGAATTTGTTTTTTCTAGTTGGTTTCTGTGCCATACCTACTAGATGCATAAACTGTTTCTGCTGGAGGGGTATTTTATGCTCTAGATTACAAATTTTTTAAGACAATGGTACACAGTATGTGGTCCTGGCAGTGTTTGCTTTTCCTTAAATACTTGAATTGAGCTTTTGTTCTGCTTTCTATTTTGCACTGTCATCTTGTCATCTCCACTGAGGATTAGTTTTTGCAGGATAAATTCTGTTTGTCATCTTGAATTCCCTGCAGCCTTGCTTGGACTATGTTTCTTCCCCTCTCTTCTGCCAAGCTACGTACCCACCTCTCCTGGCAAACAGTTTGCATGTCTGTGCCTAGTCCTTCCCATGCTTTTGTGGGTTTGAAATTCTTCTATATACAAGTTCATTCGCTTATAGCAAAAGTAACGGATGGGATGATGGATAGGAATGTCTGAGGAGTTATTTGGCAGGGGACTAAGTCATATATGGAGCATCTTAAACAATCTGCAGTCATATGATTAGCTGAGATTTTTTGAAGACTATTTGCAAAGAAGGCAGAATTTGGCATTTTTATATATGTATGAAATCTAGGTAGCCATTGAAAGGACTGCTTTTATTAATGTTTTTACCTAAATTGTACAGAGTTTATAACTTTATAGCTCTCATGTTTGTTGCTGTGATTGTTATTCCTTTTAAAACTGAAATTGATGGAATTACTGATTCATTCTTTTGAACTCTTAGTAAGATTTACCTTTATCAAAATAACAGATTTATCTAGAAGCTTATTGGAGAATTCATGCCGAGTTCATTATTGTGTTGTACTATTAACAATAGTTTAAAAATTGAATGATTAGCATCTTTTTGTATGAGTAGTAGTAAGTTGCTCACATGTAATAGAGAAGATAAAAGGACAAGGAAGATTTTATTTAACATGTATGCAGAAAGAGTTGCACTTCAATGGACTTAGACTTTTTTGCTACATTGTCTTTCAGGAAGGCAGAAGCTTAGCTTTAGGACTCAGATGATACTTGTGCCAGGTTTTCATTTTGTTCATGTTGATCACAGGCAACCTATACTCTGTTTAGTGGCTTTACAAAGAATTAGTGCAGATACTGGATTTTTCAAGATACATTAGGTACGAGATTTTCAATTGGGCCTAGCTGTAATGAACGTATTTTGCATACGCTTATCTCTTTAGCCCTTGGTAGTGTTTTTCAGTTCATTTTACACTATTTCATCTCTATGAGCTAGGTTAGAAAGAAGTATCGATTTAAACACCCATTTCTGATTTTATTTTTTTCAGTTAAACAAAAAGGTTTTTAGACATTATTTCCATAATACTTTTTATGCTGATAAGGTTCTTATTGTGCAGTATGTCTGTATTGAGGGATGCCTTTACCTCTAATGAGAAACAGATCACGGGAGTTGCAGGAGGTGTGTTAAAAGATGAGTTGGTGGACTGTCTTCTGGTTGTCTCTTTAATTGTCATAAATACTTGTTCAAGTGGAAGAAAAAAAAAAAAAGGCATTCATACCAACTTGTGTTTGTTTAGTTGACCATGCTTCATTCTCTTTACCTTATTCAACAGTAGAAAACGCTATGGATTATCTGCTAGAGCTGTCCACCCACGCCAAAGGAGTAGCATCTTCAAAAACCTTGCATTTTAATTCAGTAGCGTCATCGGCAGCTTTTGTTAATCAGCAAAGATCTGTTGCAAATGAAAGAATGGGGGAAAGCACTGCAGAACAAAGTAATTCGGAAGAAGAAAAAGAAAAGGTCCCATCACCTGATGTGCAGCTGACTGAAGAACTGGATTCTTTAATAGAAAATGCCATTCAGAGTTACAGCTTGAGTGATGAATTGTCTAATTCTGCAAATGACCAAACAGTACTTAAGCACTCTGTGGAATATGATGGCTTTAATGAATTTCCTGAGTGGGAAAAGTCTGATTCTGGTTGCTATGTCCTACTTTTTCCACAGCAAACAGGGAGAAATAATGAGGCTTTAGAAAACTTCTGCTGTTCTCAGCCACCATTGAGTCAGCTGAGCATCCATACAAGCTCACCAGCTGCATCAGACATTTCTGCACAGATACTGGAAGATTCTAACTTGTCAGAAATACATGTTCAACATGATGTATCTTCAGAAGTCTGTAAACAATTGAATGAAGAAATATTCTATGGAAATTCTGAACAGACACAAGATGCTGTTTTGGATCAAAAAAGTGTCACTGCTGCTTCTGGTGAGTCCTCCCAAAGACCTCTGGAACTTGGAGTAGCTGCCACTGGAAATCCTAATTCAGGGTGCGTGGAACAGCACAAAGAGGTAGTGACTGCTGTTAACAGCCACCAGAGCACTTCTCTTCCAGAGGCCTATGTCTGTCTTGAAACATCCAGTTTCAAAACACCAAAACCTGCAGATTTTCAGCAGACTCAGCATGGTTGTAACTTAAATTTTTCTACACCGTCATGTCAGCCTCAGCAACACTGGAATCTCATGGCTCCTGTGTTTTATCCATCCAGTGGAAGTCACAGATTTGTAACTCCTGTGGCTGCCTGTCCAGGGCAGTGGAGACCTGTTTCAGACTATAGGACTTTGGAAAAAGAACCTTTTTTTTCCTCTCCAGTGGTTTCAAATGCCTGGGATAGCAACTCTTCTCTGAAGGTATGGGGAAGTCAAGATAGAAACTCAAAATTGAACCTCTCGCAAGCACAGCAGCCACCTGTTTGTCACATGATGAGAAAAAAGATGCACCTTATAGGTCAAGTACTTGTTCTTCTCAGAGGTGTTCCAGGATCAGGAAAATCATATTTGGCAAGGTAGAACATCTATATTGTGAGCTTATAAAAGAAATTTATTAATTGTGTACAGGATTTAGTTCAGGCAGAGACAATTTTCTGACATTTGTAAATAGTATGCTTATACCCTAATTGCCAACTGCATGGTACATGTGGCATGATAACAACTCTTTATAAGCAGAAATTCCCCTTCAACTGTTGGAATACTTTTGTGTAAGTAGTATGTGTGGAGCTTCTTGGGTTGAATTCTTGGTTTTCTTCTCTAACTCTCCAAAAGCCTAGACTGAGCTTAGACACCTTTGTCTGGCACCTGAAATATTTGGCGCAATTAAGACTGTATGCGTATTTGTCAGTGTGAAAGTAGGTCACTACACGTAGATGGAAAAATACCTCCCTTGTTGTTTTGAAATGGGACTTTAGGGAACCTCTGTCAGCTCTTTCCCCTAGAAATCCTCAGCCTTTGAAAATGGAGCAAAAATTATTATAGATCATCTTTACCTAGAGGGTGATTCCTCCCCCCCCCTTACCTAAATTTGCTGCTTCCATTCCAAATAATCTTAATCTTGTGCAAGAGACTAAATATGTCCGTATATGGTAGCAGAAGTCAGGGCTGGGGAGGAGGAAGGGGAAAAGCTATTTACTGCTTGATTTTTCACAGGATTTTGCTTGAGGATAACCCCGGTGGGATCATTCTTAGTACTGATGATTACTTTTATAAGCATGGACAATACCGTTATGATCCTGATTGCTTAGGGGAAGCACATGACTGGAACAGGAAACGAGGTGAGAAATAAATAAGGGATTAGCTTGCTTGTTTACAGTTCAATGCTTGTGTGCTGTTGAAAAAGCTGCCTGTCTTGTAATACCTGTGTCACAGAAGAAGCATGTGTCCCATCATAGAAGTATTTTTTAATATGTGTGTGGAAAAAGAGTATGAGCACAAACTTGGAAGTCATATGTCTATGTGTGTTTTGCAATTAAGAATGCCAGTGTCTTTGTCAAAAATTTTGTCCTCAGATTTTGTTGTGGTATGTTTTTTGGGTTGTGTCCCATTTCTGGAGTGGTAATTGTACCATCTCCCAGAAATATTTCTTCTGAGAGGAGCCATTATATATTCATATGCAATAAGTAATCAGGATGTTGATACAAATAACACACAGGTATTTTCCTGCTCTTGATCATTTTTTCTCTTGAGCACTAAATTGTTAGAGCAACTGTTTTTAAGCTTCTATTTGCTATATTTGAACCATGATCAGCTTTCTACTGTCAAATTTCTGACCAGTGGAGAAATGGGTTAATAAGAAATGTATGGTTCAACAATAATTTTTAAATACATTGCAACATAGCTACAAAAACACAGTGTTGTATCTCAAAGCTAGTGATTCTAAACATTTCATTACTGTGTATTTAAATTACAATAATTATTTTGATTTTTCGTATTTTGTACAGTTTACAGAGTGGACTAATCTTAAGACTGTTAGAAAGCCAAGAATTTTGTATGCAACAAAGAAGTCCACTTTAAGGTGATCATGTAGGTTTTTTTAGTTTAATTTACTGATTAACTAGTCATCTTGGTGCATTTTACATCTGCATTTTCATTCCTTGATTATCATACATATGTTAATTCAAAAGAATAATGCCATATCTAAATAGCTATACATGTGAGGGGGGATTTCTAAAATAAAATAGGGTCTGGAAACAGATCAAGCTGTGGCAAGAGTTCTTTACACAGTGCCTAATTGTTATGGATTATTGACTTGTCTAAATTTATAATATTTTTTTTAATTAGTATGAATGTTACATGTCCACCCTATTATAACAAAGTTAACTATATCACATTCTTTTGTACACATGTGTCTTTCAGCCAAAGAAGCATTTGAATTGAGAATCTCTCCTATAATAATAGACAACACAAACATACAAGCATGGGAGATGAAGCCTTATGTTACTTTGGTTAGTATTGCAACTTGATCGATGTGAAAAGGGATTATTGACCAGCATGGCAACAACATGTGTTTTAAAATGAGATTGTCTTTCTCAGTCTAGCTGTTATTCCACAAGGAAGTCTGGAGTCAAAAAAAATAAGTGTTACATGGAATCCTATTACCCAGAGTCATATTTTGTGTGTGTTTGAGTATCAACCTGGCCTAGTTTCCAAGTGGAAAAGCCAAGTGCTGTGCACTTGGGAGCAAAAATAAATATTGTTGAGGAAACTGACTTCTGTACCTCTTTTATATGATCAATAAATTGATAAGCTACTTCTAAAATATGATCAGCACTAATTCAGAAGAGTGATGTTTGATGCTCTGTGAAACTTGAAAACTCAGTTTCATCCTAAACATGACAGAGGCAGATAGTAGTTGGAGGGCTAGATTTATCAAATGTTGCTAACTCGCTTGAAGTTGTGCAGATTTACATAATAATTTTTATTGACGTGATGTAATCAAAATAATGCACCTGCACTATTTTGTGTTAGTGGTGTAGTGCTTTTATTTAGCAACTAAAAGTGACCAGCTTTTATTTAGTACTAAGCAAATGCAATCTACATTTAACTTTCAAAGTTGTGTTTAATGATTTAAATAACTTGGTGAACTCTGTTAGAGGTTTCTCATACTCCAGTTTTCTGGAACTTCTCAACTTTTCATTTAATCATTTCTAAATGGGCGTCAGCACATTTAGACTGTGGCTTTTATTTTGCTGTTGATCATGTGTTGTTTTGGTTGGTAGTTCTGATAATTTGTTTACACTTATGGAACTGCATCGTTTTATAAAATTGATTCTGATTAGCAGAAATAATATATTGGAAGAAATATTATAATGTAGATCTGGGGTTTCTCCTGCTGTGGTGTAGAAACACCTCAGAGAGCGGAGTACGTAGAGCTGACAGCTTTTGAGCAGATACTCTACATATGCTGCGTGTGGTAATCTATTAGTGAACAGTAGGACTCAACACAGATCATTTTTATTAACCAAATGTTAATTTTATTATCCTTGCATGTATTAACAATTGTCAGATTAACAGTTCTTTCATAAATTAAGTCCTTGATTTTGCTGTATACTGAAATAGAACAAAATTTCTTCTAGGAAGTGCAGGGTTTGGTAAGGTGATAAGAATTTTTTCTGGAAACAGGAACGGGAGAAATGGCAGAGTACTCAGTGTTTCTCCTGATTAGACTTTGGGCTCTTTTTCTGTGTTGATGAGAGTAGACCATATAAGGATCATTTACTTGCAGCCCACTCAAGTTACTTGTATGGCAGGAAGGCTGTCCGCAATACTGTGCTAATGAACTGAACTAAAACCCACTCTCATTTGCTTATTTGGAACTAGCTCACATCTGGTCAGCTCTGAATGTGAGAAGTGAGCTTTTCTCCGCCTTGGAGAGAGGGTGGTGTAGACATGTGCATACTGTGCCTGGTAAGAGGAGATGTTCTGTAGTCTTGACTCACAGGAGGTAGAACATTTGAAGGGATGATATAAAATAATGATTCCCCCCG
>Ga0065711_1035912_pt1 | contig 21670 bp, 11 predicted proteins | sample Hoacrofraction12_FD_59098 | JGI IMG/M metagenome (GOLD analysis project Ga0065711, IMG submission 59098) | Hoatzin crop microbial communities from Cojedes, Venezuela - Epithelial fraction 12 v2 (version 2) | ecosystem: Host-associated > Birds > Digestive system > Esophagus > Crop | place... | reverse complement strand
GCCCCTTGTCCTGTCGCTGGGCACCACTGAAAAGAGCTTGGCCCCATCCTCCTGACACCCACCCTTCAGATATTTATAAGCATTTATTAGGTCCCCTCGCAGCCTTCTCTTCTTCAGGCTGAACAAGCGCAGCTCTCTCAGCCTCTCCTCGTAGTGCAGATGTTCCAGTCCCCTCATCATCCTTGTAGCCCTCCGCTGGACTCTCTCCAGTAGCTCTTCATCTTTCTTGAACTGGGGAGCCTAGAACTGGACAGAGTACTCCAGATGAGGCCTCACCAGGGTAGTGTAGAGGGGAAGGAGAACCTCCCTCGTCCTGCTGGCCACACTCTTCTTGATGCACCCCAGGATCCCATTGGCTTTCTTCGATGGAAGAAAAGAAAAAAAAAAAAACCACCAAAACCCAAACACATCAACTCTGTCCTGAAGCTTTTAATAAAACATTATAGGTCTTGAATGAATGGCTTGGTTCAGAGCTCTGAGTGCACAAAGACTGTCAGGCAGCAGTGGGTCCAACACAGATGAGATGCATCTACAGTGTGCATGGATGTACTGGACTTTGAAGAAAAGGCAAGCTGCTCGTGTTGGTGCTGACAAAGGCCAGGGAGACCCATTATTTGGGGAGAACAGATCTCAGACTGAAGTGAGAGCAGAAGAGATTTCAGAATAAATTCATGCAGTGGATAGTAAAAAATCACAAGCTCCACCTTTCCTTTTAAATAAAGAAATGCAGTGAAAGCATTGCACGGACATTTGTAGTGCATCATTTCAAGGTGGTTCAAAGGTTCAAAAAAATATTCAAAAACTGCAAAAAGTACCTCTAAGAGTGGGAGAGACTCTTAAGACCTCAATCTCTTTAACCTATGAAAGCAAAGACGGAGAGGAGAAATGATTATGCAGTACAATTATTTTCATGAGGGAAAAAATACTAATACAGGTATTAAGCAGCTTTTCAAACAGGCAGCGAGAAGTGCAACAAGAACTAAATGCTGAAAGCTCAAGCCTGACATATTCACATTATTAAAGAGGCAGAATATTTTAATGGGGAGGGTAGTTTACCTCTGGAACATGGTAACAGAGGAAGTAGCAGATAATCCATCTCTCACCGTCTTCAAAGTAACTATCCTGCATTAAAACATGAAGGAACTGTGGCTTCTTAATGAAGCAATTATAAGAAAATATAAAAGATAAGGTACAAAACAGGCTGCTTCTTGTAATCTCACTCGGAAATGACCAGACCATTTCAGGTGAAAATCAAAGATGCACAAACACTGATTCAGCTTGAAGCAGGCTCCTTAACAGGGAAATTTTGCAAGGCTGTAGACAAATTAAATTAAGTCTTAACTATAAACTGTAGTAGAAGCTCATTCTTTTCAAACAGCCTTTGGGTTTTACTGGCCTTCCGTACAAAAGGTCAGGCAGAAAAAATTTCCACAGCCCAGAAAGCTAAGTAAAATTATTGACAGTATCTAGTCATCCCTAAAGTGATCACTTTCAAACAAAATTACAAAATTACTGTAGCCTTATAGCCATATTCATACGTATTTCAGAGAATCACAGAACCACAGAATGGTAGGAGTTGGCAGGGAACTCTGGGGATCATCTGGTCCAACCCCCCTGCCAAAGCAGGGTCACCTAGAACAAATTGCATAGGACCTCGTTCAGGCAGGTTTGGAATATCTCCGGAGTAGGAGAATCCACAACCTCCCTGGGCAACCTGTTCCAGTGCTCTGTCACCCTCAGAGGGAAGAAGTTCTTCCTCATGTTCAGATGGAAATTCCTATGCTTCAGTTTGTGCCCATTGCCCCTTGTCCTGTCACTGGGCACCACTGAAAAGAGCTTGGCCCCATCCTCCTGACACCCACCCTTCAGATATTTATAGGCATTTATAAGATCCCCTTTCAGCCTTCTCTTCTTCAGGCTAAACAAGCTCAGCTCCCTCAGCCATTCCTCGTAGGAGAGACGCTCCAGTCCCCTCATCATCTTTGTAGGCTTCCTCTGGACTCTCTCCAGTAGCTCTTCATCTTTCTTGAGCTGGGGAGCCCAGAACTGGACACAGTATTCCAGATGGGGCAGAGAAGAGGAGGGGGGAGAACCTCCCTCAGCCTACTGGTCACACTCTGCTTAATGCACCCCAGGATCCCATTGGCCTTCTTGGCAACCAGGGCACACTACCGGCTCATGGTCAACTTGTTGTCCACCAGCACCCCCAGGTCTCTCTCCACAGAGCTGCTCTGTACTGATGCATGGGGTCATTCCTCCCCAAGTGCAGGACCCTGCACTTGCCCTTCTTGAACTTCATCAGGTTCCTCTCTGCCCAGCTCTCCAGCCTGTCCAGGTCACGCTGAATGGCAGCACAGCCTTCCCGTGTATCCGCCACTCCTCCCAGTTCTGTGTCATCAGCAAACTTGCTGAGGGTACACTCTAACTCTTCATCCAGGTCACTGATGAGGAAGTTAAACAAGCTGGGCCCAGTACTGACCCCTGAGGGACACCACTAGTTACCAGCCTCCAACTAGACTCAGCGCCGCTGATGACAACCCTCTGAGTTCTGCCATTCAGCCAATTCTCAGTCCACCTCACCGACCACTCATCCAGCCCACACTTCCTAAGCTTCCTTATGAGGGTGTTATGGGAGACCGTGTCGAAAGCCTTGCTGAAGTCAAGGCAGACAACATTCACAGCTCTCCCTTCATCTACTCAGCCAGTCATGCCATCGTAGAAAGCTATCAGATTGGTCAAGCATGATTTCCCCTTGGTGAATCCATGTTGACTACTCCTGATAAAGTTCTTTTCCACCACTTGCTTAATGATGACATCCGGAATGAGCTGCTCCATCACCTTTCCCGGGATGGAGGTGAGGCTGACTGGCCTATAGTTCCCCGGGTCCTCCTTCTTGCCCTTTTTGAAGATTGGAGTGACATTGGCCTTTCTCCAGTCCTCGGGCACCTCTCCTTTCCTCCAGGACCTTTCAAAGGTGATGGAGAGTGGCTCAGCAATGGCATCTGCCAGCTCCCTCAGTACTCATGGGTGCATTCCACTGAGGCCCATGGATTTGTGGGTGTCCAGATTGCTTAAATGATGTCTCACACAATCCTCCTCAACCAAGTGAAGGTCATCATTTCTGCAGGCTTCCTCTCTTACCTCCAGGGCCTGGGATTCCTGGGAGGCTGGCCTTAGCACTGAAGACTGAAGCAAAGAAGGCATTCAGTAAATCTGCCTTCCCTGCATCCTCTGTCACCAGGGCAGCCACCTTGTCCAACAGCGGCCCCACATTTTCCCTGGTCTTCCGTTTGCTGCTGATGTACTTGAAGAAGCCCTTCTCATTGTCTTTCACATCCCTTGCCAGATTCAGTTGCAGGTGGACCTTAGCCTTCCTCCTTGCATTCCTGCATGCTCTAACAACATTCCTGTATTCCTCCCAAGTGGTCTGTCTCTCTTTCCACATTCCATACACCTTTCTCTTCCGTCTGAGTTTCACTAGAAGCTCCTTGCTCATCCTTGTGGGTCTCCTGCCTCCTTTGCTAGATTTCTTGCTCAGGGGGATGCACGGATCCTGAGCATGGAGGAAGTGATGCTTAAACAGCGACCAGCTCTCTTGGACCCCCCTACCTTCTAGAGCCCTGACCCACAGGATTCCTCCAAGTAGCTCTTTGAAGAGGCCAAAGTTAGCTCTCCTGAAGTCCAAGGTTTTGATCTTACTTATTGCCCTGCTTCCTCTACGCAGGATCCTGAACTCGACCATATCATGGTCACTGCAGCCAAGGCTGCCCCCAACCTTCACATCCTCAACCAGTCCCTCTTTGTTCATCAGTACAAGGTCCAGCAGCATGCCTCTCCTTTTTGGTTCCTCCACCACTTGCATCAGAAATCTATCACTGATGCTCTGCAGGAACCTCCTGGACTGTGTGTGCCTGGCTGTGTGGTCTTCCCAGCAGATATCAGGGTGGTTGAAGTCCCCCATGAGAACCAGGGTCTGTGACTGTGAGGCTAGTTTCAAGTGTCTGCAGAAGGTCTCATCAATTTCCTCTTGCTGGTCAGGTAGCCTGTAGTACACACCCACAACAGTATCACACATATGAGCACTATCCCTTAATTCTAACCCATAAGCTCTCAACTCGTTCTTCATCCGCCCCCAGGCAGAGCTCAATACATGCCAGTTGCGCCTTCACATCAGAGCAACTCCACCACCTCTCCTTGTTGGTCTGTCTTTCCGAAAGAGTGTGTAGACATCTATGACAGCATGCCAGTCATACGAGCTGTCTCACCATGTCTCTGTAACTGCAATGAGATCGTGGCCCTGCGACCGCACACAGATCTCTAATTCTTCCTGCTTATTGCCCATGCTGCGTGCATTGGTGTACAGACATTTCAGGGAGGAACTCGAGCATGCTGGTTTCCCTGGGGAGGTGCAAGAGGATCTGCCATGTCCACACCCACCCTTAAGGTCTTCTGCTTCTCAACTTGGAACGCAGCTGAGGAACATTTGTCACTACTCTGATCAGCCACACTTAATCCCCAGCCAGATGGGATGGCTTGAGCATTGTGACTTTGCCCCCCCACCCTGAGTCCTTCAGTTTAAAGCCCTCCACACCAGGTTGGCTAGCCTGCTGCCAAAGATCCCTTTGTCTCTTCTAGACAAATGGATCCTATACCTCCATACAGGTTATAACCATTGAAGCAAGTCCCATTGCCATAAAAACCAAAACCCTCATGGCGGCACCAGCCACGAATCCAGGAGCTGATACTCATAATGCATCTGTTTCTAGCTGATCCCTTTCCTCCAACTGTAAAATGGAGGAAAAGATAACTTGGGCACCAAAGTTATTTGCTTTCACCCCCAGGGCTTTAAAATCTTCCTTAATTCTGCCAAGGTTCCGACTTGCGTTGTCATTTGTGCCTAGATGAAAGGGTAACAGCAGACAGTAGTCTGTGCTCTTCACAAGTTGTGGCACCCTCTTGGTCACATCTCGGACCTTAGATCCCGGAAGGCAGCACACCTCGCGTGCAATTATGGGGATTGAGTATGTAATTTTAAATAGTAAAAAGACATCAGATTTTGAGAGCTTCCAAGTTTTTGACAACCTTTTTTTTTGTAGTTTTATCATCAGTGTGGTACTAGGGGTAAGGTGCACTGTAGCCTTCAACTATTAAAATACCGGGATAGCTCTGTACCAGAGTCAGACACACCCACGTGCATACAGTAATGTGCACTCATATACAAGTAACAGAGTTTGGCTTCATGTTTGCAAATTACATTTTTTTCTCCCCCTCCTCTAAAATTCAAGTGTTGTAATGTAAGCCTTATTAGATTTTCTACTTATTATTAACCTGAAGGCCCTCCAGCCTCCTCCCTACTCTTTCTTATTCGTTTTTATACTTCTCACCCGATGCAATCTGCCTGCAGGGGCAAATACAGTTATCTCCTTCTAAATTAAAATTGTAACTCATTTGGTACAGTTTACACAAGGCCTCAGCTTTGACACATGCAATTACTATGAACATAGGAGGAACATGATTGCTGAGAGCCACCAAAAACAGAGTTTAATCAGAAAACATGGAGTTGTTCCAACAGATTTATAATTTCACCACTTGCCATTCTTTTATGTTCCTGAGTGTTCAGATAATTAGATACACTGTGTTTTTTGTTTCCCAAGAGGCCAGGGAAAGCAAATTTCCTACTTTTACATTAACAAGATGAAATTATAATACAAACAATCCATAACTTTTTTGTTGAAACAACAAATTCATACAACATTAATTTTAGTACTTACAAAATGTTACAAATAATTTCTTCTGTAGTATTGGTGTGTACCTCATAATGTAGACTTATGTGAATTAATTACCCAGTCAGATGGATCACCCAGTCTGTCAGCTTTTACTCACATAAGAACCCCTAGGTACCTCACCTCACCTATCTTAAAAGGCAGCTTTTTAAAATAGATCTTTAAAAAAGTAAGGTTCACATTTTGTGCCGCTGTTAGGGAATGATCCTCCAGTGTAGTGGATCAGACTGCAGATCCGAAAAAAAAATGGAGGTGTTACAAAGCCAGATTCGTAGCCCTGCCTGATCTCTGTGCCTCAAGCTCATCTCTGAAAAAGGAATTTTAAATGTATTTGATCAAGTTCAGTGTAACATAGAGTTGAATTAACAAAGAGACATCACTTACTGTAATTAGAAAGGAAGACACAGACTTCAACTATATGCTGCCTTGCATGATGGTATTACATTCTTCTTTGGATAGGAGTGATCATGACAATTGCTTTCACGAATAGAAGCATCTGAACAGCAAATATAAATGAACAGACATGTGCAACATTGAAGGGATTTTCAGTCTTTTTATTGAGGTTTGAATGTATTCATTTCAAGTATACTTTAATATCAAGTTTCCCAGGCTGATGGATGGGCCACTGGGAGGACTGTGGGTCAACTAAGGAGTAAGGTTACAGAAAAGGGTTACAGAAAATACTTTGGGTAAAGAAAATGCATGGCTGATGATGTGCTCTGTAGTACAAATGTGGTCCTGAAGCTCTGGCTGCTTTATCAAGAGGCCACCTGCTTTCTATTTCTTCTTTTATGTTAGCCATTAATTTTACTGCCACAGGCACAATACGTTCTTACAAGGTTGGAAGCTCAGACGGGAGCAGCTGCTGTTTCAAATGGCACTACTCCATTCCCAAGACAGCCAACTCAGCTGCAACAACATCAGTGACCTGGATACACCAAATTCACCAAAACATAGACTTTCCTATCCTTAACATACTCTTTTCTGCTGAGTACATAACTGCTAGGTGAATCCATAAGGCTGCAAGGAAACAAATTACAAGTACTGCAAAGTTATGGAAAGAAAGAGCCTGGAAGAGCAACAAACAGAAGGAAAGGAGAAAAAAAAAAAAAGGAATACCTAAATACTGGTGGTGAGGTTTCCTATCTGTCTCAAGCAAACTGCTTGGTCTAGAAGTTTCCTGTATTAGCAAAAACCTAACTTAGGTAATAGCACTAGTTACCAAATTATAATGAAATGGCAAAATAGAGACATGTAGTACCATCATGTTCATTTAAGTCGGGGATGGCCAAGTCCAGCTCCAAAGGCAGACTTATTTTATTTGGCTCCAGGAGGGCACCCTGAGCCACTGGGATGCACTGCCTTTCTGGCAGCCTGCACACCCCCAGCCCTTTCCCGGGGACCCCACACTCGGTGGACTCTGCGGTAGGAAGATGAAGCACCTGCAGAGCCTTCTCAGGTCTTTGAGAGTTTCTGAGCTGAGCCATGGTCTTGGGCAACCTGTGCTTTTTTTTTTTTTTCCTAAGCGCATCTGGTTTCTTCTCAGCCCATTGTGGGAAAATCCAGCCCAGGGATCCCTGCACCACATTTCCAGAACTGGAAGCACAGGTAGTGCAGCTCAAAGCAGCCCGATGCTATTACAGGTGCAGCTCTTGAATTGCGTCGGTGTCGGTATGAGGATACAAGGAGGCAGTGGCCTGCAGCCAGAAGCAGGGTCAGGGAAGAGGTGCGGAGAGAAAAGGACTACAGTGGCCTCCAGCAGTCTGCCTTATGCCAGTGGAAACATCCCCTGAATCATCATGTCCCTGTGCACCAGGGAGAGTCAGAGCTTGGGAGCAGTGCTCCAGTAGCATATGGGGACAGCAAGGGCTCACAGTGAGCGATTTTGCAATAACCTGAATGGAGAAGGGACTGACTGCTCCCCGTCTCATGCAGTACAAGCAGAAAAAGCCATCGAATCAGTTTAGCAGCAGCCACGTTCAAAACACACACAAGGAAGTGGCTCACCACACAGCAGACGAGGAGAGCGGAGAAGCTCCTTGCCCAAGAAGCTGTGGCTGCAAGAAGTCTGGTGGGGCTCAAATGGAGGCTGCAGAACTGTATCAAAGATCCTGAGTGTTGTAAAAGAGATGACAGCAGGCTCAAGAAATACCCTCACCTGGGGAAGTTTTAAAAGGGAAGCATTCTATAGATTTACTTTCATTGTTCCCAAGCCATCTGCTTTTGGACGCTGTTGGAGACAGGATAATGGATTAGCTGGCCCATGATCCCTACCAGTCCAGTCACTCCTCTCCTCCCAAGACTGATAAATCCTACCCAGCTTCCAGTTAGCAGCAGCTGGGAGAGTTCCAGGGCTGCAGCTAAACTGCTGTGTTCAACAGCCACATTAGGCCTGTCCTCCAAAAACATGCCTAATCCCATTTTTTAACCTGTTCCTGGCCTCCACAACATCTTGCAACAATGAATCCTAAACTTTGTTTATAAATTGTGTATAAAGGCACTTCATGTTTGTTACTTTAAATATGCCATGTGGCACCTTCATTGAAAGCACTCTGCTTGCCACATGATGAGAAAAGAGTAAAAAAATAGGGGATCTTTGTCATATTCTTTCTCTTACATTCATACAGCTCTTTTCTAGCCTGAAGCAGTTCATTTACTTGTTTATATTTATTTATAACTCCGCACAAAATTAATCTCATAAAATGTTAGAAAATACATATCTTAGGAAGTAGCTTTTAGAGTTTAATGTCAAAGTCTACTACAGATAAAGCACAGGAATTTAAAGGAGAAACACTTATATCTGTAGATTATTTGCAGTTCCTATTATGGTCTTCTGTTGTGTTGATTTTTCATTGAATCCAGGCTCTAAATTTGTACCAGACTCTTCTGCACCCCTCTGTCCTAGTTCAGACATTTACAGGCACATAAATTGAGCCTAAATGAGTTGGTTAGGACACTGAATACTATAAAATGAACGTGAAAACAGTGGGGAATCCACAGCACTTAAAATGAAGGGACTGTGGAAAGGGATATGCTGTATTTTTATAGTGGCCGTGAAAAATGACAGTAACGGTGGCTAGATAGGAATGAGATTAGAATAAAAACACTTTTGTAATTCATTTGATTTGTGATACTAGACTTAAAATATTCTCCTGTGTTTGTAAATAGAGATAAAAGCAAACATATACACTTCTACTGTAAAGACAAAATCTCTGTTACCCTCTAGAAGCAGCTTGAATTATTTGCTGGACCAGCATAGGTTGCCACTAGATGGTGCTCCTAGCTTGAAAAAAGCCATAAACGGATTTACCTGCTGCAGTGCAAGGGGAGGAATAAGCAGGTTCACGGGCTGGTCAACGAACAAAAGCGAAGCGGCTTCTTGCATATTTCAATTCACCTTCCTAGATGCCCAGGCTGCAGTAATTTGGCTGTTTCCTCTCGTCTTTTAAGAACTCACAAGCATAACATTTCCAATTCTGTTCTCCTTTTCCTACAACTTCTCCTCCCGGTACCCCTCAGCTCCTGCCCGTGCCCCAGCTATGGGCTGGCAGCGAGCCTTGGCCAAGCTGCCCGAGTGCCCATTGCCCTCGGCCGACAGACATAACCCCGCTGAGCCCATGCTCCAGTCTTCCCACAGCAGAGACTGGCCTTCCTGCCCCATGCTTTTCTCCAGCTGCAGAATTTCACAAAGCTTGTAAAAAGCCTCCAAAACTTCTTCCACAATGCAGGCTCATGAAGAGGCACCATCTCTCAGAAAGCCACTTCAGGAAAAAATATGTATCTGCACATATTGTGCAGCTTCTTTATCTGGTCATCTTTATTCTTGCTGCTACTCTTTTTACCTCCTCTGCTTTTGCCATAAGGGTTACCACCTTCTTCATTTCTGAGGGGTAAACACAACCACCGCTACCATCCCCCCATTTTCTCTAAATAATGCTCCACACAGACATTCACGTTTGCTATTCCATTGGCAGACATTGTAGTGTAGATGGCACTTCAAAAAAGGCATTAATTTCTTTGACTTCTCGAGTAACATCTGCTGATACCTTCCCCTGTGCTCCCTTCCATCTGAGCAGCAGAGCGGCTTTTTCATCAGTCCACCTGGTACCAGCAGCATGCCTAAGAAGGATGTTGACATTCACAGATAAGCTGAAAAAACAATTCAAGGTAGGAAAAAGTATCTCCCAGTGAGAGATTCAAACCTGTCCACTTTAACAGTGCTTAAGCACCATCAAGTCCCAAGATGGGAAAAGAAAAGTAAGAATTGGTACAGAACAAAAAGATACAGACATAGTTCAGTCCAACACGTTGCTGGTGTGCCAGAGTTGGGTTCACTTTCATTAGGGGCTACCTCACGCTCACTGGGTGCGCAAAGAACACCTGCAGCAGTTCCTGGGAACATCGCACTCGCTGGGCCAACGCAGGGCGAGCGGGCACTGCGAGCAGACCAGACGGCCACCGAAAGCACCCGGCTCGCCGGGTGTTGAGCACAGCCACCATGCACATGGGCCACAACCGCACTGAGGCTTTCCAGGCATGCACAAGCCTGGTCAGAGTTCCTGTGCAGCTTGGGTTGTGCAACTATTCGAAGGGCTGATGGCATAGATTTGTGAGGCAGAAGCAGCCAAAAACCGAGCAGACAGGTCTGTATGAAGCTGCACAAAGAGCCTTTTTTTGTAAGAACTGCCTGTCTTTCACTCAAACCGACTGCCCCTGGTTAGTGGAACAGACCAGTAGCTGGCAGCACCAGCAAAATTTCTGTCTTAAAAGTGTGCTGCTGCAGTTCACAAAAGTGACATTTCTCTTTGGGATGTAAGATTTTCCTCTTATATCAGGAAGATCGGCATTTACAATTGCTGTAACTGGAGCATTGTTGATAAATCAGTGTTGTGGCAGTAGTACACACTGCCACCATGAAGGAGCAGTACCCACTGTTGCAATGCATCTGGAAACACTACAGACCCGTGGGCTGCTGGTGAGATTCATGTACCCCATACACTGAGCTTCTTCACAGAAAGAATACTTCTCTGTTGTTTGTCAGAGTTACAGAGAAGTCTGCAGTTACAGCAAGACTGGTTTATCACCTTTAATAGGGAAAGGCAGTTTGTCTTCTTCTCTAGGCTTCAAATCCCTTTAATAATTACTTTGCTAGAAGAGAGGAATGGCTGAACTTGGCCCTAGGCTGACTGACAGTGAAATTTGCACTGACAGACAAATGAAGAACTGGGAGGTCAAGGCTGGCAGATCCATTTAACTTATTCCGGGTGAGCAAGATGTGTAGAAGAAAGGGACAGACAGAGCTGCTAGAAGTTTGAACTGCAGATGTCCCTTCTGTGAAACTCAGTGACTGAGGGGGCTAGCCCACTTCACCTTACCACACCGAGCCTCGACTCCGTTCTGCGGATTGCATGCCTGTGCACCCAGTAAAACACTGTCATTAAAGGGAAGCATCACGGACACTGAGTGCTCAGAACATTGCCCAAAATAAAAATAGCTACACCACCTTGCCCAGAATCATGCCCCTCAGTACTGAGAATCTCCTGTGCCTGTCTCTTCCTCTGCCCCAAGGCCCAGTGCTACCTCGTAGCACACCTAACAGAGGAAAAGACAGGTGGCAGCAATGGTCAGAGTGGTCCTGATGTCCTCTCAAGCCCACGTCCCTCACAGCATCAGTCAGGCTGTGTTCTCCTGTCCCACAGAACAGAAGTGTTCAAGCTACTGTTGCCATATTTCTGGTTGTAGAGATGGCAGCCAAACACCTTTCATTTCAGCAAACTGGGGGGGGGGTCTTATGCCTCTCTTCACCAGGGATTTGAGATGGTGTTGGTCTCTATGCCACGGCAGAGGACCTTGGGCTCACTCCATTACCTCCAAAGCCATCAGGCTCTCTGACATGTCCTCTTCCACCAGACAGGTACCTGGTGGATTGACTCACCTGGTCTGAGGACCCCGTGATGGAAACAGGGTGCAAGTTTATCATGCTTTCCTGAACTTGAAGGCCCCCTCAAGGGCCAGGCAGCCTCCCCCATGACTACTGGGTCAAGGTAAATAGGTTTGCAGCCTCTTCAATGACTGCTGCCAGCTAACTGGAAATGCTAGTTACTTGAAATCTGTTGAAGAAGGACAGATGTGAACTACTGATACACATTCTGGCATCTCCACCTTTCAGGAGTTTCCACATACAGATGTAGAATTCAGCTCCTTTGTTCATTGTTGCAGGATGACCCTGCTTCAGCTGAAATGTGGGTGAAAACTGTCGTGATCTAGCCATCTGTCTGGGCTACCTATATGTAAGCACTCTGCCTGGAATCACACAGGAACAAGAAGATACACCAAGAAATATCAAGAATTTTGAAACTTATTGAATTTGGTGCAACAAAAAAATCAGGTTCTATCCATCCTACCAACAGATTTGTGTGTGTAAAAAAATTCAGCCTCTAAAGAAAAAAGCTTGAAACCAAAAGCTGCACACTCCATGACTCATGATTAAATGTGGTAGAATATAAAGACTGTCTAAAAAAATATACCAGTAAAACAGTTGCCTATTGTACAATTTGTAAGTGCATCTTTACTGCAAAATACAATTAAGTTGATCCTCTTCAGGTTCTTTTGTACGAGGAAAGAGCACTAAGCAGCAGCCGTAAGTGAAGAAGAGCAACATGCCAGTGTAACAGAGATTTGGGGACATTCACAGAGAACACAAGACATTGTGGGTTAATTGACCTTTATCTTTTGCAGAGGGATATAAAACTACAGTTTTTGTATGTGGTCTGTGGCAACAAATTACCTGCATGTAACCAGTTCCTATACGGTAATGACACGAGACGAAGAACTGAAAGTATGATGTATGCATCTGTGTGCTGAATATATATAAATTATTATTATAAATTATATTGCTATAAATATGATGCAGTTGCAAATCTTCTGCTGAACATGGAGGCTACCAAGCTATGTTTCTTGCAAGTCAGAGAATAAGCCAATGACTAGGAATTTGACATTCATCACAAGGGAGAGGGCCAAGCTAAGAGGGTATTCCTCACACGATGTGGATTCTGGTGTGGTGCATTTTTGGAAAAGCAGTATAGAAGGTTTTCTTCATCACATCAGACATCAGAAGGCATCAAGTTGATGGCACAAAAGAGGCAAAGTTACAGGAAGAAAGTTTTCCTTTGCTTTCTGAAGAATCCCAACAAGCAGTTAAAAAGGAGGAAAAAAATGCTTTACACCATAGCAGCAGTTCATGTGAAGAAGCTGTCATCCAAGAAACTTTCTTTTCAGTCATTGCCATTCCTTGACTTCGCAAACACTTCATGTGACAACAACAGCCTCAACAATGCTACAGATATGAAACTTGAGATTTTTAGGGCAGTTGAGGTCTGACATATATTTCAACTTGGCTACCTGTCACACTTTGCTTTTTCTCTCTGATGATGACTGCGACCATTGTCCGAGTCCCTGGCTGCTGGTAGATCACCTGCGCAGTTCGTTAGTTAGTTCAACTTCCAAGCCACAGAGGGAAAGTCCACCACTTCTGGAGCAATGGCCATTCAAGCAGAACACCACATGACCACATAAGTTGATCTCTAGAACTTCCGCCCCAAATCCCAGACAGTAACTTTTGCATTAATTTCAGTTTCTATTAAGAAAGACATCAAATCTTTACTAAAATCATCTAGTGGGAGAGATATAAGCATCTGAAAGGAAGCCTTTGAATGTTTAATTATTTTCTTTTTACTAGCCCTTCCCCAAATCTCCTCTTCTCCAATTTAAATTGAGTCTGGATGCTTTTAGCCTCTATTTGCAGTCATTGAATCTTGTTATGATATGGTTTTCTGCAGGGTTAGAATCATCTACCACTAGAAATCTCCGTAAGTGCTTGTAATTATGAATCCTACAGAGCATATCAGACTCTTAATTTCTCACCAGCCGTTTTTTTTTCCCAGACTGTGGAATATTCTTTTGTGTTCTGGCTGAAACTTCACGTAAAGGCTAGTGTCATTTACAAAGGGAGGATGTGATACTTGGGTAGCAATCTCCCTCGTGCCACAAGCAAAGGACTGCCGGGGCAGACACATGCTCAGTCCAAAGAGCAGAGCCATGTAACTCATGCTCATGACATGAGTGGGAGCCAGAACGTTGTGTTGGGAGGATCAGCTAACTCTGGGCTGATGATCCCCTTGCCCTCTTAATAAATTCACCATCTTTAAATACTGTTTCCCTTCTCTCTGGCTCACTGTGATGTGAACCAGAGAACTACAGCACACGAATTAAAGGATACAGACAGTGCTGCTCCCCTGAGGGGCTACAACCACCATGCAGGCATGTAACTACCGCTGCGTCCCGGGCACCACGTGTGCGTAGCTCTGTATCGCTAGCAATAATCTCTCCTGCTCCCTCCCCTCAGCAAATCCTCTGCTGGCTGACCTGTGATTACTGGTGGTTGTGGGTGGAGTTGTGTGAAGTCACACAGATCGGCTTAAACCTCACGTAAGACATTTTGTTTAACAGGGGCTGTTCAGTGGACCATCAGTATGGCTATTCTTCTCTTCCACTGAGCAGATTTTCTAAGATCTATTCTTCATTGCCAAAGCTTTGGGAAAACAATCTGATCCAGCCAGCGATAGCACACTGAGTGAAGCAAGAGTCACTAGCAGGCAGTTCCTGAAAACTAATAACTGGATACCTGGTACCAGCTTTTTCACAGAATCATAGAATCATAGGTTGGAAAAGACCTCTAAGATCATCAAGTCCAACCGTCACCCCAACACCACCATGCCTACTAAACCATGTCCCAAAGTGCCATATCTACACAGTTTTTGAACACCTCCAGGGGTGGTGACTCCACCACATCACTGGGCAGCCTGTTCCAATGCCTGACCATGCTTTCAGTAAAGAAATTTTTCTTAATATCCAGTCTAAACCTCCCCTGACACAATCTGAGGCCATTTTCATCTTACACAACTGACATTAAAAAAAAAAAACAATTACCTTTTGGCAAGAGCCAATGAAAAAGTGTTAAAACCTGAGTACAAGATCAGTATAGAACAGGGCTATGCAATGTATCACTGAATTGTTTCAAGTGATTATTACTACTTGACAGAGTTTTGAACTTTAATGTTAAATTAATGCATTCCGTTTCACCATCCTTCTTGTTTCTCATCATAGCTCACTGTTGTAAACTATTTCCCTTGAAATGTTACTAACACAAAACATTGTATTTAAAGAATTATCTTTCTCTTGTCAAGATGATCTCGAATTTAAGAAAAGCTGTAGAAAAGTTAGGTACAATCAGTCATACTAACTAGCCATTCCATTCTCCAGCACTTAGAAATCATTCATAGCATGAAGAACATCTAAGTGATACTCAGCTCATACAAGATCCCATCTAAATTTAACTGCTGTATCATGTTAACGAGAGATAAAATGCCCTACGTCCACAAACAGATGGTGTTAGCCCACATTAATAAACTCACTGGAGGACTTAATATGCTTAGATTTAGATGGGTTGCTCCACTGGATGACGCAGTCGATGACGCATCCTAAAGCAATGTATCTGCATTTGGCTGTTCTTTATCGCCTTACTCTGTCCTCCTGGCTATGCCGTCTGCTCTCCCTGCGTCCTGTCCTTCCTCTGGGTTATCCTGACTGGCAGATAGAGAGGTGCAGCCCTTTGTGGTTCTTATTTGTGGAAGCCAAATGCAATCAGAATAAACCACCTGCTGTTGCACAGCTGTATTTTGTATCTTCACATGATCCCTGGATTTTACTGACCCCAGGGAAGACCTATGGATCTGTCTTTGGAGAGCAGTCAGTGGATCCCTGCTCTCCCCACCAAACACAAACACACACAGGCATGGGTAAGAAAGATACGGCTGCCAGTTTCTGCCTTGTCCTGTCTCATCTGAGGGCTGCAGCTGCCAGGGAGCTGGCATGGGCAGGCGCATGAGCTGGGCGTTAAGCCACTGGCACCACTGTGAGTCCCATATGGTCTCTTTTTCACTGCAGGCTGGGATTTTGCCTCCCTGTAATCTGCCTCCCAAGGCAACAGACTGGATCTGGACATTCTTGCCCAGAGACCTTTTGGCAGCTCATCCTCTTTGCACTTTCAAAAGCATAAAATGTTTGTGTGTTATGTTTTGCATATTTAACCAGTGTTACTAGCTTATAGTAAATAAATATTTAAAACGTTTTAAATAGGAGACTTTGTTACTTCAGAAAACTTAAATGAAGCATTCCATGTGATTGGAAAGTGGTATCAGATGTGACTGGATCACGGTATTAATTTCACAAATGCTGCTTCTTGTGAATTCGTTTATACAAATTTGATCCGTGTTATCAGCAATCTCCATGATGATTTTGTTAGGTGACTAATGCACAAAGCTTCCTAAACAAAATCTTTTGGATACCGCTTTACTAATCATCTGAATAGTGTTAATTTAGTGCTCTTTAAATACAGGTTGCCTAATACAAAACCTCTGTAAATATGTACAGTAACTTAGAAAAGAGAACTCATAGGAAGCAGGCAGAAGAGAACATGTGCAAACTGAAAGATCAAATGTGTTGGAATTCAAAAGGTGTTTTCATAAGATATTGTAATATTTGCACAAAGATACAAGTGTGAAGTCTGCAGAGAGCTTAAGATGTTCTTACCTACTTTATACAATGTGATCTGGAAGATGGAAAATGTTGACTCGGTAGTCAGTACTCCAGCTTGCAGAAATTACCATGACAGTCATACGGAGCTTTAGCTTTAAATACGGGCAGAGAAAAATTGCTTCTTTCAAGCCTAAGTGCCTCTGTAGAGTTTCATGAGCATGCATATTCTACTTGCAAACCACAGATGTACCTGAAAAGTGGCAGAAAATAATTTAAGGATTTCCTTCCCTACCTTCCAAGATTATCTTATGTCAGGGAGAGACTGTTTCATTTCTTTAGGATTGCTCTTTCCTGGTGGGGCTAGAAACACAAAGTATTTTTTAGCTAAGGCATTCAGAGAAAGAAGAGGAAGAAGGTGTAGGAAGATGAGAAAGAAATGGAGAGGGCTACAAGCATAGTAAAACACTGAAAACATTCACTGCTTTAATTTGTACCTGGTCCCCTTTATCTGTGCTCTGTTTTCATTTTCGTACACCTTGTGTGTGTGGCTATTTACAAGGATGTGATTTTTCAAGTAAGAACTAAGAGAGGCTTAGTCTAGCTCTGAACCATCTCTAAGAACCAATATATTTAAAGGTCAGTGAGATATTACCAGAACCACTATGGCCTCTTCCTTCTGGGTTTCAGTCTGAGAACAGTCAGGAAGAAATAAAATACACCAGACAAACTGGGATACTCTTGATCAAGTACGATGCAGATCTTAGATCACAAAGCAGTTTGTTCCACACTCTTGGATCAGCCATTGAAAGAGCTGAGCAAGGCTCCAGCTGCCCAAAATTTCCTTTCATCAACTGGGGAAGGATGGAACTAGTACACACTGCTCCTTAAGTTCACTCACCCTCATCCCATGGAGCATTTCCAGCAGTGTGCAGGGGCAGGGTTTGTGCAACAAGCATGGACTGCTCAGCACCTGGCAAAGACTCTGTGATGCCTAACACGTGTGCCTCCTACTCCAGGACTGAGAGGCCATCATCAGGTGGCAGCTGAAGAGTTTGTTCACTATTGCTGAAGCCAAGGTCATGTGTGAATTGTAACACTGGGAATCCTGAGGTGAAAAGCACATATTAAGTGAACAATTATTTCTTCAAAACCCTGAACTATGTTTCCTAATAATTCCTGAATGAGAGAGGTCTCATCCTTTTTTTTTTCTGTCACAAGGGCCTCTTATTTCTTCAGGCTGACACACCCAAGATAATACAGCACTACCAAAACAAGAAATTGCTGTTTCTCCCACAGAACTGTCACTAAATCTAGCCATTCCTTTCCTGATTCAAAGAAGTCAGATGGATTCTGCATTTCCTCACAAATCAGAAGGAAAATGTGAGCATATTTTCATTGCAAAATCTGTACTACTGCTGGTAATTCACCATAAACTTCTTTGATTTTTCTATTCACAGAAAACATTTTTTTTTCAAATATTTCTCAAACCTTTCCTGATTTAAACACTGAATAGATTTGCAATGGGAGTCATGAGGGAAAAATAAGAAAGAAAAGAAAAAGAGAGAAAAAAACCCTACAGAACACATGAAATCAACTGTAGAAATGTTATTTTAAGGGTGGAGCTGTACTTGAATTGTGCTTGAATGGGTATCAGCTGCTTCTGCCAAATGGCCATCAAGGTCAAGGACCATCATAAAAATCAAAGCAAGGACTTTTCCTAGGCAAGAAAATGTATGCATATTTTTAAGTAAAGTTCAGTGCTGTGGTCAACATATTTGCTTTTTATGAACATTTATTTGATTTGTTTTAGAGAAAGCTACTTCAGTTTAGCTGTTAAATATCGAATGCTCCTTCTCCGACTTCAAGGCTAATACAAGCATATTTCATAATTGATATTTGTCGGCTTTTTATACATGAGTTCTCTTATTTGTACAGCTCCCTGTAAATCATATAAATGAATGACAGAAAGGACCAATTAGAGCTTTTGCACACCAGGGTAGAATGGCACTTCTGTGTTTGCACAGTCTCATTTTAATGGTTTCAGGTTCCACAGTTTCCCTGAGGAGATTATTTGAGAGCTTACTGTAATTCATTCTCATGATAGTCAGCTTCAACATTTCCTTTTCCAATTGTATCATAATATACTTACATCCAACATAATGTATTACACATTTTCTCCTCTTGTGAAGCAAGGTAGATCCCATAAATCCTGCAATAAATTCGTCACCTCTTCTTCTGTCCTTGTAAGTCCTGTTATTAGATGAGCTATGTAACGTATGGCAGCCTTGACAGCAACATCACAGTTACAGCTCTTTTGTGATCTGCACAAAAAAGTAGCAAACCCCAATACTATAGTTGCACTTTTTAAAATCTCCAAATTAATTCACAAAAATCAGAGACTTGTTTTTAAACAAGTGTATTATACTACTTAAATATAAAATATTGCCCTTTTTTTATGCACGCTTGCACAGTATTACCCCCAGGAGCAAGTCTCATCATGTGTCTCTGAAAGGATCCAAATAAACTTCCTAGTTCACTGCACAGAAAGGAGTGGCGTCGTCTAAGCACAGCTTTTTCTGTCCTGCAGTGTGGGTCGGTCCCTTCACTCCCCTGTTTATCATATGCCAGAGCAATCTGCTTGCAGACTCCCAGCCTGCCTTTCCCATCCAGGCTCTGCCATGGGGTTGCCCCTATTCCAGGGATCACGCTCAGCTCCTTCACCCTGTTTCGTGAATTTTCTTTCACGAGAAACAGGGCTTACATCCATCTTTTTACAATTCCAGATTAAAGAGACTACAGAGATGGGGAAAGACATTCCTGGAAATTTAAGAAAGCTAGGCTGGACATGTTAATTTGTTCGTCTTAAGTTATACCGATCACAGCAGAATTTTAAAGAAAACAAATGAGAACCCAAATCTCGGGAAGCACCTGTTAACCTCCTAACAGTTTGTGTATGTTCATATAGACTCTAAAACAATCCAGAAGATGGCCATCAAAGTACAGCTCATGGAACACTATCCCTACCTGACAAATGAGTTCTATAAAACTACAAAGTCTCCTGGAAACTCTCTCCGGTGGCAGAGACGTGGTAATTAGAAAATAATACACTAAAACCATGAAAGCAGTAATAAACAGCTAGAATACTACTTGTGCACTCAGTAATACAGAACAGGTGCCCTAACAGTGAGGGTTTAAGTGCTAAGGGAACTGGCAGATGTCTAATACCCCACCAGACTTTACAATTGTGGAAGACGCTACCAATACCAAAAACTCTAATGTGACTAATAACAATATTAGATCATTTTTGGGAGCTGGATTTAGAAAACTAATAAACCCAAACAGAGAACTCAAGCAGCCTGCCTGCATCTCACAGCTGAACCTGTTCTGATACCCGGGTTGCAGCTCGTCTCCTACGCCTTCCGATGGGGAACGCTGGAGCCCTCTGACAGGCTTCGTGCTGGGTCGCCGGCGGCCACCACCTGCTGCCTGCTGACCGGGCAGGACAGCCTCTGCTGGCCAGGAAGCCAGGCAGAGCCCCGCGGGGAGCTGACACGAACCCCATCCCTGCCATGCGGTGTGTGGCCGTTGTTAGAGAGAGTCTCTGCTTCATCCCGCAAGAAATCTGTCATTTATTATTGACATCAGCCCCGTAGAGCTGAACTAACCACCGGTGTGCAGTCACTGGAGACGGAGCAAGGGAGAGCGCAGCCAAATCACTTGGAACGCGGCTAAAATACTTTGGAGAGTTTAAGGTTAAACGGGATCATTTGATCACCTACTCTGATCATGGGCCAGCAAGGGGACTTACCGCTAGTGCCAAACTGAACCAAGGAGCTTGTTTGTGATTAAACCCCTGACATTTGCATTAGGGTATCTCGGCTGCTGACCACTGATTCTTCTTATATGTTCTTTCCACCATTTTAAAAAGCTTCAGCATGCGGTATGTGTCCCTTGTGAAGGTATTTGAACGCTGCAGTAAAGCCAACTCTTGAAGATCTTTTTGAGATATTAAATTGACGTAGTAGTTTCTAAATGCATCATTATAAGAGATTTCCTCCAGTCCTGTAATATTTTCACAGCTCTCTTCTGCACTACCTGATCTTTATTGTCAGAGCTGCACGCCTTGTTCTGGTATCAGACTCATTAATAGACACGGTAATTGTTTTCCTGTAGGCTAATCCTGTTAGTACACCCAACAGTCGTACCGGACACATTGCACTGGGACCTTATCTGTAATAGTTTGCTTGAACTTGTTTTTAGACTATCTTTTTCAGGACACAAGCTCTCATTCCAGAGGCATGGCTTGTGTTCTTCGAAAATACATACACTCTTGGCTGTAAAAGCCTGTTTGAAAGTGTTAATTTTACTGAGCAGTCCAGATGACGCTGCCATTGCTCTCACAGTAGTTTACCCGGTTGCCATTTAGCACATCCACAGATTGTATTAACAGTGAGTTTACTTTGGATCTCTGGTAAAAATCTTGAAAGCCGGTGAGCCTGCAGAGCCTTGCAAACCTCTGGGATCGTGAAGATAAACCTCTGAAAGTTTTTCTGATCTTTCATACGTCAAAAACTATTCATCTGTTCAACGTATGAACCATTAGAAGTATATATGGTATTAACTGTAGGACTCAGGGGCCGTTTTGCAGTTCTAAGCCTAATGATGAGCAACTGTAGTCAGGACTTTTTTGCAGTTACTTTTATCAATCACCTTTAAATCTCCGCGAGTAAGGCTATCAGAATTGTTTTATGAGACCTGAGAGATGATCGATATTAAGGATTTCTTTCGTGTTTCATTATCAAAACGTTTACGTATCTTTCCTACTGCTTCGCCTGTGGTTGAACAGCCAAGAGCTGCACAGGTCATTCTGTTTCATCTTTTGATACCGGGGAGAACCCCAGTGCTTTTTTAGCTCTCAAGAACTTCTATTTAAAGATTTATTAAACCCTAAACTTAGATACTTCCTTAGCCAACCGTGTGCAGGTCCCAGGGTGCCAATTAGCTAGGCTTCATTAGCAGCAGCCTGCGTTTGCTGGGAAGAGTGGATTCCCCTCAGACGTGACAAACACCTCGCCACGTAATGAGAGCACAGCCTCTCGCTTCCCCCCGGCGCGGCGGCGACCCTCCTTCGGCGCTACCGGCCGCCGGTGCCGCTACCGCTGCGGCCCCGACGGACGGGACTGGCCCGGCCGCGCAGGGATCCCCCTTCACCCTCCAGCTTCTCGCGGTTTTTAAAAACTCCCCTCAGCCGCCCCACGCCCGGCCGCACCCCCGCCCCGGGGGCCCGAGCG
>Ga0065711_1006834_pt1 | contig 21670 bp, 13 predicted proteins | sample Hoacrofraction12_FD_59098 | JGI IMG/M metagenome (GOLD analysis project Ga0065711, IMG submission 59098) | Hoatzin crop microbial communities from Cojedes, Venezuela - Epithelial fraction 12 v2 (version 2) | ecosystem: Host-associated > Birds > Digestive system > Esophagus > Crop | place... | reverse complement strand
TAAAAGGACTGGCAAGTCATAGTGGAGGAACTGGGTTTTAATAATGATTAGGGTTCCTTGAGTAATTAAAGTGGTTGATATTTAGGGGGCATCAAAACTCAATATACAATGCTCTCTTTCCAGAAATCCAGTCTTGACTAAAGTGCAGCTCCCAACAGCAGTGCATGTGCAGCCACAGCCTTGGCGAGACATGGACCCGGTTCTCCATACTCTTTTAGTCCATCTGCCCATACTAACTCTAATCTTACAGTTTGCACTCATAAGTCGCTCAGCTAATCCTTGATGGTTCACAGATTCTGGTAGCCCATATTAATGCTGGTCCCTCTGGACTGTTACTGTTTCTGTGGTTTCAAGACAAATCACCCTCTGCTTCATTATCTAATTGACAATGTTCAGTTGTCAGATTGAAAAGAGATATGTGGAATTTACCAAAAGCAATACTATTTTAATATTGTTGACTCTTATTGTCAACTTGTCCATGTTAATACAGTCTTGTATAGTATAGCTATTCGTCAGTCCCTTAAAAATATGTTATTTTTCACGTGGTTTTTTTTTTTTAGTTCAAAAAGGTAGGTAGATTTGGGGTTCTGTTTTAGGGGGGAGTTTTTAGCATAATTGCTTACATGAAAACAACTGGTTTTTTTACTAGACAATAACTTGCAGACAGCAACATATTTTTAAAAGTGTTTAAATTAATGCCTTAAAATAGTTCAGATGGACAATACAGTAAAGTACTCTACAAACATCTATCTCAAAACCTCAAGCATGCTTCTTTCTTTTAACTGTTTGTTTTTACATGAAACCATTTATGTTGTTTAGCAAATGTGGATGCACTGGAGGACTTCTCACCTTGCAATGTGCACCCAAATGTTCTCTTGTGTCAATGGAACATGCAACAACAAAATCAAAACTGATCCATGGTACATATGTATTAAATATATGTCCCTCAGCGCTGCACCCTCTTGCTATTTTTATATGCGTGTGGAGGTGTTTATAGTCTCAGCTTTCATGCTGATTCGCCTTTTGAAGATAGAAGGGGAAAGAGGAAGGGAAAGGTCCTGGTGTGGGTTTTGTGGGTTTTTAAATCATTTGTGTCTCAAGCTGTTGCAGTACAGTACAACTTAAAATACCATTGCCAGATACACTAAAACAGCAATTTTATGAAATCTCAATTAAAATGCCAAGGGAAATAACATTCCATCTTAGAAAATTCAAAATGTATTAATGTTGATAAAACGAACTGTTTTCCTTGACTTCTGGTATTGATTGAGTGACTTCTGAACTACTTGATAGTCTAAAAGTATTTCAAATAAAAGGCAAACATGACCTTTTACCATGATTATGTTCCCCAGGTAGTTATTCCTGTTTGCATGCACAGACAAGCAGATACTGTACTGATTTTAAAGACCTTCCATAGATGCTGTTAAAAAAGGGTAAAATTTCCTGTTGCAAAATAGATAACATTAAAAGTATCCCAAAAGACAAGTGAGCAACAAAATTTTTACTTGGAAAACTTTCATCTCTCAAGGATAAAGCAAAACTAAGTAGTATGAAAAATAGTCTAAAGGACTCTGTTTATTTTATTTCATATTCTGAGCAAACCATCTGTGATTAATTCTGCCATATAAATGTCTACCATCACCTTCACCAAACTGGGACAAAAGCTGGCTTTTTTTCACAAGATTTCCCATTTATTAAATGCACTATGCAGTGGAAATGCGAGTATCCAATAACAAATAATGTAAATGGTTCAATAAGCACTTGTTTAAAAGCTTTTACAATTGCTCTTTAACTACTGTGGAGTTCTAGTGCATAATAGGTAACTCCCTTTTGTTAGATTACTGTCCAGTCATGCATACGTGTTGTATTTCTGATGACTACCTATTGCTAAATTTCTGCAGAATTTCAGTTCAAGGATAAGGTACCACAGAAGATTTCTAAAGCTGAGTTTCTGTTTCAGTCCTTACCTTTTATTTTACAGAGTATCGATAAATAGACTGAGCTTTGCACAAGAGCCCATGCTCACCTCCATGGATAAAACACCTATCTACATACACAGTATTCCTCAAACTTATCCACAGTCGAAATAAAGGTGTTTAAATAGATATATGTGTCTTCTGAGATTTTTCTTCATTAACACATTTTCTTATGCTCTCCAAAATGACGTCAGGTTGTTGTTTATGAGTGAATAAATTATTGTACAGACATTGAACACTATTCATTGTTGTTGCAGTACCCAGAAGAAAGGGTAAAGTTTATCTCCCAGCCTCGTAAAAAAAAAGGAAAAAATAAGTTTATCTAACCTTAAGTGTGAAAAGAAAAAGTGTGTTTTGCATATCAAAATGATTATTTTGTCATTGTCTTGGAAAAAGCTCTGATCAGTCAGCGTAAGGGACTCAAAATACGTAGTAAATAAAACCAAGAAATCTGCAAAGTAGCTTAGGCTAAACTAACCTTTCAAAATAACCTTTTTGTATTATTTTTTTATAACAAAAATAAACATCTGGCTCGTTTTTAAAAGGTAGCATTACTATTTAACATAGCAGATATTGATATTGTAGAAAATTGCAGATCAGTTTAAAATCATTGACACTGCTCAATTGGCATTTTCTGTTTACTAATATGAGCTGAAAAATAGCTCTTCCATTATGGATGTCTGAAGTCAGTTTTATACTGGCAAAGATTTCTTCTTTGCATCTAAATATAATGGTGTTGAGCACTTTGCAAAATCTGATCACTTTTCATCAGGTCACCTGTGAAAGGTTTTCTATGAGCTGCCATTTGTGAATCAGCGCCTTTTGGGGCAGCCCTAGCCTAGCCACGCACTGGTGCATAAAGCTGAAGAACTTTTTGAGGTGTTGTATGCTTCAGTGGAGATGAGTAGCAGATAAATTGCTTTTATACACTGGTAACTGCTCAAGAACAAATTTTCAGGATCCCTCTAAGCAGAGCGATAAACATTACAAACGTTCTTTAACCCCTAGGGGACACACTTGAGAAGGAAAAGGAGAGAGAGGAGAGGGATACCCACACAGTCTGGGCGCTGAGCACCAGCAGTAGCTGGGAGCTGTTTCCTGGCATTTACAGCACCCTCGATCCATGCATGCAGACAGGCCCAGAATCACTTTCTTGTCCATAAGGAAACACACGTTCATTTCAACTGGGTTTTCACTTTTTGTATTAGAAGAAGGAAACTGCTGTTGGTTTTGAGTATCACATTTAGCCTCTGCTTGTATTGAATCTGTATCAGATGCCAGATCTGATACGGAAGATATGCATATATGTGTTAGTTTTACAACACTAGTATCATCACTTAGTATTGCGGTTGAGACCAAAGCAGAAATTCCTTATTAGACAAAGGGGACAATGGTTGAAATGGTGAGATCAGGCTACCCAAACAATAAACAGTATGTTAGCAATGTTACTGGTTTTAACCACATATATGGGATAATATGGAGACTTCGTGTGGGCTTTTCAAGGCAGGCTGAAATCTATTTTGTGTGTGTATATATATATATGTATATATACACATGTATTGTAAACAAGAAAAAGACATGCCAGAATCCAACAGCCTTCAGTTCTGGATACAGAAAGTCTGAGTGCCAATGAATCCACGCAGGAAAGCGCTTTCCTTTGGAAGAGGAGGCTGTAGGGACAGCCCTATCCATCTTATACATGGGTCAGGTAAAACACACCCTGAGGCTGTCAGTGCACTTAGATTCATGAATCAATCAGATTTTTATCTGTCTTTTCTATTAAAGATCTTATTTCAGCAAAACACTTAACCACTCTGAAGTCTCTTCTTCTAGTCCATTCCTGTTCAGCAAATTATTTGTTCATGTTTAACGTATACTTTTGTGACACTTTACCTTCAGCAGGAAATTCAGCTACAGTGAAGATATATTTATCTGCTTAGCCTTAGGGCTTATCTCTGAAGTGACAATGAAGTAAGTGAGGAAGTGCAACATGTTAGTTATACCATATCAATTCCCTAGGTGAACTTTGAAGTGTGCAGTAACCATTTCTGAGTAAGGTGCTGCGTAACTTTTCTGCCACATTGTCAACCAACCACACATGTTCAGTGGTAAAGAAATATCCCTTTACCCTGTGTCTCCAGAGCATATCTCATCATGACCTAAGATTTTGAATGAACTCTATAAATATAGAATTTATATTATAGCAATTACATATTTTATTGTATATTAATTATATGTCATTATGCTATTATAGATTAAAAATATGTCAGAATCATAAAAATCTAAAAGCAAACAACAGTATAGCTTTTAAAATTCAAAATGGATTATAATTTCACAGTATTAGTGCAAATATATTCTTACTTACCATTTTACTCTTAACAGTTTCAGAGGTTTGTAAGACGTCAAAAAAACAAGACCCAATGAAACTATAATACTTGTGCTCAATACACAGTTATAAATGATGAGAAACTAATGCTTAGTTTTCCCAATCCAATCTTTTTTTATGATTCGCAAAATAGTAGATCTCTAATATATGGCTCAAAGTTATTTAATGAATGTTCTGTGCATGTGCTTACCCTCATGGATAGCTCAGAAATGGATGCCATTGTGCATTGGCTGTTGTAAGTGACTTGAATGCATTTGATTCCTTGGCTGGAAGTGGAAATGCAGAATGTGCTCTCTGCTAGTACCTGCACTTGAAGGAAATTGATGTTTTCTGATTTCCTTTCTTTCACTGAATTCACCCATGTGTTTGTACAAGGCAAAAGATATGGAGAAACCTCAGTCATCGACCAGATTGCTGTTATCTGTATGAAGACATATTCTGGTACAGAAATACTGGCTCATGATGTAAGTGTACCTGTTTCTTAGCTTTACTGTTCCAGAGCTAGATTTCCAATCAGATTGAGATTTCTGTGAATACAATGTGCTGTTCAGAAGAACTATTAAAAAATTGAAAAAGCAGAATGTACTTCACTGATCCTGCTAAATCAGTGACAAAACTCATATTCATTTCAGGAACTAATTGTTAACCTACAGTGACCCCACAATAGGTCTAATTGTCTGCAAGCTGAAAGATTTTCTGTTATGTTACTTTAAGCTTACCACATCAGGCCCTAATGTGCCACTATAAATAAAAACCACATTTTAAAGCCCGTGATTACATGTTTATTCAAATTTCAGCAATAGGTCAAGGAAATTTATCTGTGTCCTATAGAGCCTCTGTATTACATGCGCTGTAAAATGTCAGAAAATTTAAGGAGTTCTTAGTTATCTCTTTTGGTTCCTTTTAGATACACATGATAAATATTTACATTTTATCTAAATATTATTATAGAAATAAAAAATAATTTAAAAAAAGGAAGTAAACAAAATTGCAAAGGAAATTGGATTTCACATAGCAACATCTACTAGAAAACTAGGCTTAAGCAATCATTTGCATCTCAGATAAAAAGTAAATTTAAGGATTTGCTTTAATTTCAGGCTTTAAAATTCCTTTTTCTTCCCATTTTTTTTTCCATTACATGATACCAGAGTTGCAACTCGTCACTTTTTTTCCTGCTTCTCACTTTACCATTTCATTTCCTTCCCTTCTTTTATTCTGTTGACTTTCTTTCATATTATCACATCTTCCTTCATTTTTTGTTTTTCCTTCTTTCCTTGATGGTACTTTCTGTCTTTATTTTAGCACATAAATTGTTTGCACCTGCAAAGTAGTCCTTGTCTGGTAAATCTCACTCATGGTACAGTGTTATAAGCTCTTCCCAGTAGTTTTCCAGGTTATGCTTGTTCTCATTTATGTGTAGGCTTCTTTGCAGCTCACCTTCGTGATCACCTAAGTCCTGTTATGCCAGGGAAATCAGTGAGCCTGATGATAACTCCATATATCAGTTCCCCTCTACTTTTGCTGTCAGGAGCTCACATTAAGGAACCATTATTTTTTTTTAAGTGGTAATTACTGAGTGGTGAGTACAGAAAAACTAAACAGTTGCTGAGAATTGCTTAGTTAATTATACTTTGAAATGAAATTCTGGGCTTTTTGCACTATAAACATTTTACTACTTTGCCAGTGAAAAGCAGATCATTTTAAAGGTAGCAGAGAGAATAGCTTTAGCTCCAATGTCCTGGGCTGCAGTGCAGTGATCATTGAAATGCAAGCCGATGTACAGCAGGGCATTCCCAGCCACTGTTTCCACTCCTGCCACTTGCCTCTTCATCCTTCTCTGTACCCAGAGCGGCACTGGCAGATTTATGTGGGGAGATGGACCACAGGCTTGATTTGCGTGTGTGGGGAAAAAAAATATATTTTCGGTCTGAGCATGATCCTGATCGAGCTTAAGATGGGGAAACATGACTACTGGTGCTGGCAAAGCATAGGGACAGCCACATGTACCTGAGGACAGGGGAGAGGAGAAGATGAGAGTCTAAGCAGACACCCACCATTATGTCAGTTTAAGATGATCATAAAACCTCAGCATTAGGAATGACAATGTGTTAGGAAGCCATAAAAATGCAGTGTCACAATGGTATAGTTTGTATCTGGATATAGATTATCTTAAAGAGTGCTTAATATAGCCAGCGGTATTCAGAAAGTGACAAAACTGGAGCATGATTCCCATCGTACAACTACATGTGCATCCTCTTGCTGCATGGCTATGAAGTAGTAAACCATCCTCACACAATCCGTCACAACTCAGCTGAGAGACAACATTTCTTAAAACATCTATCATCTGTTGTAATTGACTTAGGAAGAGTTCCTGCTTTATTTTGCTGGGTGGTTAAATGGATTAGTTTAAGCTAGTACTGAAGGATAAGCAAGCTGCTCCTTGCACCCCTTTGAAGTTTGGTGTGAAATATAAGCACTTGTTTTAATACCAATCTGAGTCAATACCTTGTCTGGAAGATCCTCAAAAAAATGAAAAATATTATTTCATTATACTAGTATTTTGAAAATATTTGTAAAGCTTTCACTTAAGTTCAATAATGGCTTGGCTTCATATGGCATTCAGTGAAGTACTTCCTTCACTGTAAATCATCTGGAATAGGTGACCTTAATTTGACTTTTGTGGTTACTGAGTGACTTTGCACTCCATCAGTAAAATAGATTATGTACTCCACAGTTTCATGGCTCTGGAAATGAAACAATTGTATCTTTTGACTAGAACCATGCTCATGTTTTAGCCTATCATCACTGAAGGAAGCTTACTAGAATGCTTTTCTCTGCACTACGCTTGCAAGTCCTTCTGCTCTAGTACCAGCTGTCTGGGAACATCAGCCAAATTAAGGCAAAACAATTTTCCAGATGAATAGAATTCAGAAATGCTGAACTGTCAGTGGTGCTATAGTTTAAGTCAAAGTCATTGTTGATTTCTAAGTTTTTACTTTACTGTTCCATAGAGCATAATCTTGGTTTATTCCGAAGTCTTATAATGCAACAAACTTGAGTAGCTGGAGCACAGCTTAAACAGCCCTTGGTAAATGCAATAAACCCACAACCTTGTTTGATCATCACTCTTACTTCTCTGCTATTACTTGACAGGTATTTTGATGAACAAGCATGATAGTTTGTAAGACATTTGACCATACTAAAACATTGGTTTTTTGTGTCTATATGAATTGCAGTGCCCATAGAAATCCTGAAGTGCTGGCATTCCCCTTCAGGTTTTAATGCTTTACAGTGGTGCAAGAGGCAGCATAAGACAAAGCAAACTTGAATGAGCTGTGAAATTACAGAAACTGTTAGATTCACATCTTGTGAAATAATTTCAAAATTTCTCTTGGATCTGATACCAAATATGCTAAACAAATGTTGGGATTTCTACATTAGAGGGCTGCAAAAAATTCAAGTATCTGTTAAGATGCTAACAATATGATGCTATTGTCATGTTTATTGAGGTTATGTCACAAATGAGCATAGTTCCAGAAAAGATGATTGAAAAGTAATCTGTTTTTTTTCAGCTAAAACCTCACTTTGTTTTCTAATAAATTTTAAATTAACCTGCAGTGAAATTGTATTTTACATCAGCTACTTGTCAGTGCAAATTTGACATGGAAGGGGGGTCTATGTGTGACTTGCCTGTGAGGAGGGATAATTTTGAACTGTGATGTGAATACTCAGCAAGATCAATTCTGCCAATTATGATGGCAAGCGTATTATCCAAACTTGCAAATACTTACTATCTCTGAGTATTTCTGGCTGGATTATTCTATTCTAATAAGAAGCTTATGCATAATAAAATGTTTTGTTTTCTGACTTTGCTTTGCTTTATCAGTAATGGATTAGGTTGTAAGCTGAAGTAAATTAGCACTAGAGTTTTTTTACAGTGATTGACACAAGAACAGGTACAAGTCCAACAGCTGATTCCTTTTATTGTCACATTGAGGCCTGTATGTGTATCCAAAGTTTTATACACAACTGGACAAGAGTTTTAATTCTCATTGCTGCTTTTACAAGGTGATCTAACAGCTGAGAACATCAATGCTTTAAAGGATTTCTTTGGTGATTAGAACTCTTACCTAAAGTTCATCACAGTTTAAAGGAAGCTTAAGATCTAGTGAGAGCAAGACACTTCCACATCTTCAAAGGGTCATTTTGCAAGCCTGCATACCAAACAGAAAATTTACCTCTGGAACAAATAACCTTGGAGGAACAAAGCTATACCTGATTTACCTGTCAACTGGGTCAAGACAGCAGCTAGTAAGGTACAGTCCTTTCACAGTGCCAGAGAATTTTTGTTTCAAATTAAGCTCAAGTAAAGCATGAGTTGCAGTTTCATTCAGATTAAAATAAATTGCAGCATTATTCAGCTTGGATACATGGTTCAATATGTGCTTATGTATGTGTATTTTTTTAATATGTATGTATATTATCTCATGACGAAAATGAGAAAGTTCTTACTCAAGAGGTACTGGTGCAGACAGAGAGGCACAAACCTTAACTTCTAAAGGTTTCTTTTCCTCCATGTTCAAGATAAACATTTGTCTCTGAGGCTACGGAGTTTTCTTCTTAAGCTTTCTGAATATTTCATTTGATATACATATAAAGCAATTGCTTTATCAGAATAAACAGACCACTTATACACTGTGCTAAATGAACCTGAGTTTTTCTTACCCTTTGTGAATAATTCAAGACTATTGACCTCTTGTTCTTTCTCTCAAGAAAACTTTTACTTTCATTCTTTCTCTTTCTGTTTCTTTGATTCTGTGTTTCCTTTGTTTTTTCCGTCCAGTACTACATCTGAGTTCTGGCTGGAGTATGGGTATAGAAGAAGATCTGCTCTGAGGCTGGCAGCAAATTAATATTTTTCTAATTTAAACTGGCACGGACAAGAATAAGAAGAGATAACAACATCACAAGTACCAGTGAAGGATCAGCTATAGACAGAAAATTGTTTGGAATAAGTAAGTAGTTGTGTAGAACAGTAAATGCAAGCATGTTTATAGAATCTGTTCAAAGTAATAGTACTTTTTAAGCAAAATTCCAAGGCAAAATTATGTTCTTAGTTATTAATTATTATGTATTGACTGAATCTGTGTATTGAATTATGGTTTAATTCTTCACTGTGATGCTCAGCCTTGCCTTTGTAAAATTGCTTGCTACTCATAGCGAAGATGGGTGTTGGGCTGAGTGTTTTGCACATCCCTCTCAGTCTTTCTAAAGCTATCGCTACTCGGTTCGTTCTGCAGCTTCCGAGTGGTCTTTCATATAACATGTTTCAACATGTCAAAAGCTGTTAAGATGCAAGTCAGTCTTTGTGCTCTGGCTCTCTAAGCTCACGGAGCAGTGCTACTAGCCCACCCAGGGCAGTGCTGGCAACAGCAAGTGGCCACGACTTGGGTCCTGTGTGTGGTGCAATCACACAGGCATTAAAAGAGTCTCTGGGAATCACTGCTGATCCCAAACTTGTAAGCTAAGTCCCCTGCCAGCTTTCCCAACTGTCACTCAAATGGCCCTGATTCTAGAGGACTAAATTTTCATCTTGTTGGTTTCATTCTCCATAGAGTACCACTAACTTGGGGGAAAAAAACATTACAGTCAAAAAAACGAGGGAAAAGAACAAACAAGCAAGAAGCAGATAGACAGCGCTGCTGGGGAAGAAAAAGGGCTTTGGTTTTGGGTTATGCAATGTGCTGGACAAGGATTTTTTTTACCCTCCTCTTGTGGGAAAGATGAGCAGAATAGCCATAATGTCAGTGGTTGGAAGCAGCACCCCTCCTTTGCCTTGCACCTCCCGCAGCCCAGCTGGTGACTGACAAGGGTGAGCAAAGTCCTCCCGAAAGAGCCCCCAGGTTGCTGCCGGGGTCCTGCTCCCTCCCCATGGCAGGAGGCCTCTGAACTGTTTTTTTGCAGTGACTGACAACTCTTTCCACCAGTACAACTGAATTCATGTTCTGCAATTTTTTTTTCCCTAAGGACATTCTTTCTTTATTGTTAATACTCTGTATGTGTTTGATCTTCTCGCCTTCACAAGACAATCAAGCATGGCTTGTCAGCAGTTTATTATTGAAAGAGAAACAGGAAGGGCAGAGAGGGGTTGCATGCACCAGGAAAATGTCAGGTTTAGATAAAAAATCATGAGGTCTGATCCTTTGGCAGAGATAAGCTCAATATTTTAAAATCTTGGCTTTCTGTAATCAAACCAAACATGAAGCTGAATTAATAATCATGCAAACCATTATTTTCCTTGAACCAGAAGTAAATCATCATTTTGATACTTGTCTGAATGCTGCAAGAACCAAAACACATTTTTTGGTTGCGAACTGAAAGCTACAAATAAAAATAGACAGCTCCCTAGCAGGAACTTACAGTATGAGCCTTATTTGCACTTGATAGGAGCTACAAAGCTATGTCATGTCACAGCCTATTCCCCTCTCTCTCCTCCTTCCCACTTGACTCGCAGGCATGTATAGCCCAAACTTTCACTCCAGCAACATGACACTGAACTTCTTCACTCTGCGCTACACCAGCAAGGAGAGGTTGTGTGGAGAGGTGGTGGAGTCTCCATCCTTGCAGATGTTCAAAAGCCATCTGGACATGGTGACCATGCTTAGGCAGGGAGAGGGGTGGACTAGGTGATCTCCAGGTTCCTTCCAGTCTCAGCCAGTCTGTGATTCTATCTCAAAGGGCTTACTGCTCCTGGAGAGCAGTTGAAAGATTTGCCTGTGCAGCAGTCTTGGCTCCCACAGAAAACTCTAGAAGGGGAATAAGAGAGAAAAAGTCAGAAAAGCAGGCTCTACTTTACAACCGCAGAATTGGTAATCACCTCTCACATATACTTTAATGTATGTAATAGAAAGGATTTACCTGTCATTGCAACAGGAGGTTTTATTTTAGAATGATTTAAAAGTCTGATCTTGATATATAACTCCAATAAAACCAGTGGAGATATGCAGCTCTGTCAGTAATATGTAAAAAGTGGCTGTCTCATTTTAATATACTGATTCACGTTAGTTTTCCTTCATCAGTTTCACAGAGCTATTCTAGATTTATATCAGTGCAAGCAAGATTAGAAACAAACTCGAAATCTGTAACTTTTATATTTATTATTAAGAAAACTGTGATTCTCAGATGGATCCATTACTATTCCAAGCCTCCCATTCCCATAATATTCCTTTTCTGCCAAATAGCAATGAATATATATTTATGACTTCTAGTGCTATAGCATTTAATAGAAATCTCACCCGCTTGCTTAGCCTTATACGTTGTCCTCTCCCTGCAGCATGAATATGCAACCACCTGTAATTTGTGTAAGTCCAGACCCCGGTTATCCTCTATGAAAGACCCAGTGAGTTGCCTTTAACCATTGATGGACTTCAACTGCTTTCTTGTACAGAGTCAAGGAGTCCTTCACTAATCATTGTGATCTAAAACTACAGTCAGAGAGAGCCATAAGGTAGAAACATTGCATTAATTCTTCCACCATACTCTATTGATATGTGGATGAGCAGAAATTTGGTTCTTGGCAACTGAGAAGTATGCCAAGGTTCAGTTCTTCAAAGGCAAAAGAATTTTTCTTAATTATTTTGAGTGATATAAGTAACTTCTTCACTTCCACAAGTTGTTTAGGATTAAATCTAGAAGCATAAATTTTCTGAGCTTTGCCTACACTTAATGTGTAGCTGTAATCCTCCTTCACTGCCACAGTTAGTTCATTAAAGCGTCTCAAAAGTACAGGTGGTCTGCTCTTTCAATTAGGTTACCAAATGTTTAAACAAAAGCAAGTGACATGTTCTCTCTTTGTAGCTAAGATTAGTTTTATTTGTAAGGAAATAACAAAATAATTCATAAATACTGAAGCTTCTTCAAGGCAAATTTTTTCTAGCCAATTTCTTCCTTTTCTGCAAAGGAACAGAAAAGCAAACTTTCATCATGTATGTAGTCCTTAGACACTTGAGTGGCCTTTGTATTTCTTTTCACGGCAAAAATCACATGAAGAGTAGCAAAACAGTATTTTAGAACTAAGTAAATGAGTTTAAAATAATTATTCATGTAATACTGAAGCCTGTGCAATTTCTTTTTTTCTTGCCAAAATCTATTGTACAAGGAAACTGGGGGGGAGAAGGAAAAAAATAGAAAGAAGAGGAGGACTTACAGAATATGCAATATTATCATTTGAGAAATACTAACTAATGTGCAGGTATGGGGATGTATTTTGGTATGTGTGTTGGCCCAATGCTGTGGGTTCAGCACAGTCTAAGTAGCTCAAGAGAATCATTGTGACTCTTGAGGAAAAAATATTCCCTCCCTTTGTATAAAGAGAAGTGGTATACCCATCTGTACAGATAACTTACAAGTGACTAACTTGCAAGCAATGGACATATATGAAACCCAACAAAGTAATATATTGCATTAAGAAAATTGCATTTGTTTTGCAATATAAATTAATAATAAATCAAAATGTTCAAGATGACTAATCATTAAAATCAACAAAGAAAACATGCATAATTTCTTTGAGACAATATTCAAATGAAAATGATAATCTACTAAACACAGACAATTCATTGAATTATTTTATTATTTGATTTGATTTTATATAGTAAGAACCCAGACTACAACCAAAGATCCAAAGTACCGATAACTGGCTTGAGCTGTTTCAGCTCACGCATGGACTGTCAATGTGTCTCTCAACTCATTTCACACTTGACCTCCTGGAAGGCAGTGGAGCTATATACAAATGTACACTGTTCTTTGTGGTCCATGACTTTGTTAAAAAGGAAAAAATGCATCAGAAAATCTATATTGAATTAATACGCAAACAGAGAAACCTGATCTCTGAAAGTCTTAAAAAAAAGAAAGGAAGGAAATAAATTCATGAATTGAAAGCTCTGCCTACATAAAGAGTTATAGTGCCTCTTAAGAGTAGCACTCTGATGCATTAATAGTGGAGGCAGGAGCTCAGTTTAACTATCGCTGCAGCCTAAGGTACACAATTACATTCTTCAGTGTTGACATTTTCACCTTGATAAGCATAATAATGCCATGCGGATGCAGACTAAAACCCATAATTTCAGCACTCTGCTTCTGCTCACGTTGATTATAATAAGGTACGGCACTGAAGCATGCACGATCCTACATTTAATTGTCAGCATAGCCCTTCATTTAAACCAGAAGTTAGTTAACAGTATGCCTCTACGGTGAATGTGGGAGGCATCTCAAATAGCTGTGGCTAAACAGAGAAAGTTAAATGTGCCAGTAAAAACATGGGCAAAAAGCTGGCAATGCCTTAAATTCACCTCCAGTTTCTCTCTGAGTGGCAATGCAAATTTGAAACAAAATATGGTATGTTTATATATGCAAGAAGGGGTCTGCTTTTTTTCTTTCCTTTTTTTTTTAAGTAGGAAAAATTTCCTTGCAGTTAACTTTACATCGATATAAAGCAGTAAGCCAGATGATGACAGTGAAGGATAGATTGTGGTATGTAGAGCAAGAAGTGAAAAATACCTGAACATGATAAAGATATGTAAGTTTGAAAAGTGAATGTATAATGTTAAAACTAAACACAGGAAAAATCACACAAGACAAGAACATTGTACATTGCCTTTTGTTTACCGAGACAATTCTGGGAGGAAGAGAAAACAACATGTAGCAACTAGAAAACTTGATTTAAACTAGGACAATAATCATACATATATTTCATTCATAAATATATCTATTTTTTAAAAAATAGCTGATAAAAAACAGGTATCAACATTACAAAAATTCTATCTGCAAGATATAATTTCTTGGATCTTTTAACCTATGCTGTGTCATTGCTTGAATCTTGAAGTAGCAGTATTTTGAAAAAAAAAACAAAACTTGAAACAATTAGAATAGCATGGTTTACAACCACCACGTAATTCTCTCTTATGTTGCCATAATGCCTTGGTAATATATGTTTGAATACCTTCAGATCGTATGAAAAGGAGAGAAGACTTTCAAAAATGCACCATTTTGAAAAGGAAGATTGTTTGCCCTGGCTTAGTAAATGCCATCTTAAGCCTTCTAAGTGTAATTAACAATGAGGCACTACTTGTTACATGCACTTTGTCAGATGAAGAGTTGCAGAAGTTGAGTGGCTCGTAGTTTTCTCACTCCAAATCGAAGAGTTACCTCGCGATTGCCAGTGGAAAGATAGCATATGTCAAACGCAGAGCTGAGAAGCTGGTGGGAGGTCTGGCAAGATGTCGGGTAGGTTCTGTGCCTGGCTCGCTGTCAGACTACGTTTTCTGTTAACCGAAGTTAATGGCAGGCCCAAACTTGGCTCATCAGCATCTGGCAGTGGTTTATTTTGTTGGCAATTTCATGATGTTGCTGTTCCGTTCACAATCAGAAAGTAAAAATTTGTAGACTCTCTGGGATATCCAGATACTCTGACAAGATGCCTCTTCATTGGCTTAGCAGGAAAGCTATAAATTGCTGTACAGGATAATATGTAATATAAGCCTATGCAAAAGTAACTGTGATAACTTAATTAGTGTATGGCCTTCTAGTAAATAGAGACTGCAAAGCAACTACTGTAGCAGATTTATGCACACTTTTTGCCTCTTCATTTCCAACTCAGTCTCAAACCGAACAATATATAGTACTTCAAGGTCAAAGCTCTGCCTTGGATTCTGACGGATGCAATTTGTAAACTTGCAATCGGTTGAGATTTTGTGAAAATGACTCTTTTTATCCCTTTATATAAATGAAATAGGAACTCGCCAGCTTTACTTAAATTTTTCAGACTAGCAAACCAATAGGTAGACTTAGGAGGAAAGACTTTGTAACGGCTCATGACATTCATGAGTGGTGCTGAGGAGCACTGTATGGTATTCAGAGGTAGACAGACCATAGAGGAGACATCACATAGATGACCATTGTTCTCCCTTGTCCCTTCTACTCCTTGTTCACATTTCATCAGAAGAGCCCAAGATTTTCTATTAGTCATGTTAGTTATTAGTGGCACTGAAACTGGAAGGGGTGGCACAGGCCACCACCTTTTTTCTTCAGTTATAGCCCCTACTCCTGTTTTAGGAATGCTGCGCTGCTGGCCACAGGGGAAGGAGCAAACTTAATGAGCTTTTACAGAGACGCTGCCCTATGTAGCACTAGATGTTGTCAATAAAAGACATTTGCTGTAGTAAGTGACTTGCAAGGTCTTTCCTCTGATGAATGTGCTTCTTGGTAGGCCAGAGCGCAGAGGTGGCTGCAGCACAAAGCAGCTGGATAGTAAAATCTTCTCCTAACGGAAAATAATACTACATTGATGGTAGGGCTTGCAATTAATTTAAAAAGTGCACTATAAATTAAGTGCTCATAGTTTTTAAGTGAAGTGCTATTCAATTCAAATGTTGGGTGCTGTAAACCTCTTGAGCTTTAATTAACCACTACTTCATTTAAAAAAAGAAAAAAAATAAAAGGAAAATAATGTTTCTTTCATGGGAGAAGACAGTTGAATGTGTTTAGATGAATCATTTAATATGTCAACAAATGATTACCAGATCTCAGAGGCAAAAATCATCTAATTGGCCCTTAGCATTTAGAAGCAGTTGAGTGATTTGGGAGGATACTATTATATAAATATTGTCACATATTATCTTACCTTAATTAAATTATATAAAATTTCTGTGACAAATTATATTGTAGGCAACATGCATAACTATTTATTATTCAGAACGCAAGGAAAAATGAGACAACAACTAATCCCAACAACAAACAGTGCTCTTTATACATTAATAAACTGAAGTAGTCAGCTAAATTGCGCCTAGCCTTGCCTATNTAAGCCAGCTGGTACCTCTGAAGTTGTCCTGATATACCACAAGAGAAAGTTTCTTCAGTGATTTCATTACATCTACATTAATTTTGCAGCACATTTTGTATTTCCGTTATGCTCAGAATTATATAAAGACAGTATTTACTGCTTCATGTGAAGTTACCTTTCAAAACTAGTGATGAAATTGATGTTGGAGGGAGAACACACATGACAACTTTCTCCTCAAAACCTTGCTAAGATTCCTTTGCAGGATGCTGTAAAATCAATAGAACACCATTATCATAATGCAGCCATTTTCTCTGCATTCTTCCTGTGGCTGGTCGTCTCACTTACTGTTAGGATTGTATCCTCCTCCTCTGCTTCACTGCTGCTGTGACCACATTTTTTTGTGCTCTAATGTGGGCGAGACGAAACTGCCTTCTCCAAGTGCATCTCTTCCTCTGTGGACTATAATGAAGCCTAAATAATTTGTCTGGGTTAGATCATCTTATGCAGAGGTTAACTCCAAGGTGACATGAGCATTACAAATCATTAAATTGAAAAAGGTCATCTAGCATCTGACTAGTGTTGTGTCATAGTTTCTCACACCTATCAAGAATTTTAGTTCGGGATCCTAAGGCTACATTAGGTAGTAAAGTGCTAGGTTCTTTTCTACAGTTCTTGGTTTTGTTTCCTTTCTTCCCCTTCTACATACAGTTATAGGTCTTCATCTATAAATGTTCAAGCCCCATACAGAAAAATTACATTCCTGCGATGCTTGGCAAGGGGGAACAGGGGGGTGTTTTGGAAATATGACAATCATGAAACTGGTTCAAACTCTTGTTGTTTCCGAGTTTGGCCACATAACCGTGAAGTGACTTTTTTTTTTAAATCTGAAATTAGTAGGTCAGATCATGATGTCATTTAAACATACAACTTACATGAGATCAGTCAGAATTGCAGAGCCGTATATGGCATAAATTTATTAAATTTACATGTTGCATTCCCAGATGGTGCCTTCACTGTGTCTGTGTGCAGAAATGGTCCTAATTTTCTTCCTACTGGTTCCACAGTAACAGAATAGTAGCTTCATAGACACTGGCATAATGCCAACAAAAATAAGATCAATACTAGGCTAAACACCTCTTCTATGGTGTAAAGAAAACCAGAGTGCATTTCTACTTGATTTTAAGAGAAAAAAATGTCAAATTCAGTATCTGCCATTTCTTCTTTTTGTCCAGAGATTGATTCCATACATTATTAATTGTAAAGCAGTGTCTCTGGATACAGTTGAGATTTGATATTTGAGCTCATACCACTTAGAACTGAGTCTTAATACTGAATCAGAAAATGGAAATCATAGATGCAATCTTTTGAGCACAAAGCTATAAAGTAATATTTAAGCTCAAATATAATTTGGTTTGGATTTTCTTATATTAGCCATAATCAACTTAATAAAAAATTTTATGTAAATATCTATGAATATATGTTTGCTTGTTTCTAGGTCTTTTAGTTTTCCTCAGAGTACAGAACTTGTTTTTAAATGCCTCTTGGTTTTTCTACATTATTATTTTCACATTCCTGAAAAAAAATTGATTAACTATGATCCATTTTATTCTAATGTAAATATAAATTCATGTATATACACAGAACGTACCGTACAACCTGAAATTCTTATTTTTTGGGGAAAAAACCATACTAAATGTTCAAAACAATCTTAACATTCATTATGGAAAAAAAAGAAAATCACTTGCTAATTTTGTTTTCCCAAAAGTATTTGGTGAAAGATATAATCACATACAAGCAATAGCTTCTGTTTATAACATTTAGAAAACTTGCCCTTATAATATATTATGTTTTTGGTAGAGAAAGCAAGAGAACATTCTGTTTTTGAAAAATTGTGAGAGTACCAAGAGTACCACTGGCAAAATTAAGGAATTGCTAATGAAATACAGTACGCTGCCTTCCTTTGCCTCTGGTTCAGGTCTGTATCCTGGTGTTTAGGACTGGAAACAAACCAGCAAGATCAGTAATAAGTGGCACTAGTTACAAGTCACATTCTTGTATTCTCCGTCTCTTGTTTTGCTTAATGCGTTTAATTTGCAAGTTCCATCTCTGATACAGGTAAGGCTATCTGGAATGAAAGGAAGTCTGGTTTTGAGAATATGTGGTTAATGGCTATTTGCATACAGTAGGCTGATCTGAGCTACTAGTAGTGTAAGTCCTGGTCCAGGTATCAGGTTGTGGCTCCTTCCAACCAACATTTTTATAATTCTTCCTTAGTTTCTCGTGATCTCAGCTGATTGTGAAAGAAGGTGCTATAAAAGCAGCAGAAATACCATAACTGCTAATATGATAAGAAAAGATACAGCTGCATATTTAACTCTCCCACTGCTGAACACTTTGGGTAGATGTCAGATACAGAGGTTCAAAAGTTCTGAATGTTCTACTACGGCTAACACTAGAAAACACAGTAAAATGGCAAAGTTAGAAACATGCTGCTGCTAGTTTCAATATAAATATTTTACCCATCATGTATCATAAACGTGAAATCCCACAACATCAAGTTCCTGAAAAATAGTCAATAACATTTCCTTCTCAAAATACTGTAAAACAAATCACAAACATCAAAACATTCTACACTGAAGAAAAACAGGTCAGCTGCAATAGTGTTGCAATATGTAAGAGATTCAGTGAGGTATATTAATCCTTTTTTTTTCATAGAGTCAGTACTGTCTTCGTCCAAAAGAAATGTCTTGAAATGGATGTTTGTTATTGCCTCCCAAACCCCACTGGGCACTTGTTATGCAGTTCGTAATTTTCTGGAGCAGAAGGGATAAAATCAAAACTGAAGCGAGTCACAAATCTTAATTGAATTTTTTAATAGCATAATTTTCAACAGCAATTATTTAATGCTTTCAAATTAATTTGAATGTAGCTGAGTTTATGTTTCTACTTTAACCCTCTTTACATTCATTTCTGAGCACATTTGTGATGTTGGTCTAAGTATACTAAAGAGATGCGAGCACATGTTTGCTTTTTTTTTTTCCTTATTAGCTCTTTAGTTGTTTGATTTCTGCATCTATCAATAAATACGCCGAAGCTGCTGTTATGCTAATTCAGAGCACTGTTTTTTTCTCTGGGTTATTTTGATAAAGAGGAAAATGCTAACCAACTGTTGTTGTAGGAGGAGAGAAAATAAAACAAAAAAGTCTCATATGAATATGAAATAGTTTTTCTACTGACTGAATTCCCACTATTGTTTAACTGAGTCATAGATGTTTGCATCTAATTTCAGATGTGAGCATGAGGCAGAGTATTGCTGAGAGAATGAACTCCTAGTACAAGTGCCTTTGGTCCATAGATAGTTGACAAAACTCTTCCAGTCTTTACGACAGCATCCTTAGTAGTTGTTTTATATACCCCCAAAAAATATTTCTGAAGAAAATTCCATTTGATCTTCTTTAAAATTTTTCATATCACACAAAATAGAGGCACAGAAAACAATATTCATTTGAGCAGAGAGAATTGCCACGTGTGTTACTGCATTTCAGCAAGTCTGTTAAACTTGCCGTATTAGTACATGAAATTTTTAAAAATGCATATTTAAGTTAAGATTCAGCACATCTTAAAATAGGTATCGAAAATCAGTCAGGTGATCTGCCCCCTAAAAAAGTCTTCACTGACTATAAATTGATTTGCAGATGACAGGCTCAGCTGTAATGTCTGCAGTGCAAGCAGTTAAGCTTAGGTGAGATTAATTCATCCTCACGACACAAATTTTGCCCATAAGTCTTTGGATTGCTTTGCTTTGGATGAACTTTTTTACTGAGTGTGGAGACTCGAAAGCGTGATTGCCTGTAAAATGTGTGCGTATGCAATTACGTATTGCTAAAACACACTGCAACAGGCTGGCGTGAGCATGATACCAGGACTTTTTAGAATGCTCCCCTCAGGCCAGCAGCCACCTTCCCAGGAACACATCGACCCTCACCCTTGGCGAGCAGCCACCTTCCTCCCCCCTCCTCCGCTTCTTTCCCGAGCGTTGAAGTTTCTTGTCGTGTCTGTGCCTTTTTTCTCCCACTCTTTGATGATTTCATGTCTTTGTTTTGAAGTGTGACTAGCTATAATCAAATCAGAAACTCGCCTCCGTGTTCTTTCCCTGCAATGTACTTTCATTAAAACTACAGCATGTGGAATTGGCTTTGGGACAGAATAAGGAAGAATCGTAAAGTGTCCTAATTCCAACATTTGTTTTACCTTGAGAATTATATTTTAATTAATTGCTCTGTAGACACCTTAGGATTTGGAGATTTCTTCTTTCTCTTCTAACTTCTTCAAACACTGCTGCTGTCTTAGTGAAATAGTGACTGTTTAGTAATTTCCCATATCATATTAATTTTTGATATTCTAAACCTTGTCCTATTGTAATATATCTGAGCTCTTTGGCCCAGTTTCCTGTTTATTGCAGCTTAATTATTACACTGCTCACTAACCAGACAGTTAACACAGTTTCAATTCATTTTTTAGATATTAAGATTGCTTGCAACAGAATTAAGCTAAAATTAAATTGTAGTAACTCAATTTTTGCTTCTAGTCATTTGGGAGGGTTTTTTTTTTGATAATTCATTAAGAATTAAATTATGTTTATTTGTTCAAAACATCCCACTGGCCTTTAATATCTTGAAAGATATTAATAATTTAATATCTTACCCTCACCTCCAGAGAATGAGTCCTTGGTTTATGTGAATTTCTCCTACTATTCTCTAAACCCTGAAAGATATGATCACTTTCTTCTGCCCATTTTTTTTTCAGTTCTAGTCAAGGAAGCTGAATTTTGCTTTTGGAGAAGGAAGTTGTGCTAAATTACTATCACAGAAATGCAATGTACACAGTAGTTACTAACAAATCTTGGAAGAATTTTGATCAAACAGATATTCAAGTTTTGCCTCAATGATTTTTCATTTAATGAGCCCTGTTTTCAGATATTTTAAACCTCAATGTCAAAGGCTTTTGGCTTCTGCTTCAGTTTATCAGCTATTTATGAAATTTGGATAAAGATATATATTCAGACTTTAAAACAGGTTGAGGTTAAGACTGGTTGATACAGGTCCTTGTAAATCAATTGTTTGGGTTTGTGGCTGTTTTTATTACAAAGAGCACAATTTGTCCGATATTACTTAGAGATTAAGATGTTCAGAAATATATAACCTGTGTATGCAGTCCTTTCTATTTTTGTAGAATTATTTTATTTAACGCTTACCATCTTGTTATAGTTAGAGCAATGAAAACAAGCCACTCTCCATGATATTTGAAAAGTCATGGCAGTCAGGGGAAGTTCCCAGTGACTGGAAAAAGGGAAACATTGTGCCCGTTTTCAAAAAGGGTAGAAAGGAAGACCCTGGGAACTACCGACCTGTCAGCCTCACCTCTGTGCCTGGGAAGATCATGGAACAGATCCTCCTAGAAGATATGCTAAGG
>Ga0065711_1010436_pt1 | contig 21671 bp, 16 predicted proteins | sample Hoacrofraction12_FD_59098 | JGI IMG/M metagenome (GOLD analysis project Ga0065711, IMG submission 59098) | Hoatzin crop microbial communities from Cojedes, Venezuela - Epithelial fraction 12 v2 (version 2) | ecosystem: Host-associated > Birds > Digestive system > Esophagus > Crop | place... | reverse complement strand
TAGTCCAACCCTCCTGCCGAAGCAGGGTCACCTACAGCAGGCTGCACAGGACCTTGTCCAGGCGGGTCTTGAATATCTCTAGAGAATACTAAACTTCCTTTAGACAATAACAATTTCCAGGTGTTTCTCTGATCTGGGTTATGTTCACAGCAATGATTTAGGCATAGAAGGTGAAACAATATTCTCAGACAAGCCTCCAAAGGCGCACACTTGCACCACAGTGCTGTAGTTCAATAGCTTCAAGTGCTCTAAACTGGGAGACAGTGGAACAAAAGGAGCCTAACGCATAAAGCAGGTGTTTGTCAGGAGCGTGCAGGAAAACAAGCTGCTGTGAAAAAGACCATGGGTCAAATGCACTAAACCTTCCCCCTCAGCCAGGTAACCGGAGCACTAGATAAAAGCTAGATCTCTACAGACCCGTTTGTTTTGTGTGTAAATTTTTTTTTTTTTTTTACCCTCTGAAACACTTTTGTTTTAAGCCAACAATACTTGGCTTTGAAGATGCTGCACGACCTCTGTATTATATTACTGTTGCTGCTCCTGGCAGGAAGCAAAGTGCAGAATTTGAGAGAAATCATATGATCCCATCCCACATGACCAACGATCACTAAAGGCCCGCGTGATCGCTGAGGAAAGGAGCGTCCCCAGAGACGCAGTTAACACCATGTTACTAGCTGTGTAGGCAACCGTGCTGAACACAGAACCAGGAAAGAAGTGCAGACTACAAGAAATAAATACATCTTTTCAAAAAACGTTACCAGGAGAAAAGACGTTGTTAGCTCATGAATTGAGCATCGGAGTAACTGTGCTCCTCTCTTACCTGTCTCATGTGCCTGAGAGAGCGAAAGACAGACAGCCTTCTGTGAGCTACATTCCAGCTGTTGCAATCTGGCATCAGAGGTGTTTCAGGTGAGCATTTAGACAGCTCCTGCCCTTCCACAACATCTGGCTGGGGAGCAGGCTTTTCTTCCTCAGAACCATCCCAGCCTTCTGACTCTTCTTTCAGGTCTAGCAAAAAAAAGGTAGAGTGGTCACAAAAAATTGCTGCTCCTAAGAACTGCCTCAGAAGAGCTTACACATGTTGGAGCCAACAGATTTCGGCTGTATGTGGGGACACAGAGCTGAGAACGCAGCAACTGAGAGTACCAGCATCCCAGACACACCCACAGGGTCAAGAAGAAATTTGCATTTTCTACAGAACACAAAGTCACATCTCTTGACGAGCTACGCGTTCTCTATTCTTGTTTCAAAGGTCATGGCCAAAGTTTTGAGACAGGTTTTGTAGATTCTAATCTAAATGGATTAATAAAATAATTCAATGCAAGAAAAAATTACAATCCATTAATTTTAAAAATTTTGTAGAAAAATGAGCAAGAAGTCCACGTATTGTGACTGCAAGTTCTTCTGGCGATAAAGATTCATTTGGACAGCTGACCCAGCCAGAGAGAACAATAATCATGATGATGCAACTCTCCCACACCAGTAACAAACACCATGTGTGCACACAGAGAGCCTACGAGGCCAAGCGCCTTGATTTCACATCCCCGTCAGTCATCTCCATCTGGCAGAGCACAGCAGCTACTGCAGAGACCACCACCAAGGCAGTCGAGAGATGGCTGCACTTATGATGCTGATGAAAGGACTTGGTCTTCTACCATCCAAAGCATTCTCAGAGGCTCTTCCAGCTCTGGAAATTTCTCTCTCACCTGCGAGTTTCTCCATCTGAACGAGGGTGTCTTCTGTTGGTGCTCCCTCCAGAAGCTTCTCTGTAAGTCTGCTGCCGCAAGCTTTCAAAAGCCTGGAGACATTAAAAGAAATAGAAATAGCGTTCATTAAGCCTGCTTGCCAGGTGCAAAAATCCAGGAAGAAACTTGGTGCGCTGAGCTCAACAGAAAATACAACCTTTAACCAATCTGCGTTTCCTCTCAACCCGTCTCTCCGTTTTCCTCGGTGTGGTAACTATCAATGCATCTTACAACTGCTGCCACTCCGAGTCACCGAAAGGCCGACCATTTTGCAACTGCTTTGTGCAACACACTGCTCCCCCAGCCAAGTCACATGCCAGTGTCGCAACCCTCTCCGTGGCATCTTTCCAGGGAAGCTGGACGAGCAAGTCAGGCACTGGAGCAACTGGACTCCCACAGATGCACCACCATGCCAAACCTGCTTTCCTCCATACCTACTTTTATACCGCAAAGCCCTTCCACCTAGATAGAGATGGTTTCCATTAGCAGCCACATTAGGAGGTTTACTTCACAGCAATAATAATTTTTTTTTGTCCTAACGGCATCAGCAGGCTGCTGTCTTTCTGTGCTCGACTCCTTCCTATTCAGAGACTACTTGGCAAAGTCCAATTTATTAACTCAAGAAATAAAACACCCAAACACTCAAAGCTCATTTCCACCCGTTCAGAATACGGCAATATTCTCTTCATGAACGAGCTGTGGAAGCCAGAAACACACGTGGCATTACCAAGCGAAGGAAGTATGCAAACATGCCCACAGGTTTTCATCGTTGGTCAGTGACGTTAAGGACCGGGCCGCATTGCCGTTCCGCTGGTGCAGGAAGGGAGTGAAGGCCGTGTTCATCCGCTGGGCACGCTGAGGGCACCCGTACTGCTCTGCTTCAAACACCTGCACCACAGAAGAAGGGCAGTGTAAGAGATTGAAAAAAGATCAAATGCTTACACAAAGCTGAGCCAAAAAAACCCAACAAAAATAAAATGTGAAAAGGGTGCATCACACACAATCATCCAAAATACATTGTAAATTATGGGAAAGTAGAAGGAAGGAGAAGGACATCTTATTCTTAGACTGACTAAAATTATCATTCTGTAACACTTGTGCTCCAAAACCATTGTCCTTCACAACTTTAGTTACTCAAATTTCTAACAGAGCTATTGTCTAGCAGTTAGGACTGTGAAAAGTGTTATGACTGGCTAAAAATGAGAGAGGTGCCCTGATCCTTCCCTCCTACGCTCCCAGACACGCACCGTCCTCTCATCCTTTGTGTCACCCTTAATGATCACCCTGGCTGCAATGAGCTGGACCAGTGTTTTGATTCGTTTTGATTCAGCTGTGCACTGACCTACCTTAAGTGCTTTGCCCTGAAGCTCGTCAATGATGCCTCTAATTTTTCCCAACAAGAAAGGCCAGGAGTTGATGAGGTAAATCCGGTCCATCATGATTGTGATGATGCTGTACCAGCGCTGGAAACCTCGAGCCAGGCTGTCTTTGATAAAGAAGGTGTGGCTGAACACAAAACCATGCTGTTCATCTCCGAAAAAAATAGGGCCTTCACGTCCTGGGCAGACCTGAAGGGGAGGGACACATACACCAAAGCAATTAAGCACATCACACAGCTGAAATAAATTGAATTGTAATAAACTGAACAAAATTTCCCGCTCTTTAACACACACTTGGTAAATAAAAGCAAGCCTTTTTTAGGCTACTATAACAAATGTATGGTCAAGCAGATCTCCAGAGGTATCCTACACACACTACAAAACCTCCAGTTTCACTGTATTTTAAGAACCCAGTCTCTACTCAACTACGATACTGTTGAGAATCCACGAGGGATTCTGCTGATCCTGACACACAAATGCTCATTAATCTGTAAGGTTCTCCCTTCATTTCTATGAGATGCTGAATGTTAATGGTCTACAAAAATGAAATTTCTTGGCACTAAACAACAGATTCCAATGTTTTTACAAAAACAGTTTATCTTGTAAAGAAAAACAACAAAGACAGAGGAGAAAAAACAAGAAAAGGAAATTTTTGGTTTCACAAGGTGAGAGGAAGGAACCCCCACGTCTACCAAAGATCAACCTTAAAAATTACCACCGATCCTGGAATGAACAGACCTGGGTGTCTGTCTTTCCACCTCCATTCCCCCTTGTTTCAGGCTGTGCAGAGCAGCCAGGATCAGCTGAGCGCTGTCTTGGCTTTGAAACGATGCGTTAAGGCCATAAGCAGGTTTCCTCCCCGTACTCCAGGACAGTTACCTCACAGCTCAGACTGCGGACGCAGGCCTGGCGCACGATGCTGAACAGCTGGGGGTGGTTTGGGTGCTGGTGACTGACGTACTTGATGGAAGTTTCTTTGTCGTGGCTGACATATCCAGGATGTCCTCCTGCAAGAGAGCGGCAACCCTGAAGGCAGAAAAGCAAATCCAGCCATAAATGAGCATGCAGTTATCTAAGGTTTTCAAAGGCCTCTGTATATTCCCTTCAAAATGCAGTGAAACACATATAGATAGGAACACAAATAGAAAACAAGAAATATCAGTCAGGGTCAGAATTTGAACCCCGCTCCTCACACAGAACTCTGTGTGACATGCTTCCTCTACTCTTATGCTCATTTTCCACTACTTAATTTGAGCGTGAACTTGGTGTTGGCTCTACAAGTGGTAAAATTCAGTTAACAGTAGCTGTGAAACCAACTAGCCAGAACCTAAATGACAGTAAATAACAAATACCTCAGTAGAAGTACTAATAGCAGACAAGCATGAGAACAACTGAGAAAGTACATCTTCTCTATTATTTTAATTGCTTTTTCATTTTTTTCCTGCTTCCTACTCAATACTGCTCTTAAAATTACTATCAATAAATGACCAGACCTAATCTAATAAAGTAAGTGCTCTTCAACGCTGAGGAAAGCAAAAGAATCACAGATCACAGGGCTTAAAGAGACTTCAAGACACCATCTTGTCAAGGTCTATATGCTCAACAACAGCTCCTTCATCCTCTTGTCAAGGATCATTACAGCTTATGAGGACTTGGAGATATTCTGGTACCAGTCATACAAAATGAGCACAGTTCATGGGTTTTTTTCCTCTCTTAAACAATACAAATTGCATTAGAGGACCCAAGAGCCCTTTCATCAACCCCAGGGCCCCTGATGTCCGCACACAGCGATTTGCACTTGCCTCGCACATGTCTGACTTCTTCGGCCCCGGGCTGCTGGAGTCAGCGCTGGCACCTTCTGCCGGGCTGTGCGAGCGGATCCGACTGCTCATCTGAATGCCGCCTTCCTCCTCCTCCGCCTGCTCATTCTGCCCGGAGATGTCCCCGCTGCTTGCACCTTGGGGAAGCGGTGAATGCAGAACCTCGGTACAAAAGAGGGTGCGAGGACCGTGGAGCTCACAAAAATGGCAGAGGGCAACGATAGCGTTCATAGTGAGAGCTCAGCACATGCGTCCGGCCTCCTGCAGGGAAGGGACAAAGCACACGACACCACACAACGGGTATTAACGCAGCTCCCAGGCCCGGCTGGCGCACCTCCTGCTCTCTGTCCCCCCAGGAGCACTTGGCCTTAAGCGCAGCCCGAGGGACCAGCACCCCTCCACCACGGGGTGCCCCGAACGAGGACCCTGACGGGACGGGACCACAGCACAGCGGTCCCCCCGCGCCCGGGCCCCGGACACCACAGGCCCCGCGGAGGTGGAACGGGACTGGAGCGGAACCCCACCCCGGACACCTCCGGGCTTACAGGGACGGGCTGGGCTCCGGCAGAGCAGCCCTCCGCGCCCAGGCACCTCAGGCCCGGCCAGGCCCGGGGCAGCCTCCCCGCGCCCGGAGGCCTCAGGCCGCAGCGGGTCGGGCCGGGCCCTGCTCGGTGCCCCCGGACCCGAACGCCTCAGGCCCAGCCGCACCCGCCTACCCGCCTACCCCTCCGGGGGTCCCTTCCCGCTCCGGGACGGGCCCGGCCCAGGCCCCCCGTGCCCCGACACCCACAGCCCGGCCCCGCTCACCGCGGCTCCCCCGCCCCGTCCCGTGTCGTGCCGTGCCAGCGGGCGCCTGACACGGACTGACCCACCGGCCCGTACCATCCCTACCGGCATCGGGGGGGGGAGAGGGGCAGACAGCTTCCCGGCCGCCCATCCGCCGCCGCCATGGAGCGGCGAGGCGAGGGAGGAGGAGGCGGCAAAGCGGCACAAGCAGTCAGTTCGCACCGCGGCACCGGGCCGCTCCTTCCCGCCGCTCTCCCGAGGATCCACCAGGTGCTTCACCCCCCCAGGCGCGGCAGTGACTCGGCCCGCGGCCGCCCTGTCCACAGTGGCTGGGCAGAGCCATTACCTCAGAACGAGCGGTGGGGGGAATGAGAAGATCCGGAGGCTGCCTCCTCCCTGCCCTCGCTGTCCCCTACCCCGCTGCCGCGCCGCAGAGACCGGACAGCAGTGTCCGACCCTCGACAGCGGCAAGAGGCCGAGCCGCCGCCTGCGACCCCTCAAGCGCCGTACCGGAGCGGGCTCCGTCCCCCCCCGCGAGGTGGTGCGGGCCGAGGGGCGGGTCACGTGGCTCCCGGGAGGCCGACACGGGGCGACCGGTGCGCAGGCGCCGTGCGCGGGCGGGGCCGCGCTGAGGGGCGCCGGGGCCCGGTGGGGCTGAGGGCGGCGGGGGAGTCTCGGAGCTGGCTCCCGCCGAGCCCTCTGCCCCTCCCGGGCCCGGTGAGGAGAGCAGCCCCAGCTCCCCCCAGGCTGGGCCCGGCTTCTCCGTTCGAGACAATACAAGCGCTGGCGGCGGCCATCGTGTGTTTTAACTCCTTAAACTAACCAGAATAGGTGGGGGCAGACGGAAGGCCTCCCTGAAGCACGGCCTCAATCCAAGAGAGAGCAGCTGTCACTGATACCGCTACAATATGCGCCTCTGGATCCAAGCAGACTAAGAATTACGCCTCTGAAGAAAACAATACACAGATGGTCAGCGAGATGGATGGTTACGGTACCACAAAGATGAGACATCAATAGGAGTGTCCAAAGTCCATCTAATCCTGGAGCCCATCTCAGACAAGGACCTGCAGCAGCACTTCCCAAGGAAGGCACGCAGCTTGCACAAGAACTACTATTTCTGCTCAAGATCATTCAGGAGAGCTCCAAGAAGCCACCAGCAGAGCTTGAGCAACTCCTGAGCAGAGGGCACTGCCACATACAGCAAACTGGCAGCCTCCTGCAGTCAGCCAGAATCGCGTCCTGAGAAGCAACAGGAACAAGGCATCCACCCCCTCTCCCCCCAAAAAAACCTAAGGAAAAGCCAAATACCAAAGACCTACTATCTCATTTAAGACAAACTAAGAAGAACGACTCGTTTGTGATCTTTATTTTCCAATCATACATTTAAACAACTTCTCAGGACTAACCTCTTCAGCCAGTTTTCATGCAGAAAACAGTTCCTAGGTTTTACAGATCGCCTGTGACAACGCATACAACGGGTCGCGGTTGTGCTGTAGCATAGAGAAGGGAAGTCGCAGAGGAGGCGGCAGCTGGAGTCACGCAAAAGCACGTGGCGCGATGGCAGAGGTCTCTACCTGGGGCTCCTCGGTGACACAGAGACAGGAGGGGGGTGGTACACAAACGGCTTCCAACCATTTCTGGTTAGAAACCTTTTATTACCTGCTAGGCGTAACTGAACTAGAGACCCCTCCTGTGGCTAAGAAGCGCAGTTGCACATCTAATGCTACATTCAGAACTGCATTTTAGACCGTTGCTAATTAAGATGCATGAAAATATGAGTTAGATATCAAAGCATGCACTCAGTATTTCGTGAACACATCTTGTGGCCATGCACGACGGGAAGAACCAGCCGCAGGACCTCTCAGAGTCTAAGTTCAGAGCAGCATAGCAGACAGTGTTCTTCTGTTTGAGCACAAGTCCTTCCCTGCAATAAATACAAATTAAAACCAGAAAGCTCAAGTGTTCTCAAAGCGTCTCAGCTGACCGCAGCCCATGCAATTAGTTCCAAGCCTTGAAGGAGCTACTTCATTAAAAATCTGACTTAATTTCAACAGTATCTCAAGACATGCAGATGCCAGACCATATGTGTTTATCAAACTCTTACTTAAAAGCCCTTCCCTGAAGCAATTCTGGTGAATGCTTTATCTCTACTGATTCTATAGGTGGGACCTGACTTTGAATTTTCGACAGCAGTCAGTTTAACAGCACGACTCTCCATGTCAGGATAAGGTTCTCCACATCAGAAAAAGAACCTTAGCAGTTCTCGTTTAAAAGCATTTGCCCTCTTAAAAATCAGACTAAGAAAAATAGCGTAATTTATTGGAAACTATTACATAGCTATTTCTACCATCCTTTTGATGGGAGCAAGGGTTTATTTTTATCTACTTTAGGCAAAAAAGACAACAAAAATGTAGCTGTTATTTGCCAGCTGCATATATTTGCTTCTAATTCCAGAGATCGGAAGTCATCCTGGTAAGTCCATGCTCATTAATAGGAACGAGTGGTATAAAAGCTCAGCCACTGCGAAGCGGCCATTTCTGGTTCTGCTCCAGCCCCTTGTCAGCATCCTGCAGACATTCTCCCCTGGCAAGCGAGCCCTCGGCACATTTTTTGTACAGGTGGCAGGTCGGGGTTGGTCATTTGCAGTACTTGATGACTACTGCCCATGGCTGCAAACGCGTTGACAACCCAGCTTTGTGCTCGAGCCCACAGCATTACTAATCTACCGATTTAACACTTCCACAGTACCAGAGCAGAAAATTGCATAAGCATGTTCAACACCGAAATCACTGCAGGATTAACTAGGAAAAAAACCTTCCAAAAATCCTAAATACCTTTAATTACAAGACTGGTAAGGCAAGTTATGAAAAACAAAAAAACCCAAACCCTCAAGATTTTGCTTTAAGACCAGGTGTAAAAGTTGCCTTCAAATATGGAAGCCTCTATGATAGGAAGCACAAGTACTCAGTGGTGAGCCACTAACACTATGGACCTACGCTGTGCTCAACACTAAACTGCTATTTTATACTTTTAAAAACCTCATTGACATTCACCACCTAGAGAACAACCTGGGGACGTAGCTCTTCTACTAGAAAGCACATCACTGTCACAGAGACTCTGCTGGAATGAAGCAACCGATTTTAAGTGAAAACCCCCACAGTTCTGTATCGGCACTGGAAGCACAAAGGGAGTATTTTCAGCCACGGGTGACCTCCATACACACAAGCTTCACGCAGCAAGAGCCAGAAATGCTTAGCTCCCACCTAGGCTCCTGAAAAAAAGCTGGCAGGTTAGCAGTAGCAAGCAGCCCCCAGTCAGGCGTTTACGTAGGAAGCACTGGATGCTGAGCTTCTCACATTCTGACTTGATGACAGGTTTATTTATGCCTGCTAGTAGGAGATCTGCGCTGACATGAAGTGTTTCAAAGGTGTTTTAACAGTGAGACTCTTCAGATACATGAGAGCTACAGAAAACTAAAGAGCCCATTGATTTCCGGGGTAAAGCACTTACAGAATCCAACAACAAAGTTTTAATATTTAAAATATTGAATTAAAAACCAGATAGCATTCCAGCATGTTATCTCCAAATAAAATCCTGCATTTTTAGTGCTATATAGAATTCTGTGTTCCATGTAGAATTATTTGCTTTGGAAACAAGGATCTATAGCATGGCCTGCACTTATTTCCACCAGAAAAATATTAGCCTGTTGAATACTTTCACGCCAATTGTACAGGAACAAATTTTTTTTTTTTCACTGTGAACGTCGAATCTAGAATCCTTCCAGAACACCAAGGTCTTCCACATATCCTTTTGTTTAGGATACAATTGGTTTGATCTAAGAGCAAATGTTATTAGCAGGTATTTTGTACCCAAAACTTAATATCATAAATAGCTGTCATGTATGGATTCCCTATAGCGATTTCTGCTGTTCAGCAAAACTGCCTTACAAGGACTCGTTAATACACTCATCCTTCTGGGAAGAGCCCAGGTCTTATTTCATTTAATAGACGGCAGCCAGCTACACCAGGCATATGCAAATTACAATGCAGAGCGTTTACTTCAACTCCACCACCCCTCTGCCCCCACCACACATACGATAAATCCGTACTTTCAGCCAACTTTAAATACAGAATAAGGAACCAGTAATTAACTTGTAAGTGAACCAACACTAGTTTGTATTCTTCCCTGAATAACACTTTTTTTTTTTTCCAGAAGAGAAAAAAGGACTGCTACAGAAACACAGCAACATTCAAACCCTTTAAAACAAAAGGTAGATTATTTAATGCATTAACGATGTTAATCTGAAGATAAATAAATCCACAACAGACTTTTAAGTTTCTTTTGAGATTTCCTTTTTCTTTGCAGAGAATATTTCTGATATTGTACAGTACTGAGAGGGTGTTCTTTTATTTTCTTAATGTCCAGGTGAAAAGCAAAGCTCAGTTCTCTCTGCTCTCTTCGTAGAACTCCTCAATGCCCTATTCCAGGCGTGATTCTTTCATAAGCTTTTACTTGACAGCGGAGTGGTGAGCAACATTAATTTCAGGAATAACTGGATGGTTTGGTCCCTGAGTCATCTTCTTGAGAGCCCATACTCTGGAAGGGAGAGAGATACTTCTTTTCAAAAACAGGTCTGAAGGTTTCCCTTTGAGAGACAGTTCTTTGAAGTTACCAGGTAGGAGAATAAAGTGCATATGAAGTAACATGCACTTCCTTTTTGTTTTAAAGCATGATGTTCATGCATGTATTATTTTTAATACTATATGGTATTATTATTAATAACATGTAATTTACACTGTAAATACTGACATTCAGCACCAAGCATACGCACCGCGCTGAATCCTGTACATACTCTTACAAGACAGTAAATCATTACCTTCTGCACAAACTGAGGGTTCACAGTGATCTCTTGATCCATGGCTTTCAGTCGTTCATCAAGCTCTATACATTTCAGCATCTTAAAAATATATACAAAGTTGATTACTTTGTCCAGCTTGCACATGATCTTCAAGATATTTCATGGCTGTGCTAGGCAGAACCAGTAACTTTTGCGATCACAGAAGTTCCCTGTCACAATGTTCTCATCCTTCTCCCAAACACAAAGGTCAGACCATTTTTTTTATTCCCTTATTTTGATCCATGTCTCCCTAACAATCCTTTTTAAGGCCACTGACAGACAGTCCCATGAGGGTCAACCACCTCAGCCTACAGGCAAGTTATCGACAGACAGCGGATGCGATCCTAGAAGTCTAAAACTCTAAAACCCATCCTTCTAAACTAGTCAACTCAAGTAACTTCACCAACATCAAGCAGTCAGTCTACCGAAACATCTCAAGCTGTACAGAAGATACAACAGGGAATGCATTGACAGTAGCTGACTGTCAATCTAAAACCTAAGGCTCTTCACTAGGAATTCCAAAAGCAATAAATCTTAAAGATTTACCTCCTGATCAATGTTATGAAGCATAGCTGGATTGTTATACTTTTCAGGATTATCATGGAAACAAACCATACCATCTTTCTGATTAATACTTGCAAAGATTTCACCATCTTCTATCTGAAATGAGAGAGGGTTTAACATAAGGTATCACCAAGAACAGAATTTCGGGTGACTGCAATACACAGACTCCTTGTGGTATCATCTTTTGCTTGCTTGCTTTTTATTTCCAAACAGCTTCCCACAGACAAACAATGCAGGCCTGATCTTAGGCAGAGAGTATCTTTTGAGATTTTTTTGAGAACAGTCTAAACGCCACAGCAGACTGACAGCATTTCCTTCACCCCGAAAAAGCACCATTCTTCAGCCATTCAGAACATGCAGAGCCAATCCAAACACCTGAAGAGTCTTGAACTGGATCAGTTTTTAAATTAAATAGTTTAGTGAAGTCACAAGTCTTACCATGTGGAGGACGTATTTTTCTGCTTCTTGGGGCCCCGACAACTGCACTCGACTTGCCATGTCTTGTAATGACAACGTCAAAAATGTCTGAAATTTAGAAAATATCAAACCGTTAAAACTAGATGCCAAGAACTTTCCCTATCAATCCTTCATGGCCTACGCAATCTTTTTTTGAAGTCTGATGGGAAGAAACAGGTGGATCACACAGCTATTACTTCTAAAAGCGCCATGAGAGCGGAGTCAGTTCTTCCTCCAAAGACATCAATTTGTTACACCGCGCACGTATGCGGACCAAACTAACGGCGTCATTCCTCCACTCCTGCAGTTCCTCTTCACCCCAGACACAGTCCTGACCACGTCCAGCCTCTTCCCTCACCTTTCTACATGAATAAGGTGACTGCCCATCCCTTGGACTTCCTTCAAGAGATGCACGTATTGCATTACTTCTGAGGTTAGTTCTACTGCAACAAACATTATTTCGGCTTGCAAAAAAAGACCTCTCCCAGATCATCTTTAAGCATTAGCCTGATCTCCCAGCTGAAGGAGCACATCACTCCACTGCTGCTGTGTTTCCTTTTACTTCAGACACTTCCAAAATCTGTCCCACTCACTCTTCTCTAATGAAGTAACCTGTAAAGTTCAGGCTTCCTATTTTCCAAATAGAGATGAAGGTCATTTGGTAGCAGCACTCACAACTTTCTTCATTATGTACAAAAATCTCATGGGCAGACCCCTCTGATAGGCAGACATCTTGAACCACCTTTTAAATAATGCGTAAGGAGCCAACTGAACTGGTTTTCTATACAGAGCATTTTAGTCTCATTTGTTTCAGAGACACAAATCTCAGTTTTAGTCATTTCTCTGTGACCTCACTACATTATTTTGCTTTGAATTGAGTACATTTCAGAGACACACTCTTTGAGAAAAACTCATCACAGTTTCTCAGAAAAACAAAACCCCTACATCTTACCTTGGTTAGCCTCTGAATATTCTTTTTGTAGAGAGATGACAAGCATTGCTTAACCAGCCCCATATTGTTATCCCTTGTGAATGTTTCACTGTGTTTGTTCACCAGATTTCGAAGCTCCGAGGGTTTATTGGTTGAATAAACTTGCGCTAATTCATGGTAAGCATTGCTAAGGGGCTGCAATTGGAAAAAAAGAGAACCCTTCTTAAAGAACAGTGTTCAACCAGCCTCACAAAACCTAGTCACTACTTCAACATCAGAAGTCATGTAGGAATAAAGGTAAATTTAAGTAGCTCAAGCATCTCTCATAAAAACTATGCAATGCCCATACATGGCTTTACAGCAACAATAGATCCTCATACGCTAAATCTGTATTACTGCAATGTAAGATTTAGTAAACTTCATTCAAGGACTCTCTGTATGACACTTCTAGTTATGGGAGAGCAAGAAGCCGCTCTTTGGCTGACCAGCACATGAAGTAAGCTGAATTCAAGGTAGGTAGCACACTGACTCGTCACTGCCCATCCATCAGATTTGTCCTACCCCCAAAGACACTGTCATCCTTGACCACACTGAATCACAGCACGGACAATCGAGAATGAGAGGGTGAAGACTACTTCACCCAAATTACTTTAAAATGGCAATTGTTTGAGCTTGCTTATTAGTACCTGAAGTTAGAAGAAGATTTTTTTGAACTCTAAGATGTTGGTCACAAATCAATAAACTCGGTGTTAAATAAGACCTAGCTAAAAGTGTGTTATTTACCTAGGATCAGAACTCTCCCACTAGCAGTTTTGTCTTCCACCCTACACTGCTTAATCAGAATGCTTACGGACTCCAAACTTGCAGCTTTTTCAGAGCTTTTACTCTTTATAAAGCTGGAGTTTTGGAATAGATTATTCAGCATTTCATACTTCAACCAGATGAAGTTATGGGTTGAAGGTTTTTACAAGGACACTGCATATTGAAAGCCAAATGAAATCTGAGTCTCATTTGAGTTCTAATGCTATCAAGGGACATACAGCATCAGTGAAGAGAATATTGGCAAGTACTATTCAACCCTAAAGCTTCTGCAAATTTAAGTTTAAGAACCTGTGTCGCCACTATGAACAACAGAGTTTGTCTGTAACAGATGTAGAAGTTGCCAGACAATCTTTAGCTATCGTACACTAGAAAGGCAGCAAGAGGTTGTATTCTGGCACACTGTGCATTATTTCCCCACGATCTGCAATGTTAAACAGTACCATCAAATGAGAGTAGGAAAAAAAATCATTTACAAATTCAGATTTGTTGTTCTATTATTTAGCTGTATTCCCAAGACTTACCTTAATGAATCTACCAACTATCTGGGAAGTGTATTTTGGTAGCTGCTGAACTTTGCCAAGTAGTATCAAAGAAACTAGAATATACTTTTTATACGATTCCAACATAATATGACTGACTGCCATGGCTGGAGTAGTTATTGCCTAAGCAAGAAAGAAAGAAATGGAATAGAAATTTAGTACACTGACTGGCAGGTCCTGGTAGCTACTGCATTGACAAAAATCTCAGTTTAAAGCTGCATGCAGAAAGGATACCATGACATACGAAATACACCTTTGAGCATTAAAGCTTAGCTAACTTCTGTCATAATTAATTATCAAAAAATGTCCTAGCAAAATAAACCCTACACAAGCTACTCAAAACATATCCTGTTACAGTGATGCCTACCTTAAAATAACCCGGTTAGGATCAAATAAAAACTTCTTGGTATATGTCTAAAGTTGTACTAGAAAGCACCTCTAGCTGCTTGTTACCAGGAATGATTATACAGTTCCTGTAGAACCTGGATTTACACAGAGCCTTAAAGAGGTTTTATAAAGCTATTACATCATCAAATCTCATATTTAAGTGTGCTGAAAGACGTCTGCAGAATACAGAAAAGGATTTTTAGTTTACTATGATACTGCCAGCTACTCAAGAGCTCACCTTTGTTTACAGAAAAGAAAATGCTGCACCAGTTTATTTTGCACATTTGACAGCATTTTCCCCCATACACACATGAAGTTTCCCCAATGTTGCGATCTTCTCTTTTTCCACAGAGAAAGTAAAAGCAGCAAATATTTTAACAGCCTTGAAGAAGTGTAACACCGCTCGTAAAATTAGCAAAGGTCTTCAACTGTTTTTTCTTTAAGAATACCCAATTCCAAATGACAGCCTGTGAACTGTTTCTATGCGAGCAGTAATAAGCAGGCATTTGAAAAATATTTATAGTGAGATAAATTTAACATCAACCTTTGAGTCGCATAGTTTTACAGTGCAATAGTTATTTGGCTGTAAGAGACCTTCTTAAAGGAAAACAACTCTGAAGACAGTTTCCTTCTTACTTCACTTTATACACTAAAGAGCACCACGCAGGCTGTACCTCTTGTAAAAGAGCTAACAGTGAACACTAACCCAAATCAGTTTATATGTAGCACACAGGTGCTAAACCAAAAGCTGCGTGAACGATGAACAGCACTATACACCTATGAGTAGAATTATATCCCTAAGGTTGGGAATGAAAATAATTGGAGATTGCTTGTACTTCACATCAGGTTCGTGGCTTTTACTGCTATCCTCGGTGTTGTCTCAGCACTGCTACAAATGCTACTTTTGCTTGTCAACTGATCACACTTCAGACTTACCATTTTATTTAAAGTTACCTGTTCATAAAAGTAGAGTGCTCTTTCAAAGTTCTTTAGCCCAGTGTATATCATCCCACCATAGTAGTAGTAACATAAAAAGTGCTTCGCATCATATGCCCCATTCTCTTTACAAATATCCATCATGTCCACATCTAGATACGGGAGGGCAGGTTTAAAGCATTTTGCTAACAAACAGAGCTACAAGAAAATAAATCAAGTTTTCATAAATTAGCCATTTTCATTCAAATTTCCATGAGGAAGAAGTTGAAACTAAATACATCTAGTACCATTTAACAAACCTCACTCCTCCAGGAGTGAAAAAACAGTGCACGTCCGTAGTGCTGTAACACAGATTATTCATTGTATCATGATATTTGAAAAACCCTTAACGCAGATTATGAATTGTTACAGGTTATCAGAATCCTGAAGAAATTAGAGTCTGACAAAGCTGCTTGAAACTCCAGGCCTTCCAGACTACCGTGCTGGCAGCACTAAACATTGCACTAAACATTCCCGTCCAACCCTAAAGTCCCAGGAGCCAAGAGTGAGACAGAGTGCAAATCCAGGCCAAAGACACCAAGACAAACACGCCTTTTGTCAGACTTGGGCAAACGCTATCGGGCTATTACACTTCTACTGCCCAAGAGAAGCTGTGTGTGACTTCAGCCCAGAGAGAAGGGATGGCAAAGGACTTTCAGAAGTCATCAACAAAACCAAAGGTCTGGTGACAGGCACTGAACATTTAAAATTAATAGAAGGTGATTTTATTTCAGTATATCATACTATTTATTACTGGAAAAAACCCCACAAACAGTTAAAAGCCATTTTTACATTGCAATATGTGAACATGCATTTCCTCAAAGGGTTATAGGTATTTTATAAGCTTTTACTCTCACAAAAAGCCTTTATGCTGCCCTTACCTGGCAGAGATCTGCGTGTATTGAGGTCAGCTGGTTTGTGTTCATCTGCATCTTGTCTATGGCTTGTCTGAGAATGCTAATTCCTCGCAGGGGCTGTCAGAAATTACATCTCTTTCAGATAATTTCTCATAGATCGCAGCACATTGGATCTTATGTTGACACTTACAAATGAAAAATAACACTAATTGACAGGTTCCAGTAAGTAGTAGTTAACTCGAGGTTCCCTTTTTGTAGGATACTGCAGTCTCTCACAAAATAAAATTAACCTTGGCTATACAATTTCTCCTGATAAACTAAAGCCATCAATTCTGCTCCACAAAGACAACCTCATTAGGAATACAGTAATTTACATCAATGAGAAAACCTTTTCTTGACTCCAGAATGCCATCTAAACTCCCATCAAATAACAAAGGCAAGGCTCTTGTCTGACTCCACTAAGACCAGACTTCATCTCTATTTCAGGCTAGATTTCACTGAAAATGGCCTGCAAAAGTCAGTATCTTGGCAAGAAAAACACTGGTCAAATAAATCAAGTTTCCTTTACGTTTTAAGGCATTTTATTAAGAACACTACATAACACTGGTGAGAGTAACACTGAAACTAGTATCACTGACTCACCAGCGCTAATAATTTTTGCAGCTCTCCTACTCATGCACACATTGTTTGAAGAATGTTCTCAGTACTACAGATTTCCTCTTTTGTGTGTGAGAGCATGTTTTTAGGTGACTCTCCCCCCAGAAATATATCTTCCTTATGTTTTCCTTAAAGAAATATTAAAATCTTGGTGTATGTCCATTACTTGTTAAGTTTACTGAGAGGTAAGGAGCTGCACAAAAATACTTAACATGAAGTTAGTGGCAAATCTTTATGAAGCGAGTAAGAAACTGGTAAGATCCCCTTTAAGAGCCTGGCTATGTAGGTAGCGTATCTGTACTGCATGATACTTGCTCACCTGTTTTCTCTCCACAAGGGCATTTGTTAACTGGTGGCACAGGCCAGCAACTAAATACAGTAAAAAAACAAACAAAAAACAACAACACAGTGAAAAATCAGTAATATCAAGCTATCAAAAATATATTAAGTCTCAAAGTAAGCTTAACTTACAAGTGTCTGTTGCATATCTAATGTGTTCCCCATTACAAGTGCTGATAAAAAGCTGCACCTGTGAGAATAATGTTTCGAAGTCAGGGATGCTGGGCATAGAAAACTTCACAAACCTAAAATAAAAAACAACAACAACAAAAAGGTTTAACACTTAACATTTGGAGATCAATAAAAAAGCTTCATCTTCACCACTAAGTCTCTCCAGACGCACAGAGATGCTTGCAAACAAATCCAGAGTGTTTATCACAGATGGCATACGATTTCCCCAAGAGCTGCACAACATTTGAAAAATATGCTTTCCATGCACACCCCCATTCTCGATCTAGCGCAAACTACAATTTAGAATAAACTACGATGAGCAATGATCATTTTATCTGGTACAATAGTTACAGTCGTAATAGAAACACTGGCTAACGATGGTGAATTTTAACACTCAGCCACACAACTTCTCTGGACACTTTTTGCCTATTCTGCAGCCATCTCCTGCTTGAACGTGCTCAAGATTTCTGAGCTATTCGATTATTAGACTTGTAACTCTCGACAGGAGCTCTTTCTCTTCCAGTTTCTCTCCACCTCTGGTGGTTCCTTAGCACCCTAGAGGCTGTGGACTATGTGCAGACACATTACTTCTTCTGTAAAGCAAACTAGGATTACGCTTACCTGAGTGCAATGAAAACTCTAGCTACGCATCCTAAAAATGTCACCAAAACATTCACGAGAAACTGTTTGACGCTGTTGGAAGGAACCCAACCCCACCACACTGCAGCTGCTAGACACCCTAACGTGCAGTTCAAACCCGCCCAAATCACAAACACAAGCCTTCCCCAGAAGGCTGACGACTGGGTGGGTTATGTGCTGCCAGCCCTTCCCTGGCTCCTCAGAGAATCTTATTCGGCCAGCGCGGGAGTTTGCCATGCCGCTATCTCAGCCAGGAGAGCTTGCCTATATGCCCCACCAATACCATCTCTTCAAATAACACATTTCCCATATTATTTTTTATAAAGTTATCTTCTTTTCCCCACCTGTTTTAATAACTGTTTTCACGCACCCCATGAAAAGATTCTTCTGCTAACACAGTGCCGATGCCCTGCTTTTTGTGAATTCCATAAGGCATTTTATGAGATACTAGTGCATTGTAACATTAAGTGCGTTATCTCTATGTCTTAGGGTCATTTTGTTTCAAAAGGGTTGTAGGACAAGTACTAGAATTCTGATCTTGCCTTTAAAAGAGAACTTTAAAATACAGTGGAACCTGTAGATGTGTCACTTGCAGTTAGGTACAGATGGAAACAACAGTTTGAGCTTCAGGGCCAAATAGCCCTACCTTACCGCAGCATCACCAAGGCAACTCCAGTATTATCTTAAACTACAGACAGCAGCAAGAGCCTCAGTGCTGTCTAGAGACAAACACCCAAGAACTATGACAAGAATCCATGCTCCACCGGGGAAAAAAGTGCATTACTTCATGCTGACAGTTCAGCACACTAATGCCCTGCCAATCACATTTTAAAAGCTAGTTTTATAGCTTTTTGCTGAACACGTAGGGAAAAATACTTATAAAAAGCATAAACAAGAGAAATGAAAAGGAAAACAAACCCTCAATACTACCATTTGACAATAGCGGCGTTTACAAGCTCCATAGGTTTTTTCTTTTGAAAATACAAATTTGCCTTGTATTTTTATTAATAAAATGTGCACCACTGAAGGAAACTAAGCACCAAATGTAGACTGAAAACACTTATGTCCAAAAGAAAAACAACTGGTTGACAATTCAGCATGTTGCCTGAAGTTTTAATACTAACATATTTAATTAAAAGAAAGCAACACTTACAAGACAGCAAGAACGCCTAACGAGTGTTCCTGCACATCCAGGGCACCAAGCACTGTATCCAGATGGGAAAGATTTTTTGCCAGCAGTTCTCCGCTTTTATTGATCAGTTCACAAAGCTGGGTCATTTGCCCTGCAATACAAAACATCGTTGTCAAACTCCAATTAGAGAACACTCGCACATTCCCATGCTTCATTACACTTTGCTTCCATACATAACCTAAGAAAAAAGTAGCATCACCCAGAAAACGTAATTTTCTTTAATACAATAGGCATTAGTTTTCAACAAGCAAGGTACCCACCATACGTTTTTTTATAACGTGACAGCTAAGCTGCTGCTTGTGTTCTTCTCACAGCACAGACACAACACGAAAAGCGGCATCCCCTCACCTCATTAGAGAGGGGGCTTCAGGGCCTCACAGCAGCGCCAAGCTCCATCTTTGACCAGCGCACTGTGATACAAAACCTTGCCTCATGTCGATCAATTTATCTACACTTGTGCCTTGTAGGTGTTACAAGGGAAAAAAACAAAACAAAACCAAAATAGTACCAAAACCAGTTTCCTCTGCTTTCTAAAAAATCTTAATACCAGAGCTTGTTCCCTGCTGCTTCTCAAGTGCCCTATCCACTTTTCAGGTCTGCTCACAAGCATTTGGGGTTTTTTTTGAAGTAGACACTAAAACTACACCTAAGTACCTACAACAAAAGGATTTAAAAATCTGTTCTTAAATTTACATCGTATAATTAAAACTACAATGTTATTCCATTTGTTGTGAGCTATGAACACAGCATGAAAGGCAACTATTTTGAATTAGGAAGGTATGGTAAGCCCAAAAAACCTTACAAATAAAGCAGACCAATGATCATTAACTGCTTTCAAACTCTTCCTCCCCCCTCAATTACCTGAATTAAAACTACGCCTTTCTGAAGCAGAGTATTGTTTCAGTGTTCAATCCTTGCAGATTAGAGAGAGAAAACAGAAGTTCTCTCACCCTAATAAAAATCTTCATAAAATGAGGAATTGTGCCTCCATTCATAGAGATTAACACTACCCTCAACTCTCTGGCCTTTTCCTTTGGAAAAGAAAACCGGGGAAGCCCTAGCAATGAAACGTTAGCTTTGAAGTAACAGAGGGATCAAAAGTTCCGAACGGGGGACCAGAGCCCAGGAACCCCAGAAACCCATTCCCAGAACTGCTCTCTCCGCACAGAATTAAAACCCCAGGCATAAGCGTGGAAAGGAATAGGGTTTGTAAAACGCTCTGCAGTTTGATAATGGTATTCAAGCATTGTAAGACCTTAGTTCTGGTGTCCTCCCTAGTAGAGAAATCCACCCATTCTACAGCTACCATCTAGCATTCCCCTAAAAAACAAAGCAAAAAAACCCAAACCACCCCAAAGTCACACTCTACCCACAAACATACACTGAACAACTTACAGTGTAAGCAGAAATATTCACACCAGGCCCAGCTAAATGTCCACTTATGTCACCTCCCACACAGCCAAATGCTGATAACCAGAAGCCAACACCACCACAAGCACATGTGCTTCTCCTGTGCGCTCTCATAACCGCCAGCAGCCTGGATTTACTTTCTCACAGAGAATGTCTATCTCGCTCGTCCCCAATGGGAGAACTTCCATAAAGTCAACCAGTTTCCCCTTGAATCTTTTGCACCCACAAAACCTCGCAATAAGGAGTTCTCCAGTTAAACTACACGGACAAAGAATCATCTTTCATCTGGTTTGTACCCGCACCTTGCAGATGTAATTTGTTTCTTGTATCCGATATCCCCAGTAAAAAGATAAGTTAAACCAAAGTAAGAGAAAGTTGGAGCTCCACCCAAAAGTAATTTCCAGAGATAAAGCCTGGAACCATAGAGGAAAGCGTCAATTTTTGATCAGTTCCAGGGAGCAAACACCTCGTGCAGAGAAACACTCGGAACATGTTTTAGGGAGCATCAGCACTGAGAGAAAGTTCAAGAAGTAGGAAATGCTGCACTCACACCCAGGAAAATTAGCAGTTTGGCAATGAAACTTTAGAAATTCTACCTATGGTTATTAAAACACTTTCTGAAGGCCTGGTTATGGCAACTCTGATGTCTCAGCCCTCCCACCACACGCTTCCCCGCCAAGGCAGGACTCTCCTGTCCGCGCTCCACTCTGTCCCCAGGCGCTAACGCTTCCGAAATACGTTTTCAAACCACACACGCAGCACCTTGCGCGCTCATCAGCCCGGCGACGGCCCGGCCTACACAGCCCCAGGTCGGCTCCCTGCCATGCCCGCTCCCCCCACTCACCCGGGACCTCCAGCTCCCGAAAACCACCAGCTCGGCGCTACCCGGGGGGAGGGAGCGAGGAGCCGGTCCCCGCCGTGCTGTGAGAAACCGCCGGCGGCCAAACCCACCTCCCCTTCCCACCCCGGGATCCCTCCGAGGCCGCCCCCAACCCCGCGTCCGAGGCAGAGCCGTGAGCGGGGGCAGGCCCCGACCCGCCCTCCCCGGCCGCGCCGGGGCCTGGCGGAGCTCCGCCGGCCCTCCGCCCCCTCCGCGGGCCCCGCT
>Ga0065711_1035911_pt1 | contig 21673 bp, 15 predicted proteins | sample Hoacrofraction12_FD_59098 | JGI IMG/M metagenome (GOLD analysis project Ga0065711, IMG submission 59098) | Hoatzin crop microbial communities from Cojedes, Venezuela - Epithelial fraction 12 v2 (version 2) | ecosystem: Host-associated > Birds > Digestive system > Esophagus > Crop | place... | reverse complement strand
CAGCTCCCTCAGCCTCTCCTCGTAGGAGAGATGTTCCAGTCCCCTCACCATCCTCGTAGCCCTCCGCTGGACTCTCTCCAGTAGCTCCTCATCTTTCTTGAACTGGGGAGCCCAGTTATTATTCCTTCTCTTCCCAGGTTTTAATTTCATTTCTTTATACATTTTTCCTTGTCATCTCATTTACTGCAAGCCTGTATTTTTTTTTTCCAGACAAGCAAAAGCCATGTATTCCTGTAAGGCTGAGCATAGTCATGAGCTGTCTTTCCCACAGGGTGCAATATTTTCCAATGGTAAGATACGTTTTACATTCTCTTTTTATGTTAAAGAAAAACATAAAAAACTGAACTGTATCCACAAGATAGCAGAGCGTAATTCTGTTGTCAGCTCTCAGTTTTTGCCTTGATTTTTCAGTTGCTTTTGAATAAATACTGGCTGAATAAATGTATGAACCATATATAGGAACTTTTAACAGTGTGAATTTATTGTAAATATATTTTGTTTGTTTGGCTGGTTTTTTTTGCAGTGTATCCATCAGTGGAACCAGGCTGGTTAAAAGCAACTTATGAAGGCAAAACGGGACTCGTTCCTGAGAATTATGTTGTCTTCCTCTAGTAATCTTTAGTGGACAGCAATATCTTCATGGTATCCATGGTAACAAATAATAAGCACTATGATTTTTATCTGACACAGATATGGGATCAGCCCGTTAGCTGAGTGGTAGATTTCCTTCAGACACTGCAGCTGCAGGTTACACAGCTCCCTGTCAGCAGAACAGAATGTAACGAAACAGTTAACGGCGTCTGTGCTGAAGACGGTACTCTGTGTAAATACCTTCCCTTGTTTGCAGCAGGTTGTTCTGTTCTTCTCTGATGGGTAAGGAACACTACAGCAGTGAAGTCAGAAAAGTTGCTGTTTAGCCGCAGCCCTTCATGTCCTAGGATGTTGGTCACAGAAGTGTGAAATTCAGAGGCAACGCACTCTATGACATTTCTTGCAATCTATAGTTTTTAATATGGAAAATTGTATGTTTTTCATAATGTAAGTAATGCTCCTATTGTGGTCTGAGTTCTCCCTTAGAAAAATTGATTCTAAAATTAGTCCTAATCATTTCAAAAAAGAAATGAGTTTTCCATAAATCAGAAGTTTGAACTTCTGTTAGTCATTGAGATTACAGTATGTTATAGAATTTATGCAACTGATAGTGAAATCGGTTTATACACTGCCTGAGCAGTAAGTGCTCATTCAAGATGTGATGTGTTTAATGAATGTTTCATTCAGATACTTTTTAGATTTATTTCCTCTTTTGTATATCAGTATAGATAATATTAACAGCTTTTATTTCTATGATACCGGTCATTGGGACAATATACTCAGTGTATCTCAGAACAACATCTGTAGAAAACAAGGAGTTGCTGTATCTGGAAGGACTGCAGTCATGTGAAGCAAGCAGTGAAAAACAGCCGTAAGTTTTGAACCCTGAGATAAATTGTGACAGAGACCTTTTCCAACTTTTTCCTTTGCAACTAAGACAAGTGGCCTGTGAAGTAGATAATTTTATAAGCTATGAATGCTGAAAGCTCCATGTAGCAAGAAAAGTATCTAGTATTATTTCCCCTGACTTCTGCTAAACTATTTGACAAAGATTTCTCCCCTTCCACAGAATAAAAAAGCCTTATTTTCAAAGGTTTTGTAAAGACCCGTTAGTTGCTCCTGGTAGGACTGAAAAAAACCAAACTCAAAAAAACCCTGAAACTATAAGTAGCTTTCTGAATCTGAGCATCTTTCTTGCACACCTTGAGGGAAAACATGTACTTCTTGCTGGGCTACTTATCATGCCCAACTGCAAAACAAGATATTTAAGCTCCATATTAGTAATTCTTGAGCATTAGTGCTACAGAAAGGATTTGCTGTTTCATAGACCTGTCTAGGATTAGTTCTTCCTTCAGTAACTGAAATCAATACATAAACCTTCTGTTGATTTCCAAGTTGTACGCTACTTCCAGAAAGTTTAAGAAAGAACTTCTGTTAGGACTGAAAACATCAGTTATCTTTTAATTGCATATTTTCTTTCCATAGCCTTTTTCTTGTTTAAATTAGAAAATAAGATTTATTGCCAACATAAAGCAGCAGATCAGAACCTTCTTTACTTGTATGTAGTGCAGGATTTCTGCAGAGCAACTCTGTGTTGGAATTCAGGCTGGTGGCAGAAGCCTGCAGGATGCTTCTCCTCGCTAATTGAAGCATCAAGTGGTGATCAGGGAAGGAGAGAGGCTGTAAGAGCATCCTCCCAAAAACGGTCCAGCTTTGCAGAGGGGGAGTCTGGATACGACTGGCTGCAGCACAGACCCCATGAATCAGTGACCAAGTGATGTGGGTTCTTTCTTCACTCTGAAGTTTTCACGTAAGTCTCAGACCGTGTTTCACTTCACCGTAAGACCAGACCGTGTTCAGCGCATTGTGATGAAGGGTGGTTCCAGGCATTGTCGCAGGCAGTGCAGGCAGACACGTGTGTGCGCATCGGGTTTGCCCAAAACAGATGTGAAAGGAAATGCAGAGAAGGTTTTTTCTCACCAGAATGAGCCTTTTTTATTCTTAAGGCAAGCCAGGATTTCTTAGCGTAAGCTATGCCTGAAACTGCGATTGCCCTGAGATCAACATGGTTTTTGTTGTGTTTTTGCTGTATTTCACAATCCAGAATTGCAGGATGCCAAAGGGCTTACCTCTGGTGACCCTCCCAGGAGCGCTGCTGCAGGCAAAAAGGAGCAGAAGGGGAGGCAGAGCTTTGGGCAGGGACTGGAAGCCCAGCACACGTCTCGTGCAGGCAGAGAAATGCCTGTGAAACGGTCTGGGGGAAAAAACCCACTTCTGTCTATTGCACTGGGGTCAGTGCCAAACGGACCCTTGCCCAGCATCCTTTGGTGACCTTCTGTGCCTCTTAGGAGGAATTTAATAGCTGTGAAGTTCTTGAGGAACAGTTAAATAGAAAATGCTTGTTCTTACTTGCTTTGCATTGGCCTGATTTAAAAAGAAAGGGAAAAAACGCTCACCTTAGGTAGTCTCACAGCCTGTGTCTGTGTCTGGCTGTTCTCCAGTGTTGTGTTTTGAAACCGGGTGATCTGAGGGCACACTAGAGGACTCAAAGATGCTAAGTCCGTTAAACCATTTGTAAAAATGCCAAGTTCAGTTGCATCTTAAGTAAGTGGAGTCTGTAAGTGCTGAGGGAAGGCTGTAGAAAGACCTGTGGAGGAGAGGTGTTCTGTCTATTCCTACACGTTCACCTCACGTTAGACACAAAATTGGATTGCGGAAGATGGCTTCATAGGAAACTGGATCCCTTTCATGCTGCTGCTCGCAAAACAAATCTGTGTTTTCCTCTGTAAGACTCTGCGCTTTTTCAGGTCCCTCTTCTGAACCTGCCATGACGATCACATAAACTATTTTAAAGTTGCTTTGCTTTAAAATGGCATTTCCATCTGAAAAAGGTTATGCCCATTCTTAATTACAGTTAACCACTCACTCTTAGTGGGATGAGTAGGTTTTTTAATTCTTTGAAATATTTTATGTTTTCTCTGTTCCTCTCTCCTGCGGTACGTGACATGCACTTTCTGTATAATCTCCCTGCTGGGCTGTGGGTGCCCCAGCTCTTCCCTGACTTTCCAGGAGGGAGCTGATCCCTACACGAAGCTGTACAACAAACTGGAAGGTGGAGTAACTAGGTGTTCAGAGACCGAAATGGAGGAGAGGGCAGCCCTGAAGCTTGTCTAATGATGATACTCGCAGGCCTGACCACAAGTTCCTTCTGGTAATTGCGAAGGATCACAATTCCATATAGCATTTAAATGCAGATGCAATACTTTGATAGTGCCTTATCAGGAAATTAGGCAAGCTGAACTAAATTAGTTCACAGTATTGATTTACTGTTTTTTATGAAAGTCATATTCACTCTACAAGCAAAGGTTGCGTAATCTTTTTTAATTATAGTTACTGTTATCCTTCTTAAAAGGATGCAGCAGTTTTTTTCCAGATATCACTGTGGAACTCAAGGTAGATGACACCTTGTGATTGCTGTTTGTCCTGTGGAAATAATGTCTGTACCCACAGCTGATGGAATTAGCCATGATTTTAATTTGTTGAACCTTTTGATACATGTTGCAGCACAACATGAATCAAATTAATAGTGTGAAGGACTGATATATTGTATGATAAATATGTAAAGTATATTAATATTTTATATTCACACTTTTTATTAATGATTATAAAGATTAAAAAATATTTTTGGTGTAATTCTTATGAGTTCAGTATTAAAATGTACTTGCCATATTTTGGCATTTAGAGTTCTATGTAACAAAACTCTTAAATTAAACCATAGCTATCACTTATGTCCCTAACTAATCTATAAAGTCCATTGTTCGATTATTTCTGGAAAAAAGTGATTTGCTGAGAGCGCTATTCTATCATAGTAATAGTAACTTATTTTCCCTTTTATATATTTTCTGGTGCTAATCTCTGTTCTTTGCCTGTAATTGGATTGAATTGTAATGTGCCTTTAGGAGAGACACGTTAGGAGAGGAAAAGTTGCAAAATTCAGCAGTTCAGAACAATAATTACAAAAAACAAAAAAGAAGTATTGTATGGCAGTAATTGGATTGGGTTTTGTTACATTTCTCCACTGGTTTATTTTCTACTTAATAAGATTGCATCAGAATAAGTGATGAAACCAAAAAGCACATTGTTCTTCATACTTTTTTTCCTGAGGCAGCAGTTTGTGCAATTTTGGATTGAGCAGCAAGAAGAGAAATCCCAGCAGGGGAGCGCATCCTCCAGACTGGGGTGGATCTTCTCGGCTGATGGGAACTCGCAAAGCTCTCGTGAAGTCAAAGTGAAGTCACCTTTGGCAATGTATAGTGAGGGTGCGCTGGCCAGAAGCCCCCAGAAAGTAAACAGAATGTTCTGTTAGGGGGTAACACGTGATGCGGCGTGGCATTATCCTTGCTTTCAGCAGGGAGCCCTGTGTGAATCGTTGAGTGACCAGAGACGGAGCGGTGGGCAGCGCTCGGTGTCGCTCTGTGTGGTCGCGCCGCCCTGAGAGCCGCTGCTGCCGCGGCCCTGCCAGTTGCTGCTCCTGCAAAGGTCCGGCTGCTGGTCAGGCCGTTTCAGTACACGTCGGGAGGTCTCTTTTCTCTGGAGAAGATTTTGCGTGGGCTTTGGGAGTTTGCTTTGTTTTGTTTTAATAAGGTGCTTGGTATATCCAAACAGCTGCTGATTCAGTGTTGTAATTCAGTCACTGAAGATCACAGCATTGTTTTCCTTGTCCTGTATGTGGCAGTATTTAATAAGCCATTGGATTATCCTTGTTGTTTTAAGCATAAGGAATGGTGCTTCAACCCTTGGATGCCTCAGCTGAAAGCTGTTCTGCATCTGAGCTTTTTTGCAGGAGTTTTATTGGGAATTGTCATTAAAGTTCCGGCACTAAAGATGGCACCATGATCTCAGCGCTACAAGAGTTTCTGTTACAGCGAAGGGCAAAGCAGCTGAAGAGGGCACATGGATAGTTTCAATTTTCAATCATATTTATGACCGTTTCGGAGGTATTAGAGTTTATAGGGGTTACTTTAGATATTATATGGTATTTTAATAGGAAAGTATATACAATCAATAACTATATATATATTTAATAAAGTCCTACTAAATTATCTATTGAACTCTCTGTTTATTTTGTAGTGTGGTTTCAATAATTACCTGCACTCTGTATATACCTCCATGTAAATAACTGGCATGACATGCATAAGCAGACTTGCAGACATAATTCTATGTTGTACTTTACACTGTATTTCCAAAATTTGAAAAAAAAATTTTTCAAAATAAAAAGCCTTTCTACACAAACTGGTGTCTTTATTATTTTTAAATCAGCTCTGGTTCAGCCTTTTTTTTTTTTCCAAATAATAACACTTCTGTGCTACTTCCCTCCATACCTGCATTGCTGAGGGACGTTTCACCCATGAGGATGCTTTATGTAGAGGACATCGCTCCTGGCGCTGAGCGATGGGCATGTGTGTGAGTAGTAGACAAGAGTCGGTCATCTGTGCTGGGCACGGGGAAGTCTCCAAAGGTGTGGCTTCTGAGGAAAGCAAAATGACAACTTGTCCTGTTAGGTAACAAGAAGCACAACCCTGGTATGTCAAAACATCGTTGATGAGGTCTTTGCCTCTGACAATTAGCAGGTGAGCGGCTCGCAGGGGATGGGTTTGGTGACCCAGTTCCAACCCCACTGCCTGTGCGAGCAGTAAAGTGAGCAGAGGGGTTTCTGCAAGTTTCCTTCCCCTCCTTTCTCGCGTTTCTCCAAGGCGTTTCGCCTCGGGGACCCGCAGCTTTTCTAGCCCTCGGGACGCAGTTGTTTCCATTGCCCGCTGTGCCCGAGGCTCGGGGAGCTGCGGGGTGGCCTGCCTCGCCTTGCTCCGGATGGATTCCAAAAACCCAACAGGCTTTTCTGCCCTAAAACAATCAGCCTTTATTACAATATTAACAAAAAATAACTACATTAATTACACAAGGAAGGCCAAATCAGCCATCCGATAAACCCTTTCCTCCTCACTGTGTGGGTGGGCTTGGGCGGTGCAGAACACTGCTGCAGCGGAGCCGGGGAAGGTGGGTGCTGCGCCCGCAGGCCAGCTGCCGGCTGCCTGCCCCGGCTGCCCGCCTCACCTGCGCCTGCTCGGCGGGACACCAGGGGCGGGTCAGCACAACAGGCAGATTCTGCGGCCCTAAGTAACAAATGGGTTGGGTGGAGAAGTAAAACAACATGGACGGGGTGGAGAAACGGTCAGGCTGCGTTCGCTCTGCGGGACAAGCCTGCGGAGGAGAGGGGCTGCAGCGGGGCATTCCCGGCCGGGCTGTAACTCGCTGCCCCACTGAAAGCTGACCGAAGGACGCCCGAGGTTGGGTGCAGCAATTCCGATCTAAGCCAGTACCCGGAGCAAGCATCCGTGGCCGATCCCATCACCACTCAGTCCCTGAAATGCCCTCAGCACCGCAGGGACTTGCGGGATGGAGGTAGATCTGAGGGCAGCAGCACGGCTGGGCACGGGTGCCCGGAGATGGCTGCCCAGCCGCATCGCTGCCCTGTGCCCGGCAGGCTGCGAGAAGGGCTCTCGGCCCGCGCCCGCATCGGGACGGCTCGGTCTGGGGCCTGCAGTGACGGCTCGGGTCCCCTCGGCTCCTGCTGAGGACCGTGAGGGCACGCATGGCACGAGCTGCCGCAGGCGCCCAGCTCTGCAGAGCGAGCAGGCATTACGGGGAGGTGAAGAACATGCGTGTGTTGACAGCTCACCAAAAAAATGATAGCTCATCATCGGTCTTACGGTCAAAATATGAAATAAAATGGTGGTTTTTTCTACTAGAGCTTTCTGCCGTTTGCCGTGGGGATGAAGGCTCCTTGGCTTGCAGAGCCTCTGATCTGCAGGAGTGAACACGGACTAGTTTGGAGTCTCGAGGAAGCCCTAAAATAGACCTCATCACTTGTTTTCCCAGTGTCTACAGGGCCCTTTTACTTGGCATCATGCAATAAAGAAGATTTTTCTCCATTTCTGGGAAACAAATGTTCTGGCTTCCTATATTTTGAGATTTCACTGAGCCTTTAAAAGTAAAAAGATATAAACTCGTGTTAAACTAGCTCAGTGTTACCCCATTATCACTAAATTCAAAACTCCAAAAGGACGAGATGCTACCTGTGCTTCTTCCCAGAAAGGGTGAAGAGGGACTTTGTTATCCCATTGCATTAAGGCACCTTAGCGATGATTCTGTCTGGGAAAGCGGATCTCCTGGCCTGCAGGTTTCTTGCTCGGCGAGGCCGGGACGTGGCCCACGGAGCGGCCGGCCTGTGGAACAGTCACGGCGCAGGAGAGCCGCCGGAGCCAGCCCCGCGCTCGGCCGCGGGGAAGCAGGGTGTGAGCCGGGTCTGCAGCCGCGCCGGCTGTGCCCCCTGCACTCGCACAGAGCAGGCGTTTCGGCGATCCCCGGGACGGGCGAAGGCACCGACCCAGCTCCCAGCTGGGGATGTTTGCTTGTGAACTGGGCACCATTCATTCCTTCGAACCCTCCCTGCCTTTCCAGCATGAGCACTGTGCTTATTAAATACAGCAAGTGAGACATTTGCACTTTCATCTTTTAACATTTTATTTCACATTCGCTTTTCCTGGGTAATTTGGGTTAATCACGGGTATGGAGAGAAAGTATTGAAAGAGATTCTTGGCTTCTCTTGCAACGGTTGGCTGCTTTGCTATTGTATTTATGGCAGCAAGCTCAAAAGCTGAACTAGCCTAGAGCCGGCGCCTTTGCCAAAGATCACGGTGTGCTTTTTTAATATAAACATGCGGGGACTCACGGGAACACGGAGTGACCGCCACAGCTGGCACAGAAAGGAGGCTTAATTCACCTGAAAGTACTTTGGTAATTGGAATACATCTTTCTGCCGGTATAATTGAGGAGCTGATTAGTTAGACAGGTGTATTTCATTTAAAATTACTGTTAATGGCTCTCAGGTGCCCTTAGAGTCCTGGCTGAATGGAAGATGCTGGGGATTTATTTTTCTTGACGGTCATTGCTTTTGTCTTCTCCCGAAAAACCACATTCAGAGGGAGCCATGCGGCCTGCCTGCACCGTGGGTGTTTCCAAGCCGGGGTTCGGAACGGCGTGCCTGGCGCTGCGGCGGCCACGAGCTCCGTCCCCCCGAGACGGCTGGGCCGAGCGGGCGCCGGGCTCAGCCCTCGGTGGGCGGACGCAGGGCTTGGCTGGCAGCGGGAGCCGCCGGCTCCAGCCCGGCTTGTGCCGGGGCTCTGCAGCCAGAGGTGACCACGCGCTGGTGGAGTTGCTGGGGGACAGCGGCACGTGCCATGAGCAGGTGAGGTGGCGGCATGGCGGGAAGCCCTGTGAGAAACCTGAATTGCCACAGAACACATGGGCAGGGAAAATCCACCAAAACCCAGATGTGCATCTGGGGGCTCTGGCAGCACCCTCCGTGGACCTCTGAAGGAAGCAGGTAGACGGCAGAAGACCTCAGAGACATTTAGGTGCCAACAAATTGTGCTGGGCTGTGGTGATGCAAATAGATCCTTATATAAACCCACAGCTGAAACGGTCATTTTAAGTTTGTTATTTCCTGCTGTTGCTGTTGGTTATGGGATGCTTATGTTCGGTCCTGAAAAACACTGATTTTTTCTGCAGTTATGACAATTGTGCCTGCCTTGGATGGGAAAAATGGTCGCTCTGCACAACGCCCTGCCTCCTGTTACAGGCTTGGTGTAAGGTATAAGGTGCCTCCCCAGACCCTCCCTTGAGACATCTGCAGTGGACGCCATCCGAGTGCGTCACCCAGCTGTGACTTGTAACACCGTTTTGTTTTGGAATGGGTCCTGCTCTCTGCTCTCCCTATCCCCTCTAGTTCAGATGATGCAAAACAAGCAAGCACAATTAATTTTACCTTTGGGGCAACGCACAACCGAGCTGTACAACGAGGTTCAGGTTCTGCCACCGCTGAAGCCCTTCCTCAATAAATAATTTTTTTCCATTCTTTGAAACACTTCCTGACTGAATGAACTGGGGAGACGGATGCCCAGATATCTGTCAGTGCATCAGCGTGAGAAACTCAGATGAATATTGCTGTGGGTTTTTAGCTAACACAATTAGCAATTAGCTTTGTAGGAGAGTGCTCATCCAGATGGCAAATGAAGAAAGAGTGTTTCCTTCTCGCAACGTTTTTTGTGTGCGTCTCTCAGAAGCAGCTCCTGTCCCGGAGGCAGCAGGAGCACGCACAGCTCTGCTTTTCACAGCTTCCAAGGCACTGGTTCAGGTCAGCCTTCCCCCGCAGGATGCGTCACGTGGAGTACAGCAGGACACGAAGCCCACCGCCACAGTGGCTGAGGGCAGTGGCCCTCCACAGCACCACCTCAGCCTTGGCTCAGCCCGCTGCCTGCTCCAGCCCCGCAGCGTTGTCATTATTGACACATACGAAAGGAAATCATGGTTGCATCTGAATTACTGCAGGGTGGGATCTCCGATGCCGTTTCTTTCTTTCACTTAGTCACTAACAGCCCGGCTGTCCTGCCTGTGAGCAGCAGAGGAGCATCGCGCAGGCTCACCGCCATGTTTAGGCGGAAGCTCACCCGCGCTGTGCAGAGAGGAGCCAGTCTCTATAGCAGCCGTAGCCTTACAGAGTCTGAGATGTTCCAACAGAAAAAAACCATCATCTCCTTTAGGCAGGCTATTACTAGCTGATGGTTAAAGCAAAAACTTCTGCCTCAAGGGACTTAAATTTCTCATGTCAAATAGTGAGTAACCTTATTTTACTTTTTATACCCTTCCATTACCATGTCTGTTAAAAAAAAAAAACCAAAACTAAAACCATTTTTGAGCAGACAGACATGCATTCAGACTGAATTTGGACATAGCAAGTCGTTCCACTCAATCCAGAGGAACATCATTACACAAATAAATAACTGGGGACTACATAAAGGTACCAGTGCAGGTGCCCTCAACCAAATGCATATATAAGTTGGAGCAGTTTTAAGCTTTAACACCTTGTAGTTCTTCAGTGTCTCAAAAACTCTTTATTTTCTTCTGTGTGCTAGCTGCTAATAGGACTTGCACTTCAATGTACATTTTTGTATTGACCAAATGCCTTCTTCTATTGTCTAATACTGTATGGAATGATTTAAAATTACATTACTTTGGAAAAAATTATCTATGTGGTAAATCCCAGCCCTGTCAAACTGTTCACGACGTGCACATGGAGCAGTGATAATGCCTATGAGATCAGTTCCCAAGAGCGAGGACATTCAGAAATGACACCGAAGCATCACTTGATGACGTACTGTGTTCTGTGGAAGTAACGTGGAAAAAGATCGTCGTCGTTGGCACGGCTAGGGCTTGTCCGAGAGCCCGTTAATGTTGCAGTCCATCCTCAGCTCGGGGTGACAGCCAAAGCACCGGTCCGGACCTGAACTACCAGTGCTCCCGTAAAACGCATGGGGAGAGAGTTGGTCTCTCCCGCGGAAGGTGACGACTCCACGCCACCCAGCCATCCTGCCCGGCGCCCGTGCCTCTCGCCGGGGTGCAAGCCCAGCTCCTTGCCCACTGCACACCACGTCCGACGGCAGCAGCAGGAGAAGCAGGACGCGTCAAGGATGCGGAAAGGGTCACCTGAGCGCTGGAGTCAGTTCCTCAAAGGCCAGAGCTGATGTTCCCTGCTGGTGCAGCCAAGAAGAGGTTGCACCAGGCCAAGTCAACAAATCCTCTGCACGCTGGCAGCGGGAAGAGAGCCTTCTCCGGCAGGTCTGCAGGGCGGGTGGCACCCTGCAGCGCTCAGCACCCGCACCTCGAAGCCAGACTGGGCAGCACCCAGTTTTGGCAGGGGAGACCTCCAGGTCTCAGTACGGACACGGCAGTGAGCTCACAGACAGGCTCTGTGAAGTCTAGGGACAACTTCCCTCTCAAAACTTGGCCATAAAATATGTAAAAAGGAATCATCACCCAACGTGCCGGTTGCTGTGCTAGTTGTCTCTCTGCTCACTCAGACACATTTTTTCTGACACAGAGAGGCAGCAGCGTGCCACGGCCTCTGCTCCCGCATCAGCACCCGTAGCCGGTGCTGCTCTGCACCCACCAACCGCAGTGCAGGTTGTGCTTCTAATAAATTTTTCCTTTCTGCGTGTTTATGCCAGAAGATCAGGAATGTAACTTATTTTTCTGGTTTTACACACTAGCTGTTTGACAGCACCTTCCACGTAAGTAAAAAAAAAAAAAGAGATGGTTGTCTCCCATTCTTTGAGCCTCGTAGAGAGTTTGAATCGAACACAAACTAGGAAATACTGCTCCCCTCCCCGTACAGGTGTCAGAGCAGTACCGAAGCAGCGTGTGTTGTCTCTGACCTGGACCTGCCAAAGGAATCAAACCGAAATCGGGCTCCTGGCCACTGCTCCGTAGGACTGCAAGCGCAGGAGGCTCCCCCAGCCTGGCACTGGTGACCGCAGGTCCAGGTCCCGTGACTGCACGGTGCTGGTTTGGAGCTTGACTTTCCATCTAGGGGTAACCCAAGACTTAAACACTTCTCATACTACTACAAAGTAAGCACATCTCCAATTTATTGGACTGACTTACACCATGTAGCTAGACAATGCCTTTACAAAAATACTCGGAAGCTGTTATTTCCGATGTACAGTATATAAATGCAAGTTCCTCTTCACTGGAAAATACAGACATCTTATACAAGTCTCTTTAAAAAAAAATAACAACAACAGCAACAAACAGTAAATTATATCATCGTGATTTTGAATGGTAAATACTGAGAAATACAAACATTAGGCCAAATTTGTCTCAAAGTTAAGGATTATTTGGCTTTCTACAGAATTTTCCATCGAGGATTACAGAGCCTCTACAGGGTGCTCGTGCCTTACACATCCAAGTCATCCCTGGGAAAGAAAGTGTGCTGAGGGCAGGAGAGGGAGGGAAGAACAAACATTTTACAAGCATGGGAGCCCGGCTGTAAAGTTTGTGCGAAACTCTGAAACTGCAAGAGATCGTGTACTGCGGGAGGCCCCAGCCTGGGTTTTAACCCTTGGGTTGTGCTTTTCTCAATCATGGAGGTTTTCTTAAAATTAATGGCTGTCTTTGGGGAAGGCCTGAAGGATACTTTAAATGAAAATCTTTCTAAAGTAATATTTTCAGAATTTCAGAGGTTTGCTGGGATTTTTTTAATGACTTTTATACCCTCGCTTTGGGAGCAGACAGAGACACACGACCTGTAATGCGCAGCTACGGACAGGACCGCAGTCTCTGCCGCCCGCCACAACAGACGCCGGCTGCAGCCATCGCTACAAACCGCACGTACCAGCAAGCTCAGTGCCGATGCTTTCGTGTAAAATTCTCGTGGGAAGCGAGTTGGCCAGGGCACAACACGCCTGCATCGCGAGCTGAGCTTTGGCACACAGAACTTCCAGTTAGATCTCAAAGTGGGAAGCCTCGTCATCCCCCACTGGCCAACCCGTGGTGTGCGGGGACGGCAGTCCCCAGGGACGCTGCTCTCCTCCGCTGTGCGTAACGCCGCCCCGACAGACCCCAACCCACAGCCGCCCGCCCCGGCTCCCCGGGCATTTCAAGTGACGTCAGACTTTACCAGATTCTGCTGTCACGTTTCTCCTATTTAGTAGCGTTTCGTTTCTAGCAAGCGTGTTCTACTTTGTCTACAGAAGAATATGTTTAGGCAGAGCAGCAAAATCCACATTTTACTGTTACAAATGTTGCTGGGACACGGGAAAACTGTTGGGAACGCATTCATTGCCCCACTGAAGTCTCTGTCACTGTCTGGGAAGGGCAGCGCCATGTTTCAGATACAACATCTCCAAGTACTTCTCGCCAAAGGAAGGTTCCTACTCCTGCCGGATGGCCAGTGGGACGTTTCCGTTCCCTCAGCCAACACTGAAGCTGCGATCCTACCTTTCCCTGAGCTACAGGTGCAAACGCCTCCCACTCACAGCACTTTTGATTCATGGTGATGCACAGAGGGAATGACAACGATGTTTCTATAAACGCGTTTCCAGAAAGGGGATGTACTGAGCTGTCCCCACGCACACCGACGCGCGCGTGCCGGCGGGAGCTGGACGCAGGAGCGCCAGGGCAGTGGCCTCTGCCTGCCTGCACGCGTGCGACCGGCAAGCATTTCAGCTACGCACGCTCGGTGTTCCGTAGCTGTCAGAAAAAGCGCCGTGTGGAAGGCTGCTGCCCGAAGCCATGGCTGTAACTCTACATGCAGACATGCTGGGTAATAGCTGGGACCAACTGCCTTACAAACAGATGTCTCCATTTCAGGGAATTTATAGAGTTTATGGATTTATGGTTTTCAAAGATGATGTAAGACTCCTTGGAGCTTCCTTTTTTTGGAAACAAATTAGAGATCCTATTAAATTTTAGTATACACTCAGCCTTATTCAGGCACTACATAACATAATCATACAATCCTTTCAAACGAAATTTACTTTTAAAACTGCACAGTGCTTGCAGATCGCTGGGTGTTTCAAGTGCTCTAAGTAAAAGCATTTGCACATCTTTCTGGACACACACTGCCAGGTGTGTGTGTTCGCTGCTCTCCTTACTCACGCCCTGTGTAGCCACAATGGACCTGCTGGAATCAAGCAGGTTCTTTAAACAGCGCTCTGGTATGAACGTTGTTCTCGTCTGGAGGTGTTGCAGATGAGAGCCTCAGACGGGACATAAACCAACAGCACAGGGGGTGAAGTGTAAGAGCGTTCTCTGTTTTTATGTAGTGTATGAAAAATGGGCATAATGTGAAAAGTGTACATCCAGGCTGGCACGAGCAACTTACAGTGATGTTCAGAAAAGTCTCACCTGTGTAACCCAAAGGTCTCTGTACTGGTCTGCCCAGTTATTTCTGACCTGATGGCAAAGACATTTATTATGCCCTCCAGATGCTCCTCACCCAGTCTAGCCCCTTGTCTGAAAGTGCACCGCTGGGGAGTTCACTGATGTAGAGCTCTGGATTCCTGTAAATTATGTACTTCTTTTTCCTCAGTGTAGCAAAACGAGACTTTAGTACTCAGCTGGCAGGGTGGGTGTTTACACTGAGCCATGGGAAAATGCAACAGAGTGAGACTGTTCAAATGACACTGTGAGAACTTCCTCACCGATCTGCCTGAACGCCAGATTGGTGGAACTATTGTACCTGTAGAGGTGAAAGGGTAATTTCGTTTTCATGGTCAGAAAAACATGATCTATGACTTGTGATGGTATTTTTACAATAAGCACACCTCACACTGGCAAGAAACTGAAACGTTGCTGGTTTTAAATGATACACTAGAATTAAATGAAAGCTCTCCACTCCTTGATATCCTTTATATTCCGTAAATACCTTGTGTAGAGCAGTCTGGGCCCAACCCAGGAAAAAAATGACTAAATGTGAGCGAAAAAATACATCAAGGGAGCAGCACTGCTCACGTACTTGAACTTGTGCAACTGCTGCATTAGTTCCAACAGCACTGAGGAGTTATTTTCTGAGGATTATTTTCTCTTTAAGGTAAACAGCCAACTAAATTTTAATTTATTATTATCCATGCAGTCACCTTTTACTGCATGCTTCTGTCCAAGCATCTGAAAAGCTACGGTACCCTTCTGCATGCAAATAACGTCAATCTAATAAATTAATAGTGTTGATTGAAAAAAAAAACCCTCATAAATTTTAAGATACAAAACACCAAAAATATGACCTTTTTTCCTTTTCATCTTCCAAGGGGGAAAAGAGAACGAAATTACAAACAAATCCTCTGCTCAAGTCAGGTCATCATGACACAAAGCAGCACAAGCCAATAAATCCAGCACGGCTGACGCTCCAGCCTGGCAGCACGCACTCAGGCTTTGGAGCCGCGGAAAGCTGGGAGGGCTCTGGGTATGGGCTCTGCGGCTGCAAGCTGACTTCTCGGAAGGAAGGAGAGGTCAGCGTGCCACAAGCAGCGCGCCAGGCAAGAAACGTGTACTCGGCCTGGCACCGCTGTGTGCTGGAGTGCAGCCCCCTCCCCTCCTGCTCGGGGGGTAACTGACCCCAAGCTGGTGCAGGTAGGAGAGCGCGGGAGGAAAGATCCCTACAGATATTGCTGTTCATGCTAGCCATAAGTCACCGATTACTGAGATAAGTATTGGGGTTTAGATAGGAACACAGGAAAGCAGCTGGCCTTCCCAATAAAGATAATGGGGAGAGACATATTACTGTACTTTAAAAGAAAAAAAAAAAAAAGAACTAAGGTACTAATGAAGCATTGACTGATGACAAAACACAAACTGAACTCTCAGCTCCTCTACTGTGGATATAACACAAGAAAACGTAACTTCAGTGCAGCCGAAGGAACAGCTGGAGCTCAGAAATACCTAAGCTTCAGTTTATTATGCACACAAACAACTGGAGCATTCCAAAGCGCCATGAAATCAACCGAAAGTTTCTCAGACTGTTTGTCCCTCCATCTCAGGCTAGGCGTCAACGAACCCACATTTCCCGCTCCCTAAAGGCTGCTCAAAACTGTCGATCCAGCTAAGATCTTTGAGAACTTGAGCCAAGTGTTTGACCTTCTGCATTGTTTCGCGCACAGAGGGTACAACCGCGAAGCAACTTGGTGTGAAAGAGCAGGACGGCTTGCGGGGGCTGGAGGTCTCCTCTCCTCCGCACCGCGTTGTCACAGCTGGGCTGCCACAGCCAGGCACTTCAACCTTCGAAACAGGCTTTAAAAACTGTAAATGTGATGCCTCTACAAGCTGAGTAACAGTGGAGCTCAACGGAAACGGCTGACTGCACGGCTTTGTTCGTTGCTCACTGACTGCTGGCGGCCCGCAATGCTGCAGGCCTCGGGTCAGACACCTGAACCGCGCAGAACAGGAGAGGCTCAGCCTCAGGCACAGCTGGCATTGCTTAGTCTGGCACCAAGAACTTTGGTGGTAGCTCAGAAAAAAAGTGATGTCTGCAACCTGCAGAAGATGGCAAGCTTTCTAATGGGTACAACAGGTCTCACACCTTTAAAACGTGATCAGGCCCATCGTAGATGTCAGAAAACAAAACAGTCCCACCTGCCGAAACCTCTGATTTCCAGTGTGCAAAATGCCGCGTAAGAAGATGCCTTGGTCAGTACACTGAGAAGCACTACGAGATGTTTTAAACATATTTGTAAAGCTCAGGTCAAAAAATACCTTAATCTTTAAACAAATATTAACGCAGAGAAATACAGACAACTAAAAAGCCTCACACTTTCTAAAAAACTCAAGGACAAAACTAGTTTGCTGATGGCTCTCTGGACATCGCCGCGGTGTTGAAAAGTCACAGTACATGAGATACCCACAGGGAAAGGAGGAGTCTTGTGTTAGGCCACTGTTCATGGTGTCTCTGTCATCCCGAGCAAGTGATGGTATCCAAAGGGAGACTAAGGGCAATTTTATAAACTGGGCTTAAAGCTGGAAGTTCTCAAATTAAAACAGTTTTTTCTAACTTCAGCCAATCAAGTACTGAATACAGGACTTTCAGAGTCATCCAGCAGCCACATTTAGCCAAACTTGCTCTGTCTGAGGCAGTGCATTTATCATGACCATGAAGTTCTGTGATTTTTTTTCTGTAAGTTAGAAATCTTTAAGAAATACAATTTGAAAATGTTTCTAATCTTTGTTATCTATTCCCAAAAGACATCTCTTCTTCCTTTTTTGATTATGCCTTTGAGACTAATACAGAGCATTTCAGACTGATCTGCCGTACTTACAGGACACGGTGACACGGGACCCACTTGGAACAAATATGAGGGACTGAGGAAACGGCAGATGTCAGCTGATCTGGGGCATTCCTGAGGCAAGCAGACTGCCTGCTCCATTTCCCACTCTCAGAATTAGGGTGTCAAGGAAGAAGTTTTAGTGTGGGAAGTTTCTGTTAACAGTTTAATCTAAACAATCACATAGACAGTCTGTTTATTTAATAGTAAATCATGTGGCAATGGTTAAATTCCCAAAGAATGCATGAAAACGTCGTTGTTACACAGAAGTGGAATGGTTGAAATGGGCTTTTTTGCAAAGCTCCACAATTACTGAATACAAATACCATGAAAAATAAAGAAAACAAAACTTCAGTATGTAGAAATAAAGAATTTTGTGTTATTTATTGAAACAGAATTGCTTTAAGGGTCACAGTTAAAAGTCAGGCTGTATCGAATATGAAAGCAAATGCTTGTCTCTGGGCAGTTCAAAATGACGAACCTAGTCAGCTAACACAAAAGTCTGCTCAGACCATTTCATCCAGGGCCGCATCTCTGCACCAGCTCTAGGGGATTTTCCACTACATGTGGGAATCTCAAAAACGTTTTTATCCCCGTAACATAGCTTCTTCTTGATTGGCTTTAGGAAACTGGAAATAGTAAGGAGACCTTTAGATCTACCTTGAGTTGTTAGTTGTCTGCATTTTTTTCAAGAATCAGGACGTAACTTTTAGGAACAAGTAACAACATTTATATGAGGGGCACCCTGATGCAACCGGGGATGCTGACCTTGTGTCCAGCGAGCCTCTGTTCACCTGACGAGGATGCAGACCCAGTTACACACCACCCACAGAATGCTACCACACGATGGCTGCATCCAGCGTGTAACAGGGAAGAGCAAAGGCGTATGGCCAGCGAGTACCCAAGCAAGACTCACCATTTCCTACGCTGTTAGAGAATTTGTGTATCATTTTTAGTGACTGGCAAAATTTGTCATATTTCAATAGACTCACAAATTCTTCTCGGGCTTTATCCGTTTCTCTGTTGCTGGAATGTATCCCCAATTTACTGCCTTAAACACAGGAGTTGCCTCGTACCCCATATTAACGGAACAAACACCACCACATTATAATTTTTCAGTCAAATATTGCATTTCCATGGTAAAATATGACATTCTTCTTGAATGTATAAAGCTAATTTAGTCCAATTTATCTTTTACAGTTACTCCAATTATAATGGTGTGCCTTTAAAACACAAAATATATAGCTCCACTAAATAGTACTGAAATGATTCTGATGTGTATCAAAATGTTTCTAGTTATAATCTTCCATTTCTTTTTGCATTTAATCTTGCTAGAATTTTCTGTTAATGGCTGGCTGAGTATTCAGCATTGGAATTCAAAACATTAAGATAATTAAGAATTGCAGTCAGTGAAAACATCTCTAAAGCCTCTGAAATGCAGAACTAAAGTTGATGAATTCAAGATTATAGCTAAGGGATTTAGCTTTAGTAAGTGCTGAACTTTTAAGCAAAACACAAACTGAAGCTGAGTGGGTTTGCATACACATTACTTCTGGTATAATATACAATGAATTTTTCCTAAGCTTTCCAATTTTGGAAGGAGAGCTGCACTGGATGGTGCAGTACCGTTCAGTACACTGAACTCCAAGTCTCAATGCAGAATGAGCATAGACAAGCACACGAGTGTATATTTTGTGGCTAGCACTTTAGTTACTCATGAAGGTACTGCAGTGATGTCTACTTAATCCTGGACAGGTGACTTTGAAACGGCATTTCTGTGAAGCAGATTAGTTAATAAAAAGTGAAATATCTGTGAGAAAATATGGGCGATACTTATTTTAATTCCTCCAAAATCTTGTATTACGCACATGCCCACATGTACCCATGCACACAATGCACCAAAGTAAAAAGTTTACACCACGTCATATCAGAAATTTGAGAGTGTGTAGTATGTAAGAAAAATGTATAAGATAACTGCTCTTAGAAATCTGAAAACTCTATTAATTGTCATTCTTACGCATATCTAAAAAGCAGCCTAGCCAAGTTTACAAAACATTTCTTATGCCTGTTGTGATTTTTGCAGTTAAGGAATCAGGAACTCACAATATGTACACCAAGCTTAAATGGCTTGTGTATGTTACAAGTATAAAGCAGTAGGCAGGGTAAGTATGACAAGTATACTGAAGTCCTGACATTGCAAAATCTTAACCAAAATAAACAAACAAAAAAATGACCCAGAAATCATCTCTGTGATAAGAGAAAAGACATTTCACTTTTTGTGAAAGAGAAGAGGTTTCACCATCCCTGCCAGAATCTTGGGTAGCTGGGCAGCAATCACCTCTGACATCATCTCGGGGAATTCAACACTCAGTGCACGGGACTGGAGAAATGTATTCAGACAGAAGAGATGGAGCTGTTTCACTAGCTGGATTTAATAAAATACAAACATGATAAATCAGGCTAACAGCAATGCAGCCAGATAAACATGCTGTCAATCACTTATCTCACACATCCATCAGCTGACATCATTATATACCTTCCTCTGCCATTCCTTGAATCAATAATGTGGGTACTTGTCATTCCCTGTTAAAATATCCTCCCATGGCAAAAAGACATAAATGTAGCTAAATGGTAGGTCATGCAAAAACAGTGCCTCATATTATAAAGTGTTCTCATCCTCCCTCATGGCATGCACCAGGAACAATGGCAATTACTAAACAAGTATTCAATCTTTCATTTTATCCTCACGTTCAACACACGTCTCCGTGCCTTGTTTACCACATGCTATACAAACACTGCTCCGAGGGACAGCATTTACTATTTCCTTGTGAGCTTTTCCATAGTTCTGGTTACGATCATATCTGGGTATGCTGCAAACATTAAACTCCATAGTCCCTCGAAAGCAACTCCTCAATATATGTGACTATTTCACTACTTCTACCTTCTCTGAGAAGTTCCAATTTTACAGATTTTTTTCTTTAAGACTTGTGACCTTTATGCTATCAAATGTCATACTAGTTCTGCTACTCTTGACTTTAACAACACGCGCACTCTCCAGTGTGACTGTCTTCCTTTTCCTTCCATCTCCCATCACTTCATCAGCCTGAGCTGAAACAGGGACTTGAATGAAGATACTCTATGGACCAAACACTGCCCTAACCATCACTTTGCCAGGTATTTTGCAGCAAGCCTCACTCACTCACTGCCACTAAGGCTGTTTTACTTCAAGTATTTGAAATTAAAAGATTGACTCTACAGCCCAGCACTCAAAAGAGTTTTCCCCTAGATGCTGTGACACTCAGATTGCAAATTATTACTACAGGTAAGGCAGGAAGACCTTTTATCCCAAGCAAGACTGATCCAAACAGGTTCCCTGAGCACAGGGCTACCGTGAGTAGCACTGGCCAGGACTTGTGTTTGCAAGTAAAAGGTGACTGACTGAACTCCAGGGGAGGGTTTAACACCAACAGCCCCAAGTGATGACTGCAGTCTGACTACCAGTAAATACTTCAAGCTAAGCTCCATATCCTCCGTCCAGAATTTTCTATTGTCTACCTTCACCTGTGAGGATGCTTTTTGTACTTGTCTCATTCTCCTTTTGCTGGTATCTGAGATGATGTAATAGCTAAATGGTGAATGTAAGTTCTGCGGATAGCAGAAGCTGATGGAGAGGTTTGTGCAGTGGATCAAAAGACTCCAGACCACCTGGTGAGCCACGTAATTATCAATATTGTTACCTCTCAACTCCCGTAAACCGAACCCTCAAAGGTTTTTTTTTTTCCCCCATCAGAAGGGAGGATTAGTGACAATGAAAGGTTTTAGATGAATAAATTAATTTATTCATGAACAATTAAAATAAAATGCAGATTTGCTGAGTGCATAAGAATACAGACATGCAAAGACCCCATCCCTCCCTGAACTGCCTGCGAGCTCCTCACAACCAACACTGAACTCAGACGCACCCTTCCTAAACAATCTTAGTGCCACTTCCCCAGCGCTTGCTAAAACTGTCAGGTATGGCCCTGTGACACTGCTTTTTGCCTCTCTTGCAGAGATACACAAGGCATTACAAAACAATATTCATGTAGGCAAAGGTTTATACACAATGTCATTCCTCGGTTTTAAGCCAACAGGATACGTGCTGAATTCTCAGAGATGTGGAAAGGATTCAGCTGCATCTTTTAAGACACTCATGAATGTCTATGATATCAAAGATGACTCGATTCCCAAATATAAACAGATACTGAAAAAACGCCATAGAATAGACCCGCCTGGACAAGATCCTGTGCAGCCTACTGTAGGTGACCCTGCTTCGGCAGGGGGGTTGGACTAGATGACCCACAGAGGTCCCTTCCAACCCCTACTATTCTGTG
>Ga0065711_1035910_pt1 | contig 21674 bp, 12 predicted proteins | sample Hoacrofraction12_FD_59098 | JGI IMG/M metagenome (GOLD analysis project Ga0065711, IMG submission 59098) | Hoatzin crop microbial communities from Cojedes, Venezuela - Epithelial fraction 12 v2 (version 2) | ecosystem: Host-associated > Birds > Digestive system > Esophagus > Crop | place... | reverse complement strand
ACTGTTCACGCGTCCTGCACGAGCCGGATGCCTTCCTTTTTTGGGTTGGCAGATGTCCCCTTAGTTGTTACTTTCTCAGTCAGGGGCACAGGGCCAGATCATCAAGGTCGAACTCGCTGAGGCCTTGCTCCATGACAAAGATTTAGTTAGAGTGAGGTTTATCAAGTTACACATGAAGTGCTTTGTAATAAGGACCATGGAATCTTCCCTGGTGGTAGTCGGGGCATGTAAAAGGAGATAGCGTGCTCATGTAAATACACAAAGGGGGAGCTAGGCCAACCCAGTCCTGATGAGATGCCCTTTGGAGATGGGCATGACCTAGCTTTCTCAGCAGAGTCACACCAATGCTCTTCATTGCCATGGTCATGATGGTAATGGAGAATATGCTTGCAGGTTAGCCTAATGCCACAGTTCTTTTTAATGCTGTCTGTCTCTGGGACTGGCAAGTCATCTCTTAGATGTACTGGTCACTTGCTGGGTCATGAGCTGGTAAGTTCTTTCACTAGCAAGGGAATACCCTCTTCATGCTCTGGAAGGGGGCTGCTGTGTATCTTTCTATTAATCTTCTGAGAGGAAAGTCCTCACAAAGCACAGCCTAGCAAAAGCTTTGATAGGCCCCGTGCTGGTCCAGTTAGTTATATTCTTAGTTCTGTTGCAGGTGGTCACGGTCAGGGAAGAGTCCAGCCTCAACGCTTAACGCTGGCCATGTTATTCTCTTGTGGTTTGTGAAGGACGTGCATTGAAATTGAGTTTCTGAGCTTGACTGGTTTGACCCTGGATAAGTCAGATACTAGTGGAAAAGGGTTGTCATGCATATTTGGGCTCCAAGGAACTCTGTTAGTTGCACAGAAAACGTTTGAGGTGTGTGCTTTTCCTGGCTGAGTCTAGTTTTGAAGAATAACTGTCCACCTTATAATCAATAGCCAGTTCAGACTGTCTCAAACTAGCCAAAAGAGGTTGTTCTCTGTGGCTTCTGGTCACATTTGTCAATTTGAATTAAAATGCCTGATTCTGCTCAGTGGAATGAACACATCTTGCGTTTTTTTCTCTTCATACCTAAGTTCTTAACAGGCTTCTGTCAGTCATAACATTTGCACACCTCCCAGCGTGAAGTACAGCAACACAGGGTGTAAGAGCGAGCTATGTTTCTCCCTCTCCTTTGCACTGTAATTGCATCCTGGGAGACGGAGCTCCGCAGAGCCCTGCTCCAGTCTGCATCGGTTTGGTGACTGCCGCTTTTGTAGAACAGCGAGTTGTGAGTCGTGTGCCGTGTTTGAAGGCAGTGAATCCTCTGATCAGTCTTTCACTGTGTCTGGGTGGGAGTCCCTTGTCTTGTAGTAGTTGTTGGGAGAAACTGTTTTGACAAATGTTTTCCCTGAGGTTGACGAGGAAAATCGAATACGAAGCTGAAGAGAGTGAGAGGGTGAAAGCTGAACACGGAGCAAACATTGATAGTCCAGATCTCCCTTCAGGTTTTTGTTTAAAGAAGCTGAGAAAGTGGAAGTCTAGGGCTTCTGACACTAATCAAAGGAGAAGAAAACAGTCCCATCTGAGAAAGCTGATGTGCAGGCAGCGCAGCAGTGAGCTGGATGATGTAATTGAGAAAATATATCACGAGAAAGGGGCACTGCAAGGCGGGCTGATGCTGAAACATACTGTGTCTGGGGAAGCTCAGCTGCTTCTGGTCCAGAAATTGCCTTTGAATGCTTGGTAGTAAGTTGAGAAAGATAGCATCTGATACGCTTCTTGGGCGCAAACCATAAGGTGGTCTGCAAACCTGCCCTTTAGAAGTGTTGGGGACCTCTGCGTGCGTGCAGTCCGGTGGCAGGATCAGAGGAGCAGCAGGTCCTGCCTCGCCAGGCACTGCTGGCCCTTGCTGTCCCTGACCAGCATCTCTCTGGGGCTGCCTCAGCCCTGGCCACGGCCCAGGACCCCATGTCAGACCCCTGGGGACGTCAGCCCCTGCCCCAGTGATGCTGCAGCAGGGCCGGGCTGCAGCTCTCCACAGCCCGGCCAAGCTGGTCCATGTCCTGCCTGGCCTCAGCCCGGCTGTCCTGGGGCTGTGTCTGATCTTGGGTCCCCTTGCTGGGCCTGGTCCTGGCCCCACATGCAGGCTGACCTCCCGCCTGGCCTCAGCCCACCCCGGTGTCCACAGAGGAAACGCAGCCTCCATAGCCTGAGGCGACAGAACTGTGGGGTGGGGAAGACAAGTCGGTGGAGCGAGGGACATTTATCAACTCCAGGAAAGACCTATAGGATACTTCATAACCCTTCCATTGAGGCTTTCATGATGTGCATTTGAGGATGGAGTGATTTTTAGGCTGGCCACCAAAGTGGGTTCTTGCCCCCCAAGACTTACCCTGCCTTTGGGGTCTGAGGTGAATGAACATCACTGCTGTGTCTGTGCCAGACTGAGCAGCGAGACTGTCTTGAAACAGGCTTACTGTTTTATGGTTCGTTGCTTGGGATTTCTATTTGTTTTGGTGTCTTGTGATTAAAAAAATATGTAATAAACTAAATTAAAAATGCATATTCTTTTCTTTAAATGCTGGCATATGTTATTTGAGCTTTACAGTTACAGGTGCTAACTTACTCTTAGTGGCTGAGCCAGGAGGTTTTAGGACGGTGACTACTCTCCAGAAATAGCCATGGAAATGAGAGGCTGCCAGGGGCATTGACAGCGTTAGTCCAGCTTCAACACCGAGTCAAAACCGTGTATAGCTCATGGCTCTTGTACAGCATACATACATTAAGAGTCTTGATCTCCAAATGTACAGGAGTTTACAGGGTACTAATTTGAGGCTGATGGGAAGAGTGTTGCTTGTGGAAAGTTATCTGCTTGCTTTTTGCTCATAGGGAGAAAGGAATGTTGTGAACTTCTAGCTCTTAACACACCAACAAGTGTTTGTTAAAACTTCTAGCGTAGGAGGCTCTGCAGCATTTGTAAGGAGGCTGCTTCAAATACTGGAATATCAAGGGAAAGTTTCTTCCTACTAATACAGTTTTTTTTGTTGCAAGTAAATTATAAGCAACTTACTACAGTGACCCATTTACACTGCCTTAAACGCTGAATGTGTACACGTGACAAATTTGATGCTGCCTTCTCTTTAGTAAAGCTGTGGTACACTCAGTTTTTCAGGAATGCCTATGGAAGCTTACGGAAATATTTTATATATACACTACTTTATCCTTAGAAACCTCTTTATGTTTTTACTTGGAGGAGTGTGAGCTACATTGATCTGAAGTGCAGAACTTGACTGGGGTTTGCCTTGCTCAAAGTATTTCAGTCTTTTGGGGTTTGTGGAAATGGAAAGTTATGGTCAGCAAGCTGGAAAGAAGAGGGACTAGATACAGGGAGGAAAAAGCTTTCATAAAATTTAAGCTAAGCTTACTAGCCATTCATCTTCTATGCCTTTTTTCCTCTAGAACTTTGTAAGATGGACAATTACTGTCACAGTAAGTGACAGTGAGACAGCTGGTAAAGAAGATGAACTCTGTGTTTGTGTCAGATTCTGTGTTTTTTTTCTGGTCAGTTGTTAGGTTCAGTAAGGGATTCTTCTGTATTTTTGAATATTACAGAAGTGGAAGAAGTAGGGATTTTGTTTTTAATTGGTAGTTGTTAATTGATTTCCATGTAGGATATATTGATAGACCAAACCATGATATAAAATATTTCTTATAGTGTAGTCTCGAACAGTCCTGAAGTGGGTTCTGCCAGTAACACACATGCTGAACTTGAAAACTCTGGCTACTGAAAAGTGAAAATAATGTCAGAAAAATTCGTCTTACTTGTGGGCCAGATTTCTAGAGATGACACCAATTCATGGTTAATTTTAAATTACGTAGTGTGGTCATGATGTAATTTGCAACACAGAAGCAAGTATGGATATGCTGGATTTGCAGACCTTTTAGGGAAATCCTGAAGAGTATTTACTTGTTTTACTTTGTGCTAGGGTTTTTCATTACAAAACTAATTCATAATCATGTTGGGAAGGAAGAAGGGGAAACTTGCATCTACTTCATGCAAAAAATAATAATCCGCTGTACGTGTTAGTGAGATGAACAATTTTTTGCTTCTCTTCTGAAACCCTCCAGGTGGCAATCTTGCATCAGTGTCAAGTGTGTCGTGGGTTTTTCGTGGCCTTGAGTCTTTTATTTGCTGTCCTTGTGATGGCAACAAACGCTGGCTGGAAGCGCTGTGGAGTGTGCTGCCGTCAGCTGTGGAAACGCCGACCCGTGTGCGTAACGTGGCTGCAGGCTGGTTTCAGAGACTGTTCGAGCCCTGAACTCGGGCGTGGTGGATGCAACAGCAGATTTCTCTCTTGGGTTGGTAGTTAGGAAAATAAGCCCATAGATAGCTGGCTCTGCTGGAGTAGGTTACAAGTTTGTCTATGTGAGTTTGTTCAGCAGTAGCATTTCAGCAGGCTGTGGTGCGTGCGGATCTGTTCGCTTCCCTGTAAGAATGGCGGAGAAAAGAATTATTTTGGTCACAGACTTCAGTAGCTCTGTGTGTTCGGAAAACTTTAAACACATCATTTTGCTACTGTAGTCATGAATTTTAATGGGATATTTACTCACTCTCCTTTTGACTTTTATGATCTAACTTAAGTAGGAAGCTCATTAATTTTCTATAGTATATTATCTAGTCTACCCTGACTATGAGACCGTTGGTGTGATGCAGTCTGCTTTCTTTACCAGACCTAGATTTTATGCTGGGTCTGTAAATACATGGGTTTTAAATTGAAGGTTTTTCTCCTGCCTTGTGCTGGAGAAAGGGCTGATGTTTTTTGTTTTAATTTCATAGGGAAGGATTTTGGTAGGCCTGGTCCTATCAAATAGCAGATACACTTCGGTTCAAGTTGCAAGCAGCTTCATTCCTTGTCTTCACTTGCTCATTTATGTAGAGGAAACAAAATCCGTAATGCTGGGACAGAATCTGTTTCTTCTCCAGGTGTTGAAACTGGAACTCAGCATGTCACTAGCTCTCGGAGAAGTGTCCTTTAAGCTGCAGATGCCCGAGCGGCTGCTCTTCGCCTCCTCTGTGCGGAGGGATGTGATAAGTGCTGTTCCTGCTATTTGTCATCTTTTTGTTGCTGTTTAAGGTTACCACAGACTTCAAGCATTGCTTGATCCTTTTACTGCTTCAGGAACATTTGTGCAGAGAAGCCGAGTGGTGTGACTTCCTTCGTTAGTGAGTCAGTGGAGCAAACCAGGGCGGCCAGGGTGCCTGGGTCTGACCCTGTGCACGGCGGCCGTGCTGCAAGGAGCAGGCACGAGGACGGCTGCTTGTGGCTGCTCGAGGGACAGGGACGGTAGATCAGCGCTTGAGCAGTGCAGGGTTATGGGCTGGATCTGGACCCACATAATCTTTGACCAAGTATTATCAAGTTTCCAGGTGTATGATCTCCTGCATCTTCAGTTCTCTTCTCTTGGTGTCTCAGGGCACTGTAGCTGACTGAGAGGACCACAAAAAAATTGAGTAGCTGTACTTTTGAGCTGCCTAACACATCACTCCACACCTTTCGTTGTCCAAAATTTCATGTAAATGTCCAAAGCTAACTTGAAGAGGAGAGGAGGCTTCAGTTATGCAAAGCTGAGAATCTGAGTGAGTTTCTAAAAATAGTCGGTAGATGACAAGGTACCTTGGTAGCTGCCACCTCATGAAGGAGGGTACTTGAGTTGGCTTAGGGAAATGTTAGTGTTCATGTTGAACATTTGGCAGGCAGTACTTGAAGACACCAAATACTTCTCAGATATATTTTTGTATGTCTTCAAAGCTGGATGTGAAAAACCAAAAGCCTGTTTAATTCACTTCTGAAGTTGTAGAGGGAAAAATGGAAAAGGTCAAGAAATGTAAAAATTGCAGTTAAGCCGGGATGTTAATTTGGTTGTGCCTAGCGGTTGCTGTTGCTTTCCTTTGTACTTTTTAAATGACTAGCTTTGTAGGGATTTTTGTCTTCAAATGAATTTGATGATTTCACAGTTTTCTTTTTTTAAAGCATTTATCTTCTTATTACCCAGCTGAACAGTTACGTTAATGAGTTTGGTTTGCATTGTGCTTGTAAAGATTAAAGCTGATGGTGAGACTTCATAGTCAATGGCAACGTTAGTTTGCAGTTCTGAGAGTGTAAGTGTTCAACAGACTAGTTTTCTGTCAGTTTTCAAAGCCAAATGCTAATTAGAGATGTACAGTCTTGCCAGTTAACTCACTGAGAAATGGGCACATCAATTCTGAGAGCAGAATTTGTCTTTCAGATAGCTCTGCTAGTATCTGCTGCAGACTCCATAGCTTGGAAAGAAATTACTTTTATGTTCAATGTTGTATCTTGATGTCTAATGAAGAAGAATCTTAAAGAACAAAACCACTGAAATCTCAATTTAATTTTGTTTTGTTTGTGTTCTTTCTGGATTTTAGCTTCTGAGTAAGTTAAATTATTTTTTTAATAGTATTGCTTGTCACCACCATAAGAATGTTTATGCGCAAGCTTTTTAGTAGTAACAGGGAAACTTGTAGAAGAGTAATGTAGCTGTTCTGACAGTGATAGTCCAATGGAGTTCAGTATTTTCATGTGTTCAAAGATAGAGGGGACTGAAAAGTGGAGCCTTTGTGCACGGGGTGTGTGGGGGGCAATGGTGCCTTTGCCGGAGTGTGGGGTGAGCCGGCTGCCTCCCGCCTGCATCTTCCTGCCCTTGCCCGGGGTTTGTGGCCTCCTCCACCGCGCTGATGCTCGAGTGCACGCTCGCCTGCTGCCACTCGGACGAGCGAGGCAGCCTGTGCTAAACGAACATTAAAACAACAAGAAGGGAGGGTAGGAGGCAGAATGGCTGAAGTTAGATTTGCTACTGAAGAAAAGGAACATAAAACTATTGCCACTGTTGATATGTTTTTTCCAGATAATCCATTCTTATTAAGCGTACACCAGAAATGTTCCGTGTGCTAGGGTGGTTGGTAGCCTCTCTCTGTGTTGCCTCATCAGTTTGTTTTGGAGCATTTGGGGAAATACGAGACTTTACCTATAAGAAGGGCAAGGACACATTGCTGTCTGTGATAGTCTGGAGCCAACACAGAGCTGGGAGCGTTACCCCTATATGCAGTGAGGAGGTCACTCTGGAATATTTTTCCTCTCTAACTAGGATGCTAAACTGAAGTACTGAAGCTCTGGGGCATTTACGTGAGAGCTTCTGATTAGTGTTTGTTGAAAGGATCTGTTAATGAAGTGAAAGTCCTTTACTGTTGTGAATAGCACTGGAAACCTAATTTAAAGGTTGTATGGAAAATTAAGCTTCGAAGGCTTGTAGACAATAATACTGCAGGAACAGTAGCTTTTCTGTTTTGTTATTTTTTTTTTCCACTCAACATAGAGGTATATTATATGCAGCTGAGAGGAGTCTGGCTAAGAAACTCTAGTGAGAGTAAACAATTTAGGTCACACTTTCTCACCACGTGTACCTGCTATAGAAGTATCTTATTTGGGTGTGTAGCAGAAATGTCCTGAACTGCTTTCAAGTGGCACTGCACTCTGTATGTTTCTGTCCCAAAGCTATTCTAATTTGTTCTAGAGAACTGGTGTAAGATGAGAAAACATAGCTACAAGAACTTGAGGAAATACTGTAGGCATAATGGGGAACAAGATGACTTTTTTTCCGTGTTCTAAAGGACACACTACTGGAATTAAGTAGAAGTCTAATTACTCACAAATTACTTTTCAGTCCTGTGCAATTTGGCTTTTTGGTCTCACTTGCTGCTAAGCCAGTAGATTCGAATATCCTGCTTGAGGTAGCCTGATTGTTTTTCAAAAAATTCCTGCTTTAATGGGAGACTGTTTCTGTGCTTGGTAGTTTAATCCCCTGTTCTGCAAGATTGATTTGTATGAGTAGTTCCACTGACTCCCAGAGGACTCTGCGTTCAGGCTCCTCAGCATTGGCACGGATGCATAAACGAGCCTCTACTTTATGCTAATTTACAGCTCTGATTTATTTCAGTCTCAGGCCTTTCAGGGTGTAAATGTAGCATTCCAGACTCCCGTTTTTGTAACCCAAGTCTCACTGTGTGCGCCTAATGTTAAACTGAAGTTATTTGAAAGTAATTGTTATGTCTGTAGTAGCCAACACAGTCATTATTGAATGCTAGACATGCTTTATGTTCTGTAGTGCCAGTAATTAGCTATTAAAATTCTGTATTGAATAATCTTCAGACAAAAAAAAACCTAAGCAATTGTTTCATCATTTACTTGGAGCAATATTTTACAATTTTGGTTTTCATGTTCTGCCTAAAATTGGGGTTGCAACATTTTTATGCTTGCTTTGGAGCTGAGATGGGGGAGCTTATGGAACTGTGTATTTCTTATGGTATCCCAAGGAAGAAATAGATTGCACAGGGCTAGTACTTCGTGTCTTAAGCCCTTCAAGCACTTCTCTTGCCCTTCTTGATGTAATTTGGCATATTTGTAAATTATAAAGTCACTGAATATAGTGGCACAATGAGTTTTTTAATGTATTAATTCAGTTATTGCATTTGACATGTCTGTCTTTTTTCCTGATAGGTGCAGGCAAAACACCAACTTTAGGAGGAGGATTCCACGCCAATCTGGGAAAGGAGTCACGAGCACAGACTCTACAGAACGGTACTTGCAAGCTTGAATCTAGTTGCTGTGGCTTTTTTTTTTTTTAATTAATATGATGGATTACAATTAATTTTTAGTTTTGAATGGGACCTCAAAACCTTGTCAGGCCACTCATTAGTCAGTAGACAAGTCTGCCTAGTGCTGGTTTTACATTGTGCTCTCATTTGGCTGTTATACCTGATTTATGAGGTCGGGTAGCTGGCTGACAAAGGGTAATGGCACCTGACAATACTATTATAGTTTAAAAGGGCTTTTTCAAGGTTGACATGCCTATTGCACCTGTTTATTATCTGTTAACCTATTGTGGCTTTTTATTTTATATTTTTTCAGGGTTCTTGCAATGATTTATGCGTGTTTATTTTTAAGTATAGTTGTTCAAATGTTTTTGCTTTTATGCAGTGTAACTGTGAGATAACGCATGTATTTATGCACGCTTCACAGTAATCATGTCCTTAATATGTGACTGTTGAACAGAGAGGGGAAAAATGGAAAAAAGGTTTGTGTCCAGAGAGTATTTAAATAAATGTTCTCATTACATGCTATACATTTTAACTGAGATCTACATAATCTACACTCTTAAAAGAGAATAGATAAAACCAGTGTTTATTCCAGAAACAGAATGGTCTTCCAGTTTCAATTGCTGTTACTCATATCAATGGACAGCAGTTGTCATTTTTTGGCTAATTAATAGTCCTGTCTCTTGACTTGAAGATGACAGCTGATGGACTGTCATATCAAAGACTCAGAAGCTGACATGTAATTAACCAAGGAATGTAGATGGGTTTTACTGATACGGTGCTCATTTTGGGGAATGTTTTAAATAAAGGTATTTGACTCAATTGAAGTCTTATCCTTGCAACTCAAACACAGAAAATCTTGGCTGATACTGTGTCTGCACAGGTATATATAGGGTAAGATTGATCTGATATTATACCTGCACAGGTATATATAGGGTAAGATTGATCTGATATTATACCTGCATAGGTATATGTAGGGTAAGATTGGTCTGATATTACACCTGCATAGGTATATGTAGGGTAAGATTGATCTGTTCTTGAAATATAGCCATATTGCTTTACTCAGCGTTATTCAACTGATTTATATATAGGTTGTTTTATATACAGAATGTTTTATTCAGCTGTTTGTACTGAACAGCATCGAGCCCTGCTTGTTCGGCAGAGTAAAGCTTGAACTTTATGTGAGCAAGTTACTATCTTACGAGTTTTAAAAATGCCTGTATAAAGTGTAACCCGTATAAAGCAGTGGAATAAAACCACTGGAATACCTTTTACAGCTAGTGAAGTTTGTCTTTGGATGAAGGCACTTTAATCAAAACTGTAATTTTAAACAGGTTTAAAATTTAAAACAGGTGTTTTAAAAATAAATTGGCTTGTTGTGTGTAAGGTCTGCCCAGTTCCTTGTCTTTTAATTGTAGAAAAGCAAAATGTTGAGGGGAGAAGATGCTGTTGTCTTGCTTTTTGGAATGTTTGAATCCTTCAAAAACTCTTTTGGTTATGTTGAACAGTAATCACAATTAAAGGCAATGTAGGCGTTTTTCTGGAATCTAAACCTGGCTTCTTTCTTGGATGACTGCTTGCTGGGGAATATGCCTGAGCGTCCTCCTTCACCACAGCTTTTGCACGTACTGGACTCGTGAGGCCCCCCACAATCATACACAATGATGCTGACTTGGCTAAAATCTATCAGCATCAGATAAAAGAAACTGTAGTTGCTTGAAATGAAATTATCTCCCACACAGTTCTGAAACAGGCAAATAATTTGTCTTTTTACCTGTAACTGTCTGAGGCTTTTACAGGTTTTCTTCTCCTTTTTGTAGCTATGCTTTACATAGGACAAAACTGTTTGGTCTGTGATTTCTGAAGCCAACCTGCTTTTGTCATGCTGCCAATCTGTCTCTCGGAAAGTTCTTTTCAATGGGTGAAGTGATGTTCTTGCTTAGTCGCAGGCATGGCAACAGCAGCTGATATTTCAGGTAGAGCAATTGGTGTTTGAAAGGCTTTTTTTTCTGCTGCTGTATAATGAGCTAGTTGTCTGCTGGATTTAATCACGCTTTTAGCTTTATATAGTTTTTAATTGCAAATTTAGCTATGGCAATGAACTTAGAAAATCTCACCCTGTCACTGTGTGCCCATGATCATGGCTTTTTTTTTTTTTTGTGAAATTATATTAATATCCATTGTGTTTATACTTGAATGTGTAGCAAAGTAAGTGAACTTACGGTATGAATTTTAAAGAATGAGGTTCATTGAGTGAAGCTGAAGAGCACTGATAGCTGACTGTATTAAAAATGAACAGTTATCCTTGGGGTGCTATGCTGTCTGATCAGAAGAAATGCCCAGCTGCTGGTTTATTTCATTGCTGGTACTACTGCGTTTGTGTTTCTAAATGAACGGCTGAAACTGGCTCCCGTCGGGACGCTGGTGCAGCACAGCTTGTGAGCACGCTTCAGGAGGCCCGTTCCTGCGGCTGGCTGGTGGCTCCTGCGTCAAGGCTGCCTGCTACCTTCTGTAGCGTAAGCACGTGGTTTTCTCCTACGTGGTGCTCTGCACAGGCTGTTGCCGAAGGGAAGAACCGACTCTGGAAAGCAGGAATGGGCGGTGGAGCCCAGATTGCTCTGGAGGTTGTTCCCAGTGTGTTGGAGAACAGCTGAGAGAGAGCGTGCGTGTGTGTGGTCTGAGAGCGCTGGCAGGGCTCTCGCTGTGCCTGCTCCGCTTGCCAGCAACCTGCAGGCTTGACATGATGCGGGGAAAAGTCCAGCAGTGGAGCAGGGACTTGCTGTTTTTTAAAAAACGGTGACCTCCCCCTGCTTTCCCTTCCCTCCGCCGTGTAGTTTGGGCCAACTTCTTCCTAGCTGTAATGTCTGTCTGTCCAGGGGAGGTGATCTGGGCTCGCTGTCTCTTACTTAATCACTAGCAAAGCAGCTGGGGTTGGCTGAACATATGATGCTACTATTTGTTGAGTCTTTTAATGAAAGGATGTTTAGAATTAGATGAAAAACAGTTTTTCATGAGAATGCCTAAGGCAATAATATGACAATGTTTTTTTCTTTTCCTTCATTCTAAAGTGAAGAAATGCAGAAGTAAAATCTCCCATCAACAACTGCTCTACCGTTCTGGACTCTTCTATAAAATCATTATGTTGTGCGCTGGTGGTTTTTATACATATATGTATACATATATGTGTGCTCTAAACAAAGCTGTGGGCAAACCCTGAAGGCTTTGTGGTTTCCAGGTTTGTGTAAGAATGTCTAATACACAGAACTAGTCTCCCTCGTCCCACATGCCTTTGCCGTACACTTCCTTGCAATTTAGAATGCGGCCGTGCATGGCAGTTCCTAGTCTCTGCCTTTCTTTGCTGAACCAGCTGATGTTTGTGGGTGTTCGTTTGGGAATTGGCTGCTTATAAAAGCTGGAGTGTTGTTTACACTTGCTAAAATATTTATGCAGGAAAGATCTAATACTGTTGTATTTGCTCATAATCAGTTTGGTTTTCAGTGTGCACTACTGTGCTAACTGAGCGTGCCGAGCTCCGCAAGTTCAACGAGCTCAGGTCCACAGAATGGTTCGTATCTGTTCACATAGAGCTCATTTTTGTGGTAAAAACCTGCACATCTATGGGATGATGTGAAGAGGTATTTCAACTTTGTTTTCAAAGATTTGACAAAATAGCCAGACAGTACTGTTTTTGTGAGAAACAAGAATTATGAATAAAATACTAGTCAGACAAGACTTCTTCCTCTGTGGTCTGAGCCACTTCAAATTGCTACAGTATTGCCCAACTTCTGTGGTTACTTACAGGGCTGAAAGGCAGAGTTCTGTCTCTTTAAATCTCATTTTGCAGCTCTGTGCTGCGTTACATAATCTCTCTAAATAGCTGGTTTATTCTTGTTTCCTCGCAGGCAATCTGCTCTCACTATATCCGTGTCAGAGTCGTAGTTACAAGGCAGTTGTTCTTGACTTGGAGCTCTGATACTTTCAATAGTCTTCAGTGGCCAAAAAGAAAAGGGAGAAGGGAAGGAAGGTCAATGGCATGATTATAACTTGAAAGCTTCAGTTGCAGATATTCAAATTTGGTTTAAACTAAGTATGAAGATTGCAGCTGCATCTAGCTTAATCCAATTTCTGAACTGTTGTGCTGGGTTTTTAATTATTTCTTTAAATGAGTGTGTGTTTTCCCTCAGTCCTCTTAAATACTGAACCATAGCTAATGGTATTTTAATGCTAAATGGGGAGGCATTTCTGAAGGTGTTCTCTAATGCATTTTTGACTGTTTACATTTAAACTATTTGTTTAATTCTTTACTCTTTGTTGTCATCACTAAATTCATAGCTGGTGTTATTACAAGTGATTGTGGAGGGCTCAACTTCCTGTCAGGACTGTACAGCGTGAATTAGACCAGGACAATATATTATACACACGAAGAGCGGGAGTATCCGAAGAAGAGCAACAAGAGAACACTCCTTAGCAAAACTGAAACCAGAAGAGAGGAGAGGATAGTAGAATCCCAGAATAATTTAGATTGGAAGGGACCTCCAGAGGTCCACAAAGTGGTGGCTTTGAAGTTGCATTAAGCTGCTCGGGGCCTAGTGCAGCTGAGCTTTGGGTATCCCCAGGGAAGGATATGGTGCAGTCTCCCTGGACAATCTGCTCTCTAATGCTTGACCACCCTCACAGTGAAGAATTTTTTCCTTGTATCTAGTCAGAACTTATTCTGATGAAATGTAATTCTTGCCTCTTTCTGCTGTGCATCTGTGACGATTCTGGCTCCATCTTCTTCATAACCTCCCACTGAGTAGCTGAAGATACCAATGAGACCTCCCCCGTAGCTTTCTTGTCTTAAGACTGAGCAAATTCAGCTCTCAGCCTCACACCGTGTGCTCCGGTCTCCTAATCATCTTAGTAGCTCTCTGCTGGACTGGCTCCAATATGTCAATGCCTTGTCTTGTGCAGAGGAGTCCTGAACTGGACAAAGTACTCCAAATATAGTCTCACAAGTGCTGAACAAGGAATAATAATCACTTCTCTTGACCTGCTGGCTAGAGTTTTAATAATGCAGCTCTAGGATGCAGTTAGCCTTCATCACTGCAATTGGGTGCTGCCGAGTCGTGTTCATCTTTTTTTCTGTGAGGAATCTAGATCCTTGTCAGCAAAGCTGCTCCCTAGCCAAACAGTCCCCAGCCTGTATTGTTGCCCTGCAGTTCTTCTGGCCCAGGTGCCAAAAAAATTGCATTTGGCTCCTTGAACTTCATGTGGTTTCTGTCAGCTGATTTCTGCAGCATTTTAAGATTCCTCTGAATTGCAGCTCTGCCCCATCAGTGTATTGACCACTGTTCCAGTGTGATGATGTCTGCAGACTGGTAAAGGGAGCCTTCTGTCCCATTGTCCATGTTGTTAATGAGGCATTTAACAGTATTGACCTCAGTATAAATCCCGCTTGTAAGCCTGATGGTTAAAGTGCTGACCGCTACACTTTGAACCTGGCCAGTTTCTCACCCAGCTTGCAGTTCACCTGGCTAGGCTGCATCTCCTCAGTTTGGCTGCCAGGGTACTAAGGAAGAACGATGAAATGGGCTGCGGGAAGAGCGGTGATTACTGTTCACTGCAGTGTGGGTTTTATTGCAGTCAGGCACAAACTGCCCTCATTATCTGTGCTGGGAGTTCCTGGTAACCTTCTTACCTTTTGTGTGTCTGGAAGTGGTTTCCAGGTAGATTTGTTCCGTAGCCTTCCAACAGGCTGAAGGGAGGCTGACTCGCCTCTAGTGTCCTACTTCCCCCTCTGGAAGAAAAGCCTGACGCTTGCTGCCGTCTAGTCGTAGAGAACCTCCCGCGATTCCTACAACGTTTTTGAAGCTGGCAAAGATGCCTCTCTTTCCCAGCTCCTTTGGCATCCTTAGATGCATCCCATCTAATCCACTTGACTGGTGTGTGTAGATTTTGCGTGACTGAGCCCTTGTTCAGTTTTTCTCTACCATGGGTGATGCTTGCTTTCCTCCAAACTGATGTAGAGAGACCTGTGAGACCTGAAAGCAGACATTGCAACAGAGACCGAGGAGAGTCATGTCGTGCTATAAAGCCAAGCTGCCCAGTGCCCTGTCTGCTCGACTTCTTGCAGATCAGTATGGAGTGTCCTTGTGCTTTGAAGAGATTGTACTTCACTGACCAGTCCTTCTGGCCCCTTTGGACTTCACAGCAGTACATCGAGGGGTCCTGCTTACCACTTGTCTGAACAAACTGAAGCCTGCTCTCTGAAATCCAGGGTTGTCATTACGCTACCTGTCTTCCTCACATCCGTCAAGATCTTAAAATCTCATCTCTGGGTTGCTGTAACCAAGCCTGCCATCAAACTTTACATTCTCCACCACTGCTTCCTGTTTAGAGAATGGTAGGTGTATCACGATGCTTCTCCTGCTTGACCTGTTCCTGACACTCCAGAAGTCCACTGTATTGCTTGTGTCCCTTCCAGCAGATGCTGGGGTGGTTACAGTTAACTGGGAGAACGAGGACATCTTCCCGTTGTCTAAAGAAAGCTTTATTTGCAGGATCAGGTGGTCTATAGCAGGTGCTTATGGCGGTGTTTCCTTTGACATTGCCTCTCATCCAGAGCCATTAACTCTCTATTGATCTGCCACTTGTTTTTCACACTTTCAAGCTATTCCTTTGTGTAAAATGAGTCCCCTGTCACCTTCCCTGTCTGTCCTTCTTGTGAAGCCTTTAACCATGCATCTCATGACTCCAGTCATGTGAGCTGTTCCACCATCTATTTGTCACCTCTCAGTGAATTTGTAGTTTTGCAGCCGTGCATAGACTTTGAATTCATCCGGATTGTTTCCTTTGCTGGATGCAGTCTTTTCTTTGACTCTTCCTCCTGTGTCAACTCCTGTCTCTGGCTTTGGTTACCATAATGAAACTTCTAGTCTAGCCTCTCTGCCATTTTCTTGTCCTTCTTGCCTTCATTTTTGTTGGAATGGAAGCTAATCCTAATTGTCCCATCTCCACCTTCAGTTAGTACCTCATTGGATTTTCTCTTGTTGTCTTTTAGACTAAACATTACTTAAAGTTCTCCTTTTCTGGGTTTGTCTTGTATCCTCCTAAATTTCTTTACTCACTAGGGCTTTGAAAGACTTCCTCTTCTAGCCAGACCATTGCTCGGTTTTACCCTCTTTGATCTGTCTGCTGCCTTGTCCCCTTATGAGTCCCTTGTTATCATTAACAACTTCTGTCTCATTCATTTCCTTCATCTTTCCATGTGATGTGTTAACTTTCTCTTTCCTTGAAGGAGAATAAGAAACATCTTCCCCTCTTCATTTGGGATGATCTTGCACGTTTTTTTGTGTGTGTGTTTTATTGTTTTATTGTTGTTGTTGTTTCAAGTGCAACCTTTTTCTTTGGTAAATTTCTTTATTCTCAACATAACTCTTCTATCTAGTCCCATGTCATGGCTTGAGCTAGGGTGGGATTCGTTTGGCAAAGTTTAGATGTGTGAACTGCTTTCAGGGTCTCTGCATAGAGGCAGACAGATTTAGAGTGTGATTAATTTAATCGGAAAGGAAGTCAAATGACTCATTCGCTTAAGTGTCTGTTTCTCTTCACTCACTGAAAGGAAGTCTAGATTGACTAAGCTCACATGCTCATCTCTGAAGATAAGGGTGATGAGCTTTGGTGTCTGTGTTTGTGTATCTTCTTGTTGACACAGACTTAACATGGCCAAAACTGAACTACTGAGTTGCATCCTACTTCTCTGCCCTTTTGCATGTTAACAAGTTAAAGCTTTCTCCCTTTGAGGCCACTCACAGCTTTCCTTCCTCCTGTCTTGTAGATCCACCCTCTCCAGTGTCTGCTGAAACATGGATGTTATCCCAGCCATAACACTCATATATTTATTTCTTGCACAAGTGTCTCTTGACTTTCATTACTCTTCCTCGCTGATCAAAATGTGCTCCAGAGCCAGGAAAGCAGAGAAGTTGTGACCTGGGATGTTAAATCTTTGGTACCTTAACATCTTAATCAATTTTAAAAGGAATGTTAATTTCCCAACCCGTTTGCCCTTTCACATTTGTGATCACTGTTACTTATAACAATTCAACACGGAACTTTTCTGGTGTTACTGGAATGTTGTGTTTGTGTTCCAGCTTGCTGGACCTCTGTGCTTTTGAGGCTTGCTTGAGTCTTAGTAGCTACAGACTTTCCTGGTCCTCTGCTTTGACACAGGCAAAGTCACGGAAGCATAAGCCACAGCCCAGGTGCTGGAGTCCCTGATGGCTGACCTTCAGGCTGTCTCAGTAGCTTACACGCCTTTCTCAGAACTTCAGCTTTCAGGGTTTTCAGGCGACTTCACTAACCAGCAAAGTCTTGAAGAGACAGACAAACCACTTAAGAAAAATGAGCAGAAAACCCACTTTTCAGCCAGCAGAAGTTATTCCAAGAATTTGGATAAAAGCAGCAGCAGAATGTATTTCCTTGCCTGTTTCCCTGTTACTCTTGGGGACCCGTGGAGTTTGATTCAGAGGCATTCAAAGAGGCTGGGTTCCTTCTGGTACTGGGGCTTCTCCTGCAGCATATGGAGAATCTCTTCTTTCTCAGTTGGCTGATGAGACCATATGCTTCATGATCTCCAGTTACCTTTGTTAAAAGACCAGTGAAGTTCATCAGCTGCTCTGGGACAACCTGTTGATTATGCATTGATTACTTAGTTCCCACCTGAGTTCAGATGTGAAAGTTTTTATTGTCTTAAGCCTTGGCCATCTTTGTGTTTTGATAGGGAATGATGAATAAAGTACCTGTCTCCAGGATGCTTTTGATGTGCTGCTTGTCCTTACAGTGGCAGTATCAGAAGTATCCATATCTCCTTTAATGAGATCTGTTGTGTTCCTAATGCAGAGGCTCTGGGATCCTTTAAGTAAAGAGTAGAGGATCTGCTGGAGGTACTGTAATGACAGGATTTTGCCAAGAGGCTGGTGGACAACTTGAAACTTTGAGCACAGCATCCCATCCAGTTGAAATATGTGAGTCAAGCTTTGCTGGTCCTCCTTGTTCTGTGTCTGTGTTTGCTTAGCCAGAAAAGGGAAAAATTAGAAAAGGGACTTCAAAAATTGCTTGGAGTTATTGGGTGAGTCTGTATGTGAACTCAGGATGGCCTCTGTTGTTATTTCTTCTTTTAATTTTGAAGGTTGTCCTTGAAGTTGGAAAAAATATAGGAAAAAAATCGAAGTCTTAATCAAATGAGTTAATAGATGACTTCTCTTGACTAATAACAAAAAATATTCGCATGTTTAGCTGCTTTGAATTGGCCTGTTTGTGACTCTGGAGTTAAAGGTGTCTTTCATGGTTCCTTTGCTCTGTCTCCTCTCCTGTCTCTGCTCTGTCTCAGTTTCTTAGTTGGCTGTGGAAAAGAAAACTGTTGTGCCAGGGAAGCACAAATCTCTGCTTTGTTTTGGCAAACAAAAGAAGAAATACCTTAAAAAATTCTGCTTGCTTGTGAAATTTCATGCTTGGATATTGAAGTTTTGGCCTCTCATATCTTAAAATTCCTCCCTGTTAACTATGACAGTTTCTGCGTGACATAGAGTAGGACAATATATATCACGTTTGTGGAATTCACTGACGGTGATTTATCTCCCTACAGCCTTGTGTAGGTAATTGGAACCTGTCATTTCTCTTGAGAGCAATCCTTTACTTAAAGACAGTTTACCTAGAGGGCTAATGTTTTTTAAGACATTCGCTTTTTATAGTACCATTCACAAGGAGATGAACTTGGATATTAATAGGTCTGTCTGCCTTTGTGTACAGTGTGGCAGAAAATAGGCAATTGCCGCTCTCCTCCTTCCTCCCCTTCTACTGCAGGTAACATACGTTTAAGTTCCATGTAGCTGCTGCTCCTGCTTTTTGATGATGGAAAATGTGTGTGCCACTTACATGGCATAGGACTGTGTTTAAAACGCTCAAACGTGAGTTTTGAAGTGTTTGTATCATTTGACAGGCGCTGTGGTTCAAAACCTGAGGGGGGGAATGTTGTTGCTTCTTAATGCTGTGTTCTCTGATAGCGCCTGGTTGCTTTTTCATGTGTTGAAAGTGCCGTCTTGTTTTGCTCGATGAAATAAATTGCAGAGCTGGTGATGTGACCGTGCAGGGAGGCATTCCCTAAGCCTGATGGTCTGTAAATGCAGTTTGCTGGTGGAGCTGTTGCAGTTTTCTTGGAGGATGGCTTTTCTTAAATAATGGCCACAGAATGAGACTTCTGGACCTTCTATAGGCTTAACAAATAACAGAAAAAATTCAGTGCCTGTATATATCGCTTTTAAAAGAAGGGCTGTGCCGGTGTGGGATGCAGGTGGCATCAGCTCGAGCGCGCCTGTGAAAGGGTGTGCGGACATGTGGTGTTCCTGTTGCAGGGCTGTGACAACACCTGCCCGGGCACATCTGGCACAGCATCTGTCACGGGCATCCAGCGGTGGCCAAGGCAGCAGCAGCAGAGCAGTGCTCCTCCACGACATGGTCACCGCGTTCCTTGTGCAGAAGGGCACGCGTAGCTTTGATCGTCCTCGTTGCCTTCCCAGTTTGTGATGTGTCCTCCCAGGTGGACGAGCCCTGCCCTTGCATACGCTATTCAAAAGTCACTCAGGCAAAGGCTTTGGCTCCTGCTCAGTGCCGCTGCTTTCTCAGGCAAATGCAGTACAGTGGTGGAAGACCCAAATGTAAATGTAGGTATTGGGTCCAACTGAATAGAAACTACAGGGTTCTGTACTAGGTATGAAATGTGTGTTCAGTGGGAGCGTTCTGTGTCCAGTACAGCCACGCTGGCACGTGCATCAGCAGACTGAGCAGTGTCAGCCTCCTGCTCAAAAAAAGAAACCAACAAAAAACTCAAAACCAAGCCCAGGTCCCAGCCTGAAGCAGAACAACTCTGTGCACATACGCAAGTCACTTTTAACCTGGCTGATTGCTGGGCTGGGGTTTGCTGTGCTCCCAGCAGGCAGTTGTCAGCCCGCAGAGCTGGTGTGCTGCGGTGTGCGGGTGGGAATGTGGTGTTAAGGGTCGGGAACTCCTTGGAGTGCTGTTGCCATCAGAGGCTTTCGTCTCGTAGAGCTGTGGCTCCGGAGTCCAGTTCCACAATAACCATCTCTAACAGCAAAGCCAGTTTGATCCCTGCCTTTTCCTTCCCTCAGCTGCCCTTTCCCATTCCCTTCATCCAAACATGCTGGGCCGTAGCTTGGGCAATACGTCTGTTTACCGGAGCAGCAGAAAGATCTGGGTTTCACAAGCAAAATAAAAAAATAAAAAGAACCAACTCTTTTTTTTTTCTTTTCTTATTTCCCTTTGATCATTTCACTCCTCCACATGCCACCAGAGAGTGGAGGAGGGAATGGATGACGTAGAGATGAGCAGGAGCCTCTTAAACCAGGTTTGCAGCAGGAGAGGCTGAATGCAGGACCGCGTTGTGAGCTTTTCTCTCATTTTTAAAATTTTTTAAAAAAATATATGCATAGCCCACTGTCCTGTTACGTTCAGTCCTGCACAGTCACAGTGAAGGAAGGTGTTTTCTGTTCTTTTGGCTTGACTTAATATGAGTGGGAAGCTTTTTAGAAATGTTCTGTTCATTGACTGCTGCTAGCAGATGGATGCTCGCTGCTTGAAGTGCCTCGGGCCTTTATATCTTCCGTTTGCTCCCCCTCCCTCCTCCCAGCACACGCCCTGGAGTGCGCAGGCTGTGCTAATTTAGTCATAACTTAAAAAGGAGTGATGAAGAAGAAATGATCAACTCTAATAGAATTCTTGTCGCTTGTGACATCTTTAGAGAGTACTTTTTCATTTCAGGATCCCTAAGGATTTTTCCAGCAATGTGTGTTAGGTGTTCTGCGATACTTCGCTGGAACAGCAGTAAAATTCTTAATGCATTAGGACCAAAATGCTATTTCTGTTTATATATTAATCAATTCAGGATATGCAGCATACATGACATCCGGTTTGATTTTTCAAGTGATTTTAATAACCTAGGCTTGACTGTTGCTAATTCTGAGGTGGCTTTTCTTCTGTATGAACTATTAACCAAACCTTTTAACAAATATTTCATTAACCTAGTACGTTAAAACATTTGAATTTTACTAAACTGGCTGTTGCTATGTCAAGAGCTTTCCCTGCTTCCCAGTAGAAGTCGTCTGATGCTAGCTCTGAGGAGTTTGATTTGTTTTTTAACAGAATCACAAAATGCTACGATTTACTAATACAAATTGCATGTATTTTCAACTGAAAAATCCCAAACTATACACAACCAAGATTAAAATCTGTTCTTCTGTGCTGATTACTATGCCTTAATTTAGTGGATGTCTTAAAAATACCGTACAGCTGAGATCACCAGGTGGTGCTGTTACACACTGCTTACAACGCTTTGTGAAAATAAGTTTGAATTCTGCCATTGTCACAGGTATTCAACTGTAATTTCATGGGAGGAGTGGTGAGAAAGAGAACTCCCTTATTTAAACATGTCTTTAAAGTAGAGCTTTTCCTGAAAATTCTGGGCTTGCTCTTCGGTTAGCTGCTCGGAGTGGAATTTCCCACACACAGTTTATGACCATCTCGGATGTAAAAACGGTATACGGGATAATTTAGGAGGTTGAAAGCTGGGTGTGTGGGACCATACCTGGCCTGTAGCCTGCGTGGTTCCTTCCTGGGCGAGGAGTTTGTGAAGGCCCTCATTAAGTCACCAGGGAGGGTAACATGGAAGTGCTGCATCTTCTGTCGCAGGTGGGAGAATGTCTCCGCATAAGCTGAACACAGCCTATTCCCTGAATGACATTTAATTTAACCTTGCGCATTTTGAAGGGCAAGAACTCCAGCCTGCTCTGGAAGGAGGCTGCTTACAAAACAACCTCCAGGCTCCTAATGCACAGCTTCTTTTTGATGTCTTCAATAAATGTAGTACTCTTACTGAGAGAAAACTTTAGATCATATGTATAAAATAAACTATTTTTTTCCCTCTACAGTTGTAATTAGAGTTGTAAACAAAGTTGCTTTTTCCTAAGGCTTTGCAGAATTG
>Ga0065711_1035909_pt1 | contig 21674 bp, 14 predicted proteins | sample Hoacrofraction12_FD_59098 | JGI IMG/M metagenome (GOLD analysis project Ga0065711, IMG submission 59098) | Hoatzin crop microbial communities from Cojedes, Venezuela - Epithelial fraction 12 v2 (version 2) | ecosystem: Host-associated > Birds > Digestive system > Esophagus > Crop | place... | reverse complement strand
GGGGGGGGGGGCAAGAACGTAAACATCCCTCCACAGAGCCGTACGGTCTCGCGGCAGCAACTGGCTTCGTTTGTAGTAAAATCGCTTCTCAGACTGAGGGTTGGAGCTCAGGAAAGTACAAAAAGGCAGTCAAAAAGTTATCTGACTAGGAAAAAAGGGACTAAATAGGATCAAATTTTGTATTTGGCTTAATCCAAAGCTGTTAGATTTACAAATAATGTGTAGTTGCCTTTTATCCAGGAGGTCCTGTATGGAATTTTGCTATAGAAAACAACAAGGGGCTCTGCACCATTGGAGGGTGCAGCTAGCAAACCGCAGACACCCGGAGTTGTAGTACAGGGAACAAAGGTGCTAGGCCGTGTGCGTTCTGCAAAGTATTGCAACACAGGTTCATCCCGAGAGGTCAGTTCTGCAGACTTCCTACAGGAAAAGGTAAACACAGTGAAGAAACAGCATGCCAAGGACTCTGCGTGCTGAAGGACAATTGTTGCATAAACATCAACGAGCTGAAGAAAATCCCCACAGTGAGTTCCTCACAGGTAGCAGTGAAATAAAGAGGAAAGGGGGAGATCCTTCAGGTACGCTCTACAGCCCTGCTTCTGGCTTACTGTAGTGCTTACTCTGGTGGGCTAAACTTCATTAGGTGTACTGGGCATTAAGAATGGTTTGGGTAATGCTGACAAGAATACGACATGGTGCAGTCACAGTGTTCGCGGAAACAAAGCAGGTTGTGCTGTCCACAATCCCACCTGGTGCTGCGACCCAAGGCAACTTTGTGAATGACATGATCTGGGGAAGCGGGAAGGCAGGCAGGAAGGATGCCGCTGCAAAGATCAGTTCAGAGGCTGGCAGTGTCAAGTGCCAGGGCATGGAGAGAAATTTCCCATGGCAGGTGGTGTTACTCAGTGTGTCTCTGGCAAGCAGGAGACTCACTGCTCCTGGAAATCCAAGTCATCACAGTTCAGGTGTCACCAATGAACAGCCAGACTTCATTATTTGCATGGTAACTGCAGCCTGCAGCTGAGAGGATATGATTCTGGGTTAGCAATATGACACAGTTCTTGATCCCCTTCCCCTGCACCCCTGAAGTAAGCCCTGCACTCTCTCTGCATCCCACTTCACATTTCATGAGCAGAAGATTGGCTAGATGAACTCCAGAGATTCCTTCCAACCTAAATTAGTCTGAGTCTATGATCAGTTACCACAGACAGAACACATTCCTAACCCAAGTACACATTTAAAGCTTAGATAGCTAACTGGGAACAATCATAAACAGTCTGTTACCAGTAGAGAACTGATGGTATGGATGTGCTGAGCGAGGACTGTGGAACTAGCCCCACTGCTGGTATGCTTGGTTGAGCGACGCAGTAATTACTTTGTCCTGTTTGCTTAAGTGATGGACTTTTAATGTATTTTAACAGCTCCTGCCATTAAAGTGTATAGGTATTTCAAAGGTATCTGGTTGCTCGCTATTTGATTGCCAGTTCAACACATATGTTCCTAAAAGCTTGTCAACATTTCCTTACCTAGAATTTGTCCCTTCCTATTTGTCAAACATTGATTTTTTATTTTTTTTTTCTCCCTCTGTTTCCAATGGAGCTTGAAATGACTGTGCCTTGTTTTCCTTTATTTTTCAAAGCTATTAAAAAGATGGCTGGGTAAATTTACTGCTGGCTTCACAGCCCTGGAAATGGGATTGCTTTGTTTATCTGCTGACCAGTAGCATGTACAGCAACAGCAGTAGCTTTCTGCACGCTGCCAATCTGATCCAGCCTTTCACGTCCTGTGAAACCGCTTTTCAGAGCAACTAGCAGGGAGATTTCGGTCTCTCCGTTCATTTACTACTTGGTGTTTCCAGTTCGAGTCATAGAAACGACTCTGAAAAATGACAGGCAGTCTATTCATGCATATTAACTCAGTAATTCCATATTGGACTTGCTTCATGGATTGGTTTAAAAGAAAAGTGTCCCACATCCTGCTAATTCATAAACCCAAATGGGCTTCCAGATATCCAGCTGGGTTCTTTCTGTGACTCACACCCACAGTAAAGATTCTGCAGGGCATCCCCACTAACTGTGCAGGCAGCAGAGAGAAGTCAGTACCACACGGCTAGCAGGAGATGCGCGTGTTTATCTGAACAAAGTGAGCAGATGGATGTGCAGGAAACAGTTCTGCTGGAAGAGTTGGCCATTTGGAAAGCCAGCGTTAGAAGTGGCTGATGCAAATGAACCTGGAGGGAGTATCTCCCTCATAAATATTTAGAGGTGCGTGCTTTCAGTTCTCGGTGAAGTGAAATGATCTTAATGGACTGAGATTCAATGCAAATATCGACGCTGTTAGCAACTTACTTTCAGAAATGGAAGAGACATGGAATCCTTGTACTTCCTACCTAATTTAGTCAGGGGAGAATTGTTTTGAAAACGTGTTGCTTTCCTAAACAGACATGTGCTTCTCTGGCTGGGAGTGTCTGTTTACCACATCAAACACCTCATCACCCTCCTTCTTGGTTCATAATAGGCCCCCAGTGAATCCTTCTGAGGAACAGAGCTCACTCAGAGACCAAACAGAGAGGTTTATCCAGCTTCTCCTGCTTTCTGGAAACTCAACGGGCTTGATCCCACTCAGCACCATCTCTTAATAGTTCTCTGGCAGTTAGAAGGGCGCCCTTTGCTTGCAGGTGCAAACCTGTAGTCCCCCTTTCCCTGCAGGTCTCGTTGTCATTTTGATACAGCATCCAGTGGCTACATCTCCCCAGCTCAGAATGTAGGGTGTCCTGCTTCCCTGCAGCGTGCCACATTTATCCATCATACTTGGTTATCATTCTCAGTTTCGCAGCTGATTTATTGTGTCAGCTTAAGCAATAAGTAACTCCTAATTTTTAAAACTACATATGTCACATGGCGATGAAGAGTCCCTATCTGCTGTAAAATAAAGCTCTTTTGAAGCTACCAGGTGAAATGTGCTATGGGGGGAGGCGTTTCAATTTACTGCTGTTATCTCCAACGGAGGGTCTCTGTCCACCTCCCTTCCCAACTTGATGTTTGAGCAAGTAAATGGGAAGCTTAGCTGTTTTTCTTTACAAGAGGGCTGTTAAACCTAGATTTTTAAGTTTTAATTTGTGGACTAAAGCTATGCTAGCCAGCTTCATGAATTGTAACAATTTGAGATGTGCGGTACAGATCTGGTACCCGCAGATAACTGTACTGTTCGAGGTAATTTGTGTGGCCCTGCTCAGCATGAGGTTAGGCAAAACAAAGATTAAAGCACCTGTAGAGCCAAAATACATCTAAACCTTCAACCTTTACCAGTAGCTGTGGTCAGCAATGGTGGGAAGTTGTAACTAACCCGGCAGTTGATAGTTTTGGATTCTACTTTATTGCAACCTGAATTAATTTTGAATTCAAGAGTATCTTTCAGGAAGATGTCTAGGCTTGACAGGTGCCAGTGAGAAAGGATCCATGGCAGCCCTTTTCTCCCAAAGGTTAATTACTTTCATTGTTTAAAAAAATGTCACTATGTTTCTATACTGATTCTTTTTTTTTTTTAAGCTGCAATTACTAGCCACTGGTGCAATTACTAGCCACACCTTTGCTACCCTCAAAAGCTTGTGTTTGCTTGTTGCATTGGTACTCTGAGACTCCGATCAAGTCACTCCATCTTCTCTGTGACAGCCTGCATAAAGAAATGTCTAGAGTCTCTTACTAAAAACCGCCGTATTTTTCAGCTTTCCTCACTTTTATAGCTGTTCTCTAAGCCTTCAAAATGAAGTTCAACTGAAAGTGCTGCCAGGTAGCATCTTACCAGAGAAACCTCTTCTGTGTGAATACCTCTGCAGGTCATGCAAATAGCTCAGTTTGGCCTGAACTTTTGGCTTCTAATTTTGGCTGAGCTAAGTCTGGAAGTAGGATGTACAGGTTTCAACACGGAGATTTTGAACAACAATATCAAAAGCCTTGCCTACCTGACAATTTTCAGCAAAGGGTAGGTCTGCATGTCAGAACAATCCTCCAGACACAGTTTATACCAGTGGCTAAATTCCCGCTGTAGGCAAGGCTCAAGACCTATCCACGTTACAGAACACGTAAGAGAGTGAGCCAAATTACTGTGTAAACAACGCTAGCATATCCCTGCCCTGTGGCATGTTACCTGGGTTCAGCATGTTGTGTTAGTCATAACAGGAATTCCATTTGCTGCTGTTTGGGGAGATGAAAATGCCCTTGCCCTACAGGAATATCTTGGGTTGCAAGTTCATATTTCACAAAAACTCCTATCTTGTTTGCAGTTCGCTATCACCCAGGTAAGCTGGTAGCACTACCTGTTTTTAAGATTACCTTGTGCCTTCCACTGCAGGAGAGAGTCAGCTGCTTGTAACTTCATTGGTCTTACAAGTTTTTGGTCTCAAATAGTCCATATGCGATGTCTGCCTTTCTCTGCTTTTGGAAAATGTCAGCCAAGACTGTTCAGGTATATTTGAAAAACAGACAGGGAAGCATATCTTATTTTTCCCTTGTTAAAGATCTCTGGTGACTGTCTCTTTGGATTTGTCTCATGCCCTCTCATCGTTTGGCTTTGCAAACTGAAATCTGGCAGATATAATTTGTGTCAAGCAGGTGCCTTCTGTTATCCTCGGGGTAATCTATAGCTGGCCAGCTGATAACCTTCTGAAAATAAACCCAGTATTGTACTACATACAGTACTTCACAGTACCTTAGAATTTGGTACCCAAATCCATGGAATATTTGGTCCATCCTGGGCACAACCCATTCTAGGAAAAAGTGGGGATTTATAAACTTAGAGAGCAAGAAATTTATCTTATTGGCTCACTGGTCACAGGAAGAAAGAAGAGCAAAAGTGAAAACCAAGCTGAGAGGGGTTGTCTTAGTTATGATGGAAAGACAGGGAGACAGATGCTTGCAAGGGGAGGAGACTGGAGCTGAGAGCTGCATGGGGACAGAGGCACAGAACTGTTGAGGTGCTGAAAGGGGTGTATGAGTGGGGAGTTGAGGTCTATTGAGGAGGCAAAGACTGGGGGGAGAAGTGGAGTTAAGAGTTTGGGGACAAGGTGGTAAGGATGTAGAGACACAGTGCAGCTAGCCTGAGGAGCACGTACAGCAGTGAAATCCAAGCAGAGGAAACCAGTCTCCCTAGGTGCGTATGAGTGCCGCTCCTCCAGCAGATGACTTAACCACAAGCACATTCCTGCTCTGAATCATCTTTTTCTCTGCTGAGTATACTCACCAAGGGATACTAACCTGCAATGCTGAAAGCTAGCCCTTGCAAATATTCCCTGGAGACTGGAGCAGGTGTCCAATGCCACTGCTAATAGTAAGTCATGTGGCTGAACCACTCTCGTATACCCACGCAAAAGGGTCTGAATCCAAATGACCCTTGTTTTCCAACCCTTAGACTGAAAAAAACAGCCTGTATTGATTTGTTTGGTTGCAAAGCAGAGAGAAGTAGCTAAGCCCATTACTGCTTAAACTAAAAGTGGATATCCGCTCTTTGCTGTATTTGTTCTTGACGCTACCAGTGGAGTTTAACAGCCTACGTGGATTATTACTCCTTAGCAAGTGCTAGGTACTCCAATCACTACAAACTCAATGTGTATTTCACAAACCAACAGTGTCATTCCCAGGAATAACCACCATTAAACTCTGTAAAATACTTTGCTTTCTGATATGATCTCACCTGAAGTATAGCAGCTAGCAGCTTGCTTAAAATCTAATTAAATCGGAGGAAGATGGTGTATATTCTTGCTCTGGTTCTATTTTGGAAAACATGTGATTGATGCTCGGATATAACTGTTGCAGGGTTTTAGTCAGACATTTGATTAAGACCTTTATATATTATTGATTACGTTTTGTTCTCAATCTCTTTAAGACTCAAAATAATAGGGCAGACTAGGAGAGTCTCCTACTTCTGTTGCTTCAAAAGACTTGGCATCCTTCATGGTGATGCTCTTCCCCAGAAAAGAGAAAACATGATAGTGGTAAATTCTGTTGTGACTGAAGTGTCTGGGAAGAAAAAATTCTTGGGATATAACAAAAAAAAAGGGAGGAAAAAAAGGAAAAGTGTTTATCTTGTAATAGACAGTAATCTTGTAACCATGCCACTAATGAATGCATCATTAATCTCTGTGTGCTGCAGCCTGTATAAATGGTGTTTACAACAAGCACATGGAGCTTACGGTGTCCACTGGAGGAATTAAAATGGATACCATTACTGCACGACATCGAAAATTTCAGCCATGTGTTAGTAATTTAAATTGTAATTAACTTCTGAAATAAATTGGGTAAAATGTGTTTCATAAGATGATGCTGAGAAAGTAAAAGGCTATCTTAGATTAAAAGTCACCTTGGTCTTAATCTACTATAATTGTAACGTACAGCATAAAAAGATCAGGACTACTGGAATGCTTATACAAATTTCTCTGAAGTTGAAGATATTGATCCTGAGTGTGCAGATTGCACAGGTGACATGTGGATGGCGCAGTCCAATTTTTAAGCTATGTTTTACCCTGTGTTAAATCGTCACTCCCGATGGGCACTGAAAGGAGACGTGTAACATGTGGGAATGTAAGACGCCTACACCAAGAGAACAGAGCAGAGGTGGTAAAGCATCCATATCTGCACTGAACCCCACGCGTGCTGTGCCTTTCAAGAATGCAGTGCAGCATTCCTCAAAAGAGGATGTTTAAAGCATCTTTTTTCAGAGAAATGCTGTACACAGTTTTACTACTAGGCTGAGACACTAATTAGGACCTGCAGTTTCCAAACAATCTCTTCCATGAAATATTTCTCTTCTTTCTCTATAGTCCAAGCTTGCAAACAAAGAGGATTTTCTGGCTTCTCACCAATAAAAAGCTAATTATAGACAGCTTGATAATGTCTGGCAATAATCTGATCAGCTGACTCCTAGTTCCCGGACAACCTTAATGGGATGAAAAGGGAGTACCAGACTGACAATACAACCTTCCAGCCAGTGGCTCTCATTTATTCCTCTCCAGGCCTGCATATGCCTGCATGTTTCTGCTTGCGGGGAAATGTGTGGAAAATTAAAATCCAAACTGTTTGACAGGTTGTCTCTCTCTGTAGGGAGGGATTAATGCTAAATGAGGTGTGGATCCACAAATGTTTGGAAAGCCCAAAGAAAGCCACCTCTTCTAAGCTGCCTTCCCCTTCTTCCAATCCTGCCTTCTTGGCCATGCCTTCCTCCATTACATAGCATGGTCTCCTCCAGTTCTCTGTTGCTCTTGTGTCCTTCATACCTGTTTCAGAAGAAAGACCCCAACTTCACAGTCCTAATTAACTTTTCTAGGAGAGAGATAGACAGTCATAGTGACTGAAGTATGCTGATGCTTCCACCATCATACACATGAAGAGGTATCGAGCAGTTCTCAAAGGAGCTGCTGAGCCTGTGTGTCAGGCTTTTTGTGGCTGTCAGCCCATCCTAGGACTCTACCTACTGCCATCCTTTGGAGTGCACAGGGCTGATAACAAGGAGATAAGTAACAGCTAATGTCAGCTGTCAGAACAAATCAGTTTAACTTTCGTCTGTGACAGGGTGATCAATCTTGAAGATAGAGGAGAAACACTAGATGTTACATATCTTGGCTTTTACACTAGTCAAATGACAGATTCTAGTGACATTTTCTTAAGCAAATTGAAGGAGAACAGTCTAAGTGAATAGACTTAATTCTGTTAACAAAGTGAAAGACAATATTAAGTAAGGTTCTGCACTGATCTGTCCTAGGCCCCATGGTATTTGGACTTGTCAATAAAGACCTAAATGACAGACTGCAGACTGCCTTGTCAATTGCAGGTAACACCAAGATGTGAGGTGCTGGTGTATGTTGGAAGAGAAGGGTAGAATTCCAAAGGATCCCCAGGAACTGGTGGTGTCCAGATAAAAACAGTGTGCAGTTCAACAGGGGCAAGTGAAAGGTCCTACAATTAGGCAGGAAAAAAACCCCCATCACCATGTAAATACAGCAGGGGAACAGCTGGGTGGGGAGCAATTCTGCTGAAAACGATCTGGGGAGTGAAGTGGATCACCAGCTAAAGTCAACAAGGCTATATTGTTCATGAAGAAAAATGCACACCAGCATGTAGGAAAAGAAGCAGTTTACAGGGTGTGAGAATGCTGTGTCTCATTTTGGATGCTAGTCTTGAAAGGAGGATAGAATCCACAGAAGGACCCTGACAATAACAAGTGGTCCAGAGAAGATGAAATTTAAACCCTCAAGAAGACAGTGAGGGAAGTGTAACAGTGTTCATATATACAAAAAGAAGAGAAACACCCTTCTCATGCAAAGAAGGGTTTAACCAGGATACAATCTGTTCTTCTTGGACTCGGGAAGTAAGAAGAGGGTTCACATTTTAGCAGGGAAGATTCTTACTAGGAAGAAATTCCTAGCAGAGAAGAGTGAAGCATTGAAAGACTGCTTGGGAAAGTTGTGAAGGACCCTAGCTCTGGAAGTCTTTAAGAACAGCTTAAGCAAACATTACTTGGGGTCTGTCTTATCTGTACCCTTGTACCATACATGGGTATGCACAGAAGACTCCCGAATTGCTGTTCAGCTCTGCAGTCCCATTATTGATTGTGCTGTAACACTCAGAGCGTGAACTCTCTTCAAGTCTCCTTGACAGCTGCCATTTAGTGCTAATTCCTATCAGAAGGTCCTGGTGGAGGATGTCAGAGCAACGTCCTAGCCAGAGGTGAATATGTGAGCACTTCAGTAACAGCTGGCATGAATGATTTCTGCCGTTACTGTGTGTTTATGTTGCCATATTTCAGACTTCTAATTTTCAAGAGCACAGTTCTTTAGAAGTGTTCATTATTTCTAAATGATTCTTAAGCTACTTTAAGGCAAGTTTGCGGTGATTTAGGGTTTTTTTTTGTCACAAATTCAGTGATATAATACTGCAGTTTTCCCTCAAAGGGCCAAAGCTTTGAGAAGCAGGGAACTTCAGCAAACTTTTCATCTGATCCTCATAGCTTCTGTTTTGAAAGAGTATTTTGGCCTACCAGTTTCTGTATATACTGGTCCTTCAAATCAAAACCAGAGGCTTACTGAAAATTCTTAGCTATGATAATATTAAATAAGTCGTTAAAACCTAGATGTCAAGCAACAAAAATTTCTTTCTGAAGCCAAAATCGGCCCCCAGCTAAGTACCAGCAAATCTTTATTATACCAAAATAAAGAGCGTGAGGTGGAGATGATCTTCATATTTTATCTTCTAATCTCCATGTCTGAATTTCCCAGCCGGGAGAGGTAGGATCAAAGTCGTAGAAAAGCACTAGCAGAGCAAGAGTTTCAGTCAGCTTTTAACTACTAGATTATTTTGATTCTATAAAATCCATAAATACTAGCTCCTCCTGCAGCCACATTAGAAGAGATGGAAGTCCCTTCCATTTTTGCCAAGGCTGTTATGGTTGATCTTCCAGGTTAAATGCCCCAGAGGTTTCCTCCTCTCTGACTTTATCTAGTAATCTTTGACCTGTCTTTACCTTTTAAAATCAGTACTCATCTAGTCCAGTCAGTATGACTTCAGACATGTTTGGCATTCACATCTACTGTTGCAGTTGCTATTTACTCCACCACCCCTTCCTTGCTGTTTGCTTTTGTTCACCTTGTGTTGCTTTACTCTCTCACTGTGGCACCTTCTCTACATTGTACCCTTTCTTCCTCTGGCCTTCTGTTGCTATTGTCACCTGCCAGTGGAATCTGGTCACTTGAGTAATTTTCACAAGGAATATATAGAATTTTATCAGAGATCAGCAACATCAGATGGTAATAACCACCTGGTAAGTGCCTGGAGTTCAACAGCAGTCCAACTCTAATAAGTGCTAACAAATATTTTATGATTGTTATCAGAGTATATTACACAATGAAATTAAGGTCTTAATGGAAAGATTTTTTTTTTAAACCCATCTGAGTGAAGGAGGAGATTTTTGTAAGTAGGGAGATGCTTTGGAGGAAATGGCGGATCTCAAGCTGCCTTCTCTACTGCAGGGTAAAGCATCCTTTGCTGAGAGCAGTTCAAGCAACTGACAGCAGTACTGTGAAATGCAGCTGGAACAGCTTGAAGGTTCTCAGATGAAGTCACTGACAGTTGTGCATGCCGTGATTGCCTCAAGCCTGGCTTACTGCAGCATGTTCAATTTGCGATGAAAGCTAGCGCTTTATCCTGCACCACAAACAGGGCAGGATGACGTGGCTGTGTAACATCTGTGTGCTGTGCCCTGTGGTGGCTCACAGTTCACCTCCCAGGACATGTAGAAGAGCTGACCACTGCAGAGGGCTGGAGAGCAGGCTGTCTCTGAGGCCATCTCCTTGTGTATTCATGCCATGTATAATTGATAGGGACTGAAACACTTTTGTTTTTTCTTTGAACTCTCCCTGGCTGAAAAGAGTCATCTGGCAAGGTGGAGAGGTCAAATGGGGAGGAACATTTCCTTCATTAAAATAACCTGTTCAAATGTTTTATCCAGGTCCACTGCAGCCCAAAGCCTTTCCATTTTAATGATGTTTTGAAACAGAGAGAAACCTTTATGGCCTCTGTGGGAGGGATGGAGAGGAGAACAACTGACAGAATCAAAGAGGCAGAGGATGCCCAAGTCAACTGTTTTCTAACTAATTGAAGAGAGAGGGGTATAAACCAAAGCTCTCAAAACCTTATTTTCCTTAAAAACGCACCAAAACTTAAAGAGCGGTTTGTCAGCAACAGAGCCAACTAACCCTGTCTGTGTCACCTCGCTGAGCTTTGATAGGTTGTGTGAAGTGAGCTTAAATGTCACCCTTCTGTGTTGTTGGGCTTCTGCTGTCCTTGCATCTTCCCTGCCCTCAATTTATCCTGTATACACATAGTACCATTGAGATACCTGTCTCTTCATCAAATCTAGCTGGCCAACAGGCTTGAAAGTTATTGAGAGCGGACTGATACGAGACCACAGAAAACATACTTGCTTATGACTCATTTCCTTTGGAAATCAGGCTGAAAATGAATAAACTAAAGACCAGAGGGATGATTCAGTATGACACTTGCCTGAAAAAGTCAGGGTTTGAACTGTGCAGGAGCATTAGCCAGTCCTCTAGTAAGATGTCTTCTCTTTAATATAAGCTGTGGCAAAGTGCTTCAGGTGAAGATCTCAGATCATTCCCAAACCCCTCATAAGCCATGTCTGTGCAATGCATTGCTGGCTATGGAAGAATGAGGTAGGGGTGTGTGATTTGGAGTACATGAAGGGTAACTTCCACAGCAAGCAGAGAGCTTGTTTTCAGGCACCAGGAACACTGGAATCATTGTACTGAATCAGGCCGACAGCACAAGTCTCTGTCTTGACTGTGCCTTTTTGGTTAAGCTAGGGAAGGTGAAGATACAGTGTAAGAATTACGTGGTGGCTAAAGAAGTTGAAATGGGTTCTGCTGACAAGCATATTTATCTGTAAATAGAGATCACTAGTAGAATACCTCAGGAATTAATTTCAGAATTGAGCTTGTTTAGTGGCTTTGTTAATGCCCTGATGTAAAAGCAGGAGTGCCCTACTGACAGTGTGAAGTTGCAAGGCACTGTCAAAAGGGATGAGGATTGACACTGTGACATAAAGAACTACAAGACCTGGTGGACAGCAGTAATTTATTTAGGATTGAAGTTGGCAATACAGAATTTAAGACCATGCTCTTTGGGACTAATAGGAATTTCTGGTAAAATTTGTGAGCTCATGAGCCGGAAAAAAACAAAGAGGAAAAGGATGTGAATATGCTAGCTGATCACAGGATGACTGAGTCATTTATGTGACATGGCCATGGACAGGGAAATGAAAATCCCAGAGAAGTTTATTCATAAATCCAAACCATTTAGCAGTGGTTCTCAAGCATGAAAATGAAATATTTGCTTTACAGTTTTTATCCTATCTAATACAGCAGTGAATGTTCTCGGTAAGTTATGTGTCTAAGCCTTCTTTTCTAACCTTATTAGGTTCTTTAACTCCATGATACCTTCTGGCACTGTACTCCAAGTTAATCAGCCCTGGGTTTTAAAAATTATTTTGTATTAATCTATTAATTTACCCCTCGCCCCCACCCCATGAGCAAAGCTCCTGAGATGCCTGTTTGAGCTCCATCACAGTAGTCAGAGAATGTATAAAGGAAAATGAATATATTTTCTTTATACTTCCAAGATAGGTGAGGATCTTATGCTGCTCTGGTTTCCTTGCAACTTGAATGCACGACTGTGTCTTAAGCAATTAATCACTGCAAGGCATTTAAGAGGATAGTAATCTAGGATTTGAATCATGCTAGTATTAAAAAAATATGGTGACTAAAGGAGCTGAGGCTTAACTTTGCACCACACTGTTTGAGAGAATCATTGCTAGAGGCATGGGGCAGAGATTGTCATTTGATTCTTTCTGAAGCACTAGACAATAAAAAAGGAGCCTTTGCAGAGCAATGGCTAGGGCTGACTTCTGGTTTTCCAGAGCATCATAACAGACTCCATCCCTTATCGTTATGCTTCTGCAAGATCAGCTGGGTGGGGCAATGACCTCCCCAGGCAGCTCCTGTTTGGGAGAGACTACGGCCATTCTAAGTGGCCCATTTATTCTCCAAAAGAGTGGATGACACATAAATCTTTCTGCCCTCTTCCTCTCTGGGAGCAGGAGTGGAGCAGAGTAATGCAAATTCTTACAGCTTCTCCCCTGCAGTTGGTTGAAAGATTGTTCCTTATATCATAATGATGCTTTTCATATCAGGGTGAATTTGTGGATTAGATGGTGACTGTAGGGATAGCACAGCACACCGGAGGTAGACGTTAGTCACCTCAGCCCAGGAATAGCCAAAGGAAGCACTAAAGGTCTGACATAAATTTTCAAGTCCCAGACACTTCCTCTGCTTTTAATTTGCTTCCAGGAGTAAATTTCCTCTCCGACACACTACACTGGGTAACGTGCAGGGCAAAGATACCCCACTGTTTGTTTCCTATTCTCCCCTCCATCTGCTTCAGATAGCAGTAAACAGCTCTGCTGCCTGGAGTCAAGAGCCAAGTCTTTCAAGTTGGAAAGACCTAAGATAAGCAGCATCCAACTGGGCTGATCTGAACTCAGTCTTTGCATGTTAGGCTAAGCCTTACAGACACATAAGATGGGTAACACACTTCCACCACTGCCTGATTACGTTCTACCAAGAGGGCCCTGAACCCTTTTGCTTTACACAGTAAGGTGACTTACAGCAAGGTAGATACCTCACTCGAGTTTCCTCAAGTAGGAAATGAGCTGATTACATGTCCCTGATGTGGCCAGGCCAGAGTAACACCAGAAGCATGAAAACCGGCAGTTGTAATCAGGGCATCACAGGAGCTCTGGAATCAAAATTTGAGGAAGACTAGTTTGGTGGCTCATTGCCGGCTGACCCAGCTGCTCTTTTCCAGCAGCTCCCAGGCAACGAGATCGACGGCTACATTAGCAGAGTTTTGCTGCCTGCCACTCTGATACGAAAGGAGTAGCTGCTGCCATCGATGCAGAAGAATCTACATGACAGCCCCCTAAACTGGCAGCAAGTAAATGCAATGGGCAGTGCTCCTACTAAAGAAAGAAAGGGCACACTGAGCAGTGGCTTGAGAAGTATTCGCTTTAGTAGGGCAGGGATTTGACTTGTCAAATGTGGATGTACCGGAGAAGGAAAAATACTGTAGCCTTGCAACCAACGATCGGTGTCCCGCATCCTGAAAGGCTTATGCAGTAGGCTAAGGGTGGCTGTTCTCCCCACCTAGGGACACCTACAGAGTTGCAGTTCCTGCCTTGTTGACAGTACATATAAGTGAATAGGACTGAGATATCGTGACAAAGTCAGAAGCTTGGGACACAGGACCTGTCGGGCAATTCTGGGTTCTTTGGCAAACAGATCCACAACTGCTAGAGATGCTAACAGCACGAGGCTGCTCTTTCCCGACTCTTGTTGGAAGGCTGTTGCAGAACCATTCTGGGGTGGTGTTTTATACAGCCTAGGGCTTTACACATGAGGACATGCTCCTGTGGCAGGCAAAGTTGTGATCATGGCTACACAGGAGCCCTCTGTCACTGCAGAGATGGGCCTTGATGAGAGCTAGGAAGGGAGAGAAGGTCCAGCCTGAACTAATACACTGCAGGCAAAATCAGGTCAAAGAAATCAGGTACAACAAGGTGCTGTGGGGCAGAGTATGAGAACAAATGGGATGAGAGGACCTCACTGGCAGAATGGAGATGGGGGAAGCCTGGAAAGGGACAAAACTTTGTCTGGGAGGTCATAAAGTCTGACATAATTGCATTGCAACTGGGAGAGTGAGCAGAGGAATTCAGAGGAGAAAGCTGCGTAAGCAGCCCTGAGCTGAGAAACGTGATGGGAGAACTGGGTACACGGGACAAAGCCAAGGAGAAGCAGATGGTGCTATCCAGCTTCTGAGCCTCAGGGCGATGGCGTGTCAAGAATTTTGGAGAGTGCGGAGAATGGAGTGGATTTTGAAGTAAAGATCATGACATTAGCTATTGCCTATGGATAGTAACAGATGAGCTCTGGCACATCAAGCCATGACAGCTAAAGATCATTGCTCCCAGCTGTCGCTTCTGCCATGGGTTATCAGAGAAAACGTGACTGTGCCTAATTCATTTCCATGACCACCACTTCCCAGCCTCACACAAGTAAGTGTGCTCCAGCCGAAGCTACCTTCAGCAATTCCAGAAAATCTTCCAGAAACCGTAGTGACTCTACAACTTTTGTTGAAGAGAACAGAATAGTAATGTTCCACACCACCACAAGACGATTTACCTGCATTCATCAGTCAATGTCCTAAGCTTACTGCTTCCCTTCCAAGATGCAGTGCAGGAATGAACAAAAGGAGACAGATTCCTGAACAGCCATTAGTAATAACTTTCTAATTAATGATAGCTGAAATTGACTCTTTTTCAAAGCATTTTTAACCCTCAGTATTAGTCACTGGTATGGACGCGAGCAAGCTGAAAACAAGATTAATAAACAGTTGTCTTCCTTCTATGTTATTGTTTCTCATCCATGAAGTGAGAGAACTAAGAAGAAAATAAATAGACAGTAAATTTTCTCAAAACTTTGTCGTGTATTTTCTCCCTTTCTTCATTTTGTTTCCTCAGTTTCATTCTCCTTTGTATGCTGTTTTCTGTGAGGTAGCACAATGTTAAGAAGAAACTGGGACCCGGCAGCATGTAGACCTCCCCTTTTACTTACACTGTTTTACTGTTCATATCCTCACAGCACTTCCTTTATCAGGTGTGCATTAGATCTCATCCTAAAATCCTAATGTGAAATATTCTGAGGACCCTCCATTCTCAAGGCATCAGTTGCACTGCTCAGAGGTTGCTGAGGAACTGGGGGTGTGCTGCCGAATTGATGCGCAGTTCTAGGAGAAAGGCTGGAGAAGCAGGTCTGGAGTTGGGTTAGAAATTTCTGGGTCTGAGCCCAAGTGAACAGGAGGAAGAGAAGGATGCCTCACCTGTCGAACCATGCAGAGGTGGCCCAGCTCCTAGAAAAGAAGGTAACCATGGAGCTCACGGGTGTATTTATCAATAAACTGGGAACTAGCTTTGATTTTGACACTAGGTTTTATTGAACCAGCTGAACTGTCTCCAGAACAACACTGATGGAAACCTGTGGAGGTGTAAGAGGTTGTGACTCACTGTGGGACTTTTGCTGGAGGAACCTCCAGGACAGCGTTTCAGAAAAGTATGGAGTAAAGCTGGCAGGAGGTGCTATTACAGCCCTCTTGGAAAACATACCAGTGTTCTCAAGGTGGAGAACAACCAGTAGTCTCTAGGTAAACACATTAACCACTCCTCTGTTCTTGAAGAAATTTTCTGATTTTTGACATATCCTGCTTCATCTCCCATGGCAAGCCATGGCTGGACTTGGATGGATCTCGGCTCACCAAGACTGCGGCTCTTCAGGGCAGTCTGGCAATACCTTCTCAGTACTCTGTTTCAGGCAAATGGTGACAAGGTGAGCTGGGACACTCTTCTCCACATGCAAAGGGAATTAAACACATGGTAGAAGTGGCTGAAAAAAAACACCCACCAGAGCTTCGAGTTCTGAAAAGGCTTGGGAAGAACAGTGACATATACAGAGGAAAGTGGATCTCCTGCCTCAGCAAGAGAGGTGCTGTCAGACATGTATCACTTAAACCAAGTTTGGAGGCAGCTTGCCATTCCTTCTTTTCCTCCCTCCCAAGCCCCTGGCATCTGGATTTATTTCTGTCCCATCCTCCCAATGTACAAGAAATTCCTCCCTGAACAGGGAGAATGTTGCCCTCCAAAATAAAAGGGAACAGGTAAGTACAGAGTATTTCAAAAGACGAATTAATGACAACGGTTTCAAATCCCACTGCTTTCTTAAATACGTGTCAGGGTTTGGGCCTATCACTAAAAAACTACACAGCCATCTGTGTCTATTCTCTGCTGCAATTGCACCTACGTGGAGCAGTAATTGCATCAGTTCTGTAAAACAAGATATTCCCATGCACTCTGGCTGGGTAGATGTACCTAAACCAAGAGTGTTGGGAAACTCCCACCTCAATCGGTGAAAGCGCAGACCGCATCCTGCTCTGTTCGCTGCTGCCTCTCCTTCCCATTACACGGCTTCTTTACAGAGGGTGGTTTCTGTTGATGCAGTACATAAAAAAAACTTCACAAGAAGCAACAGTCCAAGACTGCTTTAACACCCACAGAACCATGTGTCCTGGTAGAGTCTGTACTTCTTAACGGCTATATACTAGGATGGGATTTTAGCAGAGACTCTTTGTGAGGAGTCCTAGTGCGTGGTCAGTGGAGACAAGTTTTATGAGCTTTTCTCATGTTTAGGTATATTTTTACTTGGATTAAGTATTATAAGTATTTTTACTTGGATTTCTCAGTGGAACTACTTACCAAAGTCTGTGCAACTGGTCTAGAGCCCAAGGGCGCTAGCAGGTTCCTACGCTGCTGGAAGTGCCATGTTTTGTGGGACTGTCGCTATGACCTTCGCATAGCCACGAATGGTACCGGTGCGTGCTTCTGCCAGTGTAGGAGGCCAAAACTCACTATCCAGGCTGAGGCATATCTTCTATGGCTACATTTTGTAATACTCAGTTCAGGTACGTGTGCCCTCCTGATGGACTCCTATACTAAACTAAACACGTTTGAATGGGGACATAGACATGTCACATTTAATTAACATTCATGTAACTAACAAAGACTTACAGTACTCCCAGGAGGTCACAAATGCAAAAGGATAAACTGAGGTTCAAAGAATGATAAGATTTGGTGAAGATAATACAACTGGTTAGCACAGAGGGAGGTTTAGAAACCCAGATCTCCCCACGCCACGCCTCATCCCCAGTTCTGTCTCTGGTTCTCTTTTTCCTGCCAGGATTAGCTCTAGCATTTCTGCATGCTTAGAAAAACCAACAAAGATTTGCTTATCGCACTGCAACATTCCCTCACAAGAAATTCTTAAAACTATGCTTACCCTTAGCATTTTGCTGCTTTGGAATGACTAGGACTTGTTTCTCTCTGCAGAGCAGACATAGTCCTGTTGATCCTGTAAACTTTTAGGCAGTAACGCTGGAATAAAATGATCACAGCATTTCATGAGGGTCATGGTTGCGTTTGTAGTAGGTACATGATCCCTACCTGTGTGCAGTACATGAAGCATTTAAGCCTCTCGTAGATAAAAGATGCTCCAGGAGTGGAAAGGAGACTGACATGGGGGATATGTGGCCAGTCTGCTTTTCCGCAGGCATTCTTCATGCATTCGTCTTTTTTTAAAAGAACACAAATCACCAATTTGGGGGAAACTCAGTTGAATGTACCACCAGGATGAGATTGTGGTCTCTATTCTTTATTTTTCTATAGGGCTGAGAGAGGCAAAAAGAGGCCAAGTGACTTCCTCAAGGTCAGAGACTGTCAGTGAGTCATAAAGAGAGGACTGTTCGCCTTACAGCCCTGCATTCATTCTGCCAGGCTCTATGCTGTTGGCAGGCTGTTTCTTTGCCTGCCCTAGCAATTTCTGGGCGCCTCGACCATGCCTCTGCTCTTGCATCTGGTGACATTTATCGGAGAGACTTGTGGTAAAATGAAGGGGTATCAGCAGGCCTGTATAAGAACGTGGCAGCGCTGGATTTTGCAGATGTGAGGGGGAGTCCCTTTAAGGCAAAACTCTTGGAGCTTAAACTGAAGCCCAGCTAATAGATTAGCGAAAGAATATGATCAGCGCTGCAATGGCAAGCAGTGAAAATCCTAGGCCGATTTAAAAAATATATATAAAAAATTACAATAATTTAAAAACCAGCAGATTTGGGATCTTTTGAAATGGGCTAAATAGTTTAGGTTGTGGTGGTGCCACACAGCTCCACAACAGCAAACTTTAGAAAACAGACCGAGTAGCGTGGGGCTGTGGCTGAGTACAAGAGTTGGCCACCTCATGGTACGAGAATTGCCTGTTGAAGATGCTCCACAAAAGAAGCAAAGCTAAATGAGAATCTGAGTGCACATTTGTGTCTACCTTTACATTCTTCAAGGCAGTACAGGCACTGACAACAGTTTTGTGTTTGCCTGCATGTTCTTACTCATGTAATCAGCTGGATTAAAAAAAAAATCCAACTAACCCCAGCCCTCACCCACGAGATTGCCCAAGATCCCCTTTGGGTGTATATTTCCCACCTGCTTATTTGGCTAAGCGCGTATCTACAGTTGGTGCTCCCCTCTGACTTGTATGCTGCATCTAAAGAAGTGTGTGTGCGCATCTGTATTTGTGACACAAAACATCCCTGACAGGTGGATGTGTGACGGCCACATGAAAAATGACAGTGCAAAAGCAAGGTGGGCTTCTTAAATGCCAAGCTTAGAGAGTAAGCGGAGGTGCTAAAAGAACTTGATAATAAGGACACTCAGATGACAGCTGCTAATGCTACCGGGTAAACATCAGAGCAGAGTGAAAAACTGCTTTCTCTAGAATTAACGTGTACCGCTGTTATGCTCCCTGCACTATGCAGATTTATTTACTTTAAAAACAGCTCTAGGCACCCATCCAGTGCTCAGCAGCAAAACTCCCTGCGCCTCCTCTCTTTCCCATGTCAAATAACACAGACTTTAAGAGTATGTGCTGGTGCCTCTGCTAGAGCCCACTCTGTGAAGAAACTGGTGGCTTCTGCTGCACCACACTTAGAAGACCCACTGCTGCACCTCTTGAAGTTGCTATTAAAAAGGTATACTAATTATTATGACAGTTCTGGGGAAAAGCCCTCCCCCCTCTTCCCCTTCCTTCAGACACCAATTCGTAGCTCCTCCTGCTAGATGGGACTGGGCCAGGAGTAGCAACACTGCAATTCCAGTTTAACCGCACGCTCCTCTCTCCAACGTGCCGGGAATTTCTTTAACGTTGCTTGCAGACAGCCGCACACGTGAAGCTACGCGTTTCCAAGACCAATCCTGTTCTCTGCTCTGTGCATGCCATCTACTGAAAACATGTGACAACCGTCTGTGCAACGCGACACTTTGACCTGCTGCGAGGTTATCCCAGGAAAAGTGCCGCTTGCCACTCCAGGGTTAATTATAATCACCTCCTCTTGTGTTCACGCTGGTTAAATTTAGGAAAAAAATCTGTTCCAATCTAGGCTAAAGATGGAGCACGTTTCTCACACTCTCTGATTGCTAGTGCTGACAAGATCAAATACAACCAACAGTGAAAAAAATTGCCCACACAAACCCGAGAGAGTAAATAAATGAGCTGGACAACGACCACTAAGCAGGACAACTCTGTCAGCAGGAGTGGACACGTTTCTAGCAAGTGGAACTTGTGTACTCAGTAGAAAGTGCCACAGAAGCAAATGCCACCCCTCCCTCCCACCCCATTTACCTTCTACCTACCAGGTCTCATTTGTATCTAGCAGAGATATTTCCTGTGAATACTTTTTTCAAGCCCAGGAACTCCCCAAGCTATATTGTTCAGAGTATTATGGGCTCTTTGTATAACCCTGCCAATCTAAATGATCCTTGCCAAATACAATGGATTTTAATAAACCTGTGAACAGAGATTTGGAGCGAGACAAAATTAGAGCTGTGCAATTACGGTATCACTCTGAAATCTCACCTGCCTCTCCCTCTATGTGATTTCAACAGGCTTTTGAAGGAAGAGTATTTGAAAACATGATGAAAGGGAGCTAAATTGTGCCCCCCGTTACATCCCAAAAGGCATATGGAATATAACAGATTTGGCATGTATTTAAGACAAGAGAAGATTCTGGCTTGGCGTTTCAAACCACTCACTTTATTCTGCATCTTTTTTAGCACTAGACAACAGGAAACAAAGCTAACCAACTCTGCCTAGAAAGCCAGAAGCCAAGTGATGGTGACAGCTCACACACCAGTGTCCTGCTTTTCGCCATTTCTCCCCCCCCCCCAACGATATAAAGGGTAACGAATGACCCTTCATCCTTCTGGAAAACAGCAGAGCTTTATTCATGTTGTCATTTTGTGCATCTTGTTCAGGTTACGAATGCTCTCTACCCTGTAGACACCTAGACACAAGGTTTTTTTGGAGATGCTTTCAGGCTTGGAAAGAAAAAATCCACACGCTGCTAGGGACCAAAACCAACCTCTGATCCTGCAGTCCTTGCTTGGGTAGAGCTCCTTGAAGTCAACAGGAGTTCCGTCTCAGTAAAGACTTCAGAATCCCACTACAAAGTAGTTCAACCCCCCAACCCCTCCCCTCCATCTTCCTGCAGCACTTCTTCTAAACAGATGGCAGGGAGCAACGGCAGCGATGAGCAAATGTCCACTGAGCACGGTGGAGACCGGCGGCTAGCGAAAAGCCGGTACTGTATTTGCTTTCAACTTTTCGTTGCTAAGAGGCCAAAAAATTCTTTTTATATCTAGTACTACTTGGAGCTACTGCAGCAGCAGCGCCCAAACCCTTCCCCTGCCTTACACCCAGCGCGGCAGCAGGCGTCTCTCGCTCGGTAACGCCGCTCGCCACAGGCGCCGGAGCTGCGGGGAAGGGGCTGCGGGACAGAGCGCAGCCCGCAGTCTCGGCCGGCTGAGGAGCACCCGCGCACCCCAGGCCGGCGGCGCTGCCTGCTCGCCCGCCTCCTGGGGGGGCAGAGCGGGCCGGGGGCTGCGGCCGAGCCCCGGCGCAAGGAGCGGCCCGGCCCTGCGCCCCCTCCCCGGCGCTACCCGAGGCAGCCGGGCACCGGCAGCCGGTCTGTGCCAAACGGGAGAGGAAAAACAGAAATGGAAGCCAAGGGAGGGAAAGGGGACGAAAGGGGCCGAGCAGCGAGGCAGCGCAGCGTCGCGGAGGGGAAGGGAGGGGAAGGGAAGGCAGGCATGCGCGGCGCAGGTGGGGGGACCCCGCCGCCCCCCGCCCCGCTGACCTGCCAGGCTGTTGTAGCAGTCGACCTCGATGGCCTCCACCGCCTGCCGCTGCTCCTCGCTGAGCCCGGCGGCGGCGGCGGGAGGGCGCTGCCCGGCCGGCTCCTGGCTCCGCAGCAGCAGCAGCGCCTTCAGCTCCAGCAAGGCGCGGTGGTACTTGCCGATGGCCTCCCGGAATTTCTTGTCCTTGTAGCACTGCGCCCCTTCGCTCTTGAAATCCAGCGCCCGACCGATCAGCTCGCCCGGCTCCGCGCCGCTGCCGCCCCCCCCCG
>Ga0065711_1035908_pt1 | contig 21674 bp, 14 predicted proteins | sample Hoacrofraction12_FD_59098 | JGI IMG/M metagenome (GOLD analysis project Ga0065711, IMG submission 59098) | Hoatzin crop microbial communities from Cojedes, Venezuela - Epithelial fraction 12 v2 (version 2) | ecosystem: Host-associated > Birds > Digestive system > Esophagus > Crop | place... | reverse complement strand
CTCGGGGGGCCGCGGGGCGGGCAGCGCCGGGCGGGCTCGGGGGTCTTCAACGCTCAGACGGGTACGGGATCGAGTCCCACCGCCCGATCGGGGCCAACCTCGGTCGCGACCCCTCCCGCCGCCAGCCCCGGGAGTGCGGAGCTCCGGGCCTGGAGCGGAGGGGTCCGCGCTACTTGGCGGGGGATTTCTCACGCGGGGGTGTCATTACGCAAGGCAGAGGCTCGGCTGATAAAAGCGCAGCAAGTGATTTATGGGCTGTAGGAGTATGTTATTAGCAAATATATAAATATATAAACACACACAAACGCGTTATTAGCACATCAGAAACAAGTTAGAGGTAAGGTTTAGACTCACTTGGCTCTTACCAGGTTTGAAAAGCTGACCTGACACTCATACGCACCCATCACTCAATCTGTAAAATCTATTTGGAAATACGACGTTTGTAGAAAACATACAGGTACGCTTGGACAGGGTAGGGGCACTCCTTAGAAATCTGTTCCTCCCCGACGCGCTCACAAGTCACATCTCCTTGTTCGTACGTCTCGGGTGAGTCTCAGTATTCTGACCCGCGCTGTGCAGACGGGAAAACGGAGGCGTGGAGAAAAACGTTCACTAGGCAGGTTGGTTAGAGAGCCAAAAGCACTTACAGCCTCAGCGGGACACGCGACCCACCGGATCTGCTCTCTGCCATCTGAGTTTTTGCTATCAACACTTGCATTTCTCTCCTGAGAAGAAAACCACCATGAAGCACCACTGCAGCAGAACCGAGCGAGCCCATTAAGAGAGATACTGCAAGACCTCAGCTGTAGCGTACATGCACAGTGGCTGAGTTCTAGGTGCAGGGCAGGCCTCAAAACTATCCCAAATCTTTCCACCAATGCTTTTCCACAGTCGCAGGCTGCTCCGGCGTCGATTTGCCATTGCCTCATCCCACTGTGACCCAGCCTAACTAAGCAGTTTCTGAGATCTACTTATTTCCACGCCGCAGGGGTACAAGCGGTACAAGACCACGCACAAACAGCTGTGCGACCAGCAGGCAAATCCCGCGCTGAGCCCGGGCTGCGGCAGCGAGGGCGGGAGCGTGGCTGGGTGCACAGCCCTTGCCGAGCTGCCCCGGTTCACGTTCTGCCACGGCCCGAGGCTGGCGGGACACAGGGTTTAAGGTTTTCTGTCAGAAGGCACCAGGATGGGGCTGTTCCGTAGCCGCACTTCTACAAACAAACCAGAGCAATACCGCAGGTCCTCAGGTATAATCCCCAGATGATCTTTTACTGTCCAAAAACTCCCTAGACTGGTCAGAGGCCAATGAACTGCACTGGCACTAACCCAGTGGTCTTGCAGAGAGGTTCCTGCCTACAGAAACGAGCTGCGGCTCCTGGATCACAGCAGCTCAGGTGGAAAAATCGCAGGCTGTGTGCACAGCACTGTGCTGCTGGTGAGTTCTGAGCAGCACGGTAGGCCTGGGTCTGTGCACAGGAACTTAAAAGTAGTTTAATATAAAAATAGAGCTTTGAGAATACCAAAATGACACAACAAGGCTCGTGGCTCTGAAATATCTAACACATTTAAGAACTGCATTTTTCGGGAAATATTTCAGTTAGACAACTTCCGGAAAACTATTTTTCAGAGCCTGAAATAATTCACATACGCGCAGCAGCAACACAGGAGAAAGAGGGGAAGGTTTTCTAGTCTGCACTGAAGTCTGCAAGATTGTCATGCCAGTGTATTACAGTTCAGTTTGCACAGTACAGTTCTCTCTTAGCAAAAGCACAGTTGCAGCAGCGTATTTTCATCTTTAGGCCAAAGATTCATACAAAATTATTATTCTCAAGTAAGTCTCAAAAACTGAAGAGTGGATTCTGGAGTGTGACTGAACTGCGTCTAATTCTGCATCTGCAGAATGCCACATCCACAAAGCATCACTAAAAAAGGAGATTTCAGTGGAAATTCTTGCATGTTGTATGTGTTCTAGTCTGTTCATCATTTTTGGCTGACTCGGTATCTCGGATCACTTAAAAATCCATTTGAACATTCTTAGTATTTTTCAAGATACAATTTATAATCTCATCTCTGTTCTCTTGCCTTTCTGCAAGTGGTTTTATCTCAAAATGGCTACTGAATATTGAAAAGCACCTAGAATGATGTAATTTCAAGTTCCAATAGCATACTGTTTTCAAACTATTTGCAACTCTCCTCTTCAGTATATGCTTGCTATTCATATTGTTTATACCTATTCAGCAAATGAGTTACAAGATTTATTCATTCTTGGCTCTGGTGTCTCAGTACTAAAACGATGCAATCCTCGGAGATGCTGGTACCTGTAGCTCAGCACATCTTTCTTGCAGGGTACCTTAAGAAAGGTATTGTGTATATCTGCAATGGACACTCCAATGTCAGTTTTCAAGCGCCGATTTCCTTGGCACAAAATTTTCGCTTCGGAGGAGCTTTAATTCTCTCAGTTCTTGTGGCTGTAAACTCTGGTCCACACCAGGAGTTAGCTTGTAGTTTAAAGGAGATTCAATATAACCGTTTCTGTACAGACAGACCCGCTTGCAGAACTCAAAGGTGCTAAACATCACACCGAAGTATGGGACAATCTGATAAAATAAAAAAAAAAGGCAACGTAAGACAAAAAAGCAAAATTAGACTCACTAGTAGCATTATTAGCTTAGATGTTTTAAAAAAGGCAACTTCTAGGACTTCAAATTCTGATCTGATCTGCTAATAGAGCTGTGCTTGTTTATATAAAATCAGAGTCTCACCTCCAACTAGGCTGGCACCTGCAGCATTGCTACAAGTAGGAGTTTATTATTGGCACATAGCTAATTATAACAATACTGTAAGGAACAAGGTCTGTGGCTAGCTTGTATCACAACTTGCCAAATATCTAAGAAAATCCTAAGCAACCTCAGCAAATCCTGGCAGGAAATGTGGGATTTATTCTGTGTAGAGCAGGGTGACTGAACAATTTTCTTCTTTTGCCCCATGCAGAATCAGCAGCTCTGGTGCCACGTGGCTTTACACCAGCCAAGGTAGGGCCAGGCACAGCCAGGCCATCACAATCAATCACGCTGTCACTCAATTACCGCTCATTAGCCGACCTGTAGTACTCCATGTAGGCAATCCTCACCACAGCACTATAAAATGTATTTATGTAAACTAAATTACCTTCTCTTTAAGCTACCGTGCTCTATTTCATGCTTTCAGCTCGGCAAGGGCTGTAGTAACTGCTATGCATGCATTAAATAGCTGGGCAAAAGTACTGCTTTTGACTTCTGGGGGAGTGGCTTATACAGGTACAATTTTCTTTCCAGCTTGGTACAACATGTCAAGCTACTGGAGCTCAGCTGAGCAGCAGAACTTGTTCAGCTGCCATAAGTGGAGCGCTTGCAATCCCCCAGCCATACCCTGGCTCGTGTGTTAGCAGCACTCCTTCGCTAAGGACGCTCAGATAAACTCGAAAGTAGTGACACCTCGAAGCCAAGCTTCCGTTTGGGGAAATACGACCAAACCAAGTTCCAAAGCTGGCTTATAACCTGCCTGAGGTTATACCTGTTCTGTCACAGACTCCGTCATCTACAAGCTGCTACTAAGTACGGAGGCATGTCATAACCTTTACAACCCCAGCTGACCAAAAGCATGCCTTGATTTCTTCAGGATGGTCTTTGAGCGGGATAAAAGCAAAACCTCACCTTGAGCAGGCTGGGTGTGAGCCCACTCCACAGTCCGAGCACACCTTTGCTCTTCACAGTTTGCCGGAAACAGTCAGCCATGCCCGTGAAATGGACATCAACTGCTCCGTAGTGGGGAAGCCAAGGACTCTGCGCCTGTTCAAGAGACACCCGGGGAGGATTTAGAATGAGCAAAGGAAAAATAAAGTAATTAAAGATAATTATTTTCTCTATTCTGGTACATAAGGAACACTTAATGCCAGCTTTCAACTGATCTGGATTCTTCCACCAACCCAAAAGAATCAGCTATTTTTCCTTGAAATACAAATTAAAAGGGAGGGAATTCACACTCTGATAGGGAAAGACAGCAGTAATTTCACATAGCATTTCCTTTTGTGCCATGTCACTGCTAGAAATAAATCCCACCCTTGCGAGGACACCGAACCAGAGGCGCGCAACGTGTGAGGCATTTCACCCCACCGGCAGCGGAGCACCCACAGAGCGAAGCTCGGGGCCGGCCCCAGACACCACGCTGCCCTCCGGTCATTCTGATCAAAAGGAAGAGCACGCTGGCTTCGCTCTGGCTGCCGAGGCGGTGTCCACGCTGCCGTGAGAAGGGCGAACCATACTATGGGTTGAGCGGCAACAGCACAGCAGAAACGGGAGAACAGAGATTTCAGCCCAGGTTTACAAGCCCACCAAGGGCTGGAGGTGAGCAGTCGGAGCCTGTGCACCTGTATCTTTGCTGCATGGTCAGTTGATCCATACCAATTAAAGTTAGCTTGGGAGGATCCTGCTGGACTGCAGCTACATTTCCAACTGCCATATAGACAGCGTCTGTTCACATGGAAGAAGCGTAGTGGGTCATTTTTAACAGCAAAATCCTTCCTTCATTAATCTCCTACTGTGTTAGCACGGACAGGATAACCTGACCTTGAATAATCCCATCCTCATCCATCTGTGTACATGCAGCCATGGGTTTATTTTGCATTGGGAAATCAGAGTTTCACTCAAACACGTGGCAAGCAACATTCCTCAGTCAGGAGTGTGTGGGGACCGAAGGACGCAGGCTGACGACTTGCACGCGCAAGCTGATCACCCCAGGGCAGAAGTCTGATAAAACTGGGACTTGTACAGTGAACAGATTGGTGAATAGGGATATCACAGTCCCCTCATTGATCTGAAACACCTCGTGGTGCAGCATTTTCTCCCTCCTTGGCCAGACTAACCTACAGCTTCTCAGAGCTGCTAAGCCTATGACAAGCCTCTCATAAACCAACAAGTGGTGATGACATTTTCTAGATGCCTCAGCTATAGCGTTTCAAATACTTGGCAACTCAGCTGCTGGAAATGGAAACAGATCAAAACTCATGCTCCAGGTGTATAAGAGAAGTTACTAATCAAATAGTTTTAATGCTGCTGCATCCCCCTGCATTACTGGCAAGCCTACTGCTAAAATTTAGAAGCTAACAAAAAACCCCTAATCACCACACACACTAACTGCATAGTCTTCTTTATCTACAATAAAACACAGGTCATTATCTTTTTCTCACTTCTTTTGTGCATGATTGAAATGCATGTGAAATACGTCTGTCGGCAGGTAACTGGTAAAACCATACAGTTTCCTTTTGACAGGGCTTTGGGAGGTGATGCTGGGAAAGCAGCTGTCTGCACTGAGAAAGTAGGCAATAGGCTTCCACCACATCCTGGTTTGTTATCTTCTGGATCCCCTTTATCATGTCCTGGCTCTTACCGCAGGCAAGAGTAGGGCTGAGGATTTAATCTGTGGTCTTTCACGCTTTAAGGAGGAGAGAACAGAAGCGTTTGCTTCTCTCTGAACTTCCTCAGCAGTGTACCTGATTTGTAAGAGAGGGATCAAATCCGTGGGGGAGACAGTATTTCAACCGTTCTAATCACTCGTCCCCTTTGTGCCTACACTGGCCTTGCTAACTCCATGGGGCCACAGCTGTTTCCGTAATTCCTAACTCTGGTGCAAGCTCCCGCAGCTTTCTGTTATAGGACTCAGAGAGGCAGGCGTCGGGGGATTTCACTGCTGTGATTTCACAGTATTACCAGCCCTGCCTTTGGAGGTAGTCCAAGGTAACGGAGGTAGTCCAAGGTAACGGAGCTAGGCTGGTAGCCAAGGGTCATGCACATACTCACACTCATTTGCCACAAGGAAGCTCAGCTGTCTGCTTGGCTGTGTTACTTAAGGGATGTAAGGGTTTAAAAAGCAATAGCTAAATCCAACACTGAGAAAGAGAGAAATAACTTTTCAAGCCTTAATACATAGTACTTGAGAAACTCCTGCACAAAGACTCTCATGACTGTACTGTAGAAGATGCTGAGTGCTGCAACTTCAGGGACCAGTTCCACTAAGATTGGTGATACTAGCGCCAGGGATGCTTAGAAGAAATTATAGAAGTAGCCTTAAAAATGCAACAGCAGTCATAGGAGACCTGGATTCAAACCCCTGTTCTGCCTTCTGGACTGGCAGGCAGTTTCCACTAACTTTTTTGGTAAAGGAAGTTACAGGCAACCAAGGAGTGAAGAGGTTTTCAAACGCTTCAGGAAAGCAGGAATACTGTTCACATGCGATTCCCTTCCTTCTTAAGTCCCTTTATGGTAGGTAGGCAGGGCATGACCTGTCAGAATTCACTGCATCAGTCTGACTTAATCCCCTTCATTACCATGTACATTGCAAAGGCCGACACCAAACGGTTTCGATTACAGAACTCCTGCCTACAACACCAAGACAAGCGACAAGCACACCGCAGGTTTCACTAAGATTCTGCACACAGTAAACGCATCCAGGCGACAGTTAAAAAGGAGCACGTAAGTCAAAACCCCAGATTTCTAATTTGCCCGCAGATGCTGACCTCTTAAGAGATTTACTGCAAGATGATTTACAGTAACATTCACCACGGTTACAGCCATTCTCAAGATTTTGGCCTGTGGGGTAAAGTATGCTTTGCCAGTCTTTCTGCTTTACAGGAGCAGCATCTTTCTAGGACCCTACACACAGTATTTAAATAAGAATTTTCCACAGAATCTCAGAATCACCTACTGCAAAAGGAAAACTAAAAAATGTATCGGTGTGTAGTTAAAACTTCAGTCTTTTGGAACACAGCTAAACAAAGTTAAGATGCATTAATAAAAGAAAAAAAATGAAGAAAGTGTTTCATTTGGCACTGTTTTTAATGAAAAAACCAGATGTGGGTTTTGGGTGGTTCTGCATCATCTAAGCGTGTCTACAGCACTGCAATCCTCGCAACGGCCCTGTGGCACCAGAGAAAATGGAAGTAACCAAACAGATCAAACTAGTTTCTCTACCTTTTTTAGAGAAACCTACTATGACATACAAATCAAACAGCTAATCTCACACCAAAAAGATCAGGTTGACAACAGGAGACGTTTCACGCCACCTGAAAGCAGCTTCCATTCCTTTCTTTTGACACCCCTTGAACTACGGGCTGCTGCGTGGGCACCTGTTTGTTACGACTGACATTAAAGCCTGCCTTCCCCCCAGTTACGGCTGTCTCACCCTGCGGAAGGCTGGAGATACAGCACAGCTCACTGTGCTGAGAACAGAGTGCCAAGCCGTTAGTCACAGCAGTAGTGGGGCTAAGTTGCTAATCTTTTTACTTCTGATGGACGATGGGTCCTCTAAACGATTAAAGCACATCAAATGCAGGATTGGCTCCATCGGCTCTCCCACAGACACAGTCTTCTAGTATCCAGAGGCCACCAAGTCTACTAAGTCACTGTGATGCATCCTCAAAGTTAGCACTGTATTTTGACAATCTAAACCCAAGAGAGACACGCATTAAAACCCCCCACCAACTACCTGTACTCACTTTTTTATATAAACAAAATATTCAAACAAGGGTGAAGTGTCGTGACAAAACTGGCGTTAATTATTGAAGTTCATTGTTACCTGAAGACACTTCAGACACCATCTCTCCTGCATCTCATCTGCATCACGAGGTGACTGCCAGAACAACGCAGCCCCATTTTGGGAACTAATCTCACAGACCTTGTAAAGATTTCCCCTTCGACAAGCTCCCCCAGCCCCTCTCCTCCTCCTCCTCTCTTAATCTTAGGACCGAAGGATGGCTGCAGTTCACTGCAGCGCAGTGGGGACCGTGCCCATCAACAGATCAACCGCTCCCATCTCCCCCAGCAGCCGCGCAGGGACCACGCAGAGCCCACCGGCTCCGGACGCGGCACGTGCAGGGTCGGCCACTTCAGCCAGAGCTCTGCAGATACAAAACTCCCACTTGCACTGTCGGATGTTTTGGCTTGCAACTATTCGAATTCACATGTATCAGAGGCTATCTGGAAATACTTCCCTCTCGATTCGTGTACTTTTTTTCCCCCCTTTCCCTGTTTATAAAAGTTTGTTGGTACAAAGATTTGCTATTTATTTATTTTTTGAGTATGCAGTACTGTTGGCACAGAGCATGAAAGATCAACTAATGGTGAACAGCTGCCATAGGTGGTACGCTACCCTAACGGTAGACAGAGTAAAAATCCTTGTTATTTCTGTATTTTCAACAGGTTCAGGTGTCCTACACTTCTGATCAATTTTAGAAAACATGAAGCACAGGAATGCACTGTACAACACAGCTCAAGGGTTCACGCTCTTAATCTGGAAGCTAAAATAAGAAGTCTTTGCAGTCTGGGTTAATAAGGACACATGCAACGGGCAAGCGCGACTGTCGTTCAAAGGAAACTGAAGGACAAAGATTGCAGTTTCCGTTCAAGCTAATGCCACTACAGTTAACAGGAATTTCACTCAAAAGAAGGCTGAATGCTTGAAAGAGTATTTCATTCCACTCAAGTAAGAAAGAATTAAAATGTAAATAAGTATCAATATCGGGGGGAAAAAAGTATGCATTCTCTTGGGCTAATCAATCCTTTCTCCTGGAGGAGAGCTTTGCTCCGGAGTCACTGTCTTTTCTGTGTCAGTGGTTTGGTCATGCTGATTTACCCCTGGCCAAAGTCCACTAAAGGCATTCAGGCAGGTTGGGAGGTAAATGACAACAAGCTGTCCGGAGGCAGCGGGTTCCAGGGCAGCTGACCTCCAGCTCCTGCAGTCTAGGAACATGTTGTGCTTTCCTCCGCAACCTGAACTGGGGCCAAACCAGCTCGCCTTACTGAGATCAACGGCACCGAAGGAGCAAAACAGTTTACTGCTTGCTCAGAAGTTTGACTCTCAGCTTTAAACACATTATCGCCAGGCCTGTTGTACCCCGATGTGTCGCGGTTTGTTGCAGAATCCTTCCTCTGCTACTGAACCTAAACTGTCCCTGCTTTCAGCACTTGTGGTGTAATACAGAATATAGAGGTCTTTTTCCTCAAGGCAGTGCAAAGCCCTTGCATGGACACCTCTGCGTGGCTTCCAGATGCCTCATGATGGCTCTGCGCAGTCCTTACAAATGGGTGCACCATTTTCATGCATGTTAGCACTGGCTGATTTAATGGTGCAGACCCTCAGGCAGACTAGCTTGGTCCCACACTTCACACAGCGAATTGCAACACTGGTTCCTGCATCTCCTTCTGTCTGAGTAGGAACTGAGGAGAAAATTAACGTTTTACAGGACTGGGGCTTTACAGAGGACATATTTCCATTGGCCTTATGTGAATGAGGTGGGGAACTGCACCAAATCAGAATAAATCAGATATAAAAGAAGAGAGTGTCCATAAAGTTTTAGGTCCTGTTTACAGAGTATTTTGCATAATTAATCACCTGACATGTCACAGGCACATCACTCTAAGCACCAGACAAATGGATACAGGGCTATCCTGCGTAGCCGATGAAAGAGTACCCATGTTAGGGGTAACAGTGACAGCTGTCACTCTGGAGACATCACTGCCTCCCCGCTGAAAATTACGGCTGGAATAGCTGTGTGCGCACAGCAGCGTACCCTAACCCATGTCAGGCCCTGCCAGCTGGGTGAGCTTACTGTGTTTAGCAGGTGGGCTGACTTAACCCATCTGATCTGCCCCAGAGCAGATTATGGAGCTCCTGCTCCTACCACGCTGACGGCAGAGCTGCAGAGGCTGTAAGTGGCTGGTGGCCATGCTCCGCTGGCACAGCCAAAGCTAGGACTGAGAGCGCGCCAGACACTTCGGCGTCTGGTAAGATCATCTGGAGAGAATCGCGTTCTGCCCTCCCTCAGGCCTCCTGCATTTCAAGCGGGTACAGTGTGTTGTCCTGCTTTTCTTCGGCAGATCACTGTGCTGCAGTGCTAAGCTGCGGCTGTAATCCACCTGGGAGCGAGTATTATGTACTTGTCACACCACAGCTCCTTGGATGAACAGGGTTAAGGACCACCAGACGTAGCATGAGCTGTCACAAGGCAGACCTGACTGTTAGATCAGCCCAGCCCTGCTTCCAATCCCTGATTTATGATTTTTCCCTCTTACCCAGCTTTGGCACTGGCACTGTTCAGTGTTTCAACTTCACAGGCAGTCAGTCTCCACGATTCTCTTCTGTGGAAGTCTGGGGATTGAAGAGGAATGCTTCTGAGGTTCATTCAGATGCACAAAAGCTGATTTAGGCTGTTACCGAAGGCAAAGCCATGTCACGCTTGGTAGCTTTTTTCAGGCATTGTCTCAACCATTTACTGGACCGAGTACTTCCAAGAGCAGCAGGGCACCGTTCTCCAACAGCCTCAGAGAAAGTGGTACAAAATACCTTTACCGCAACATCAACTGAACGATAAAATTGCTGGCAGCTCAAAGCATTTAGACACAGGCAAAAAGAGAAGGAAGAGATTTTACCAGAACTAGAATCTGATGTCTATCACCTATTTGCTAATAATCAGAGGAGCCAGGCTGCTCCCAAGTTCAAGTACCACCCAGGGCATGGGGTCCTGGCTGATGCCTGAACCCCGGCAGCCAGGAGAAGGGGAGTGTGAGATCATAGGGAGAAGGAGGAAAAGCAAGAACTCACGCTGCAGCCTCCCCCTCAGGTGAAGTATTTTTGTAGTTTTGTCTCTACTTGTGCACTTGTTTTCACAAAACTTGAAGGAAGTTAATCTCTCTGAAACCTCCACTCTGTCAAGTTTAGCTGAAGTCGGACAGCATGATCAAAAGTTATTGAGGGCAAAGACAGACAGCTAGCAACCATATAAGCCTTAATTCCCCAGGAAATCAGAGTAAAAGCAGTAATATTGCTCCTTATTTGCTTCCACACTATGGAATTTGCCACTCTGTGTGGTCAAATGGCTCCACCTGAAAATTTCCAAGGCTCAGGCTCCCATGCCGTTCACTGTTACAGGGTCTCCCGGAATGAAGTCTCAGAGCACGTATGCTTTTGAGATGTCGTGTGAACCACGTGACCCAAAAAAGGATTTCTTATTTTTAAACCGGGTCGTGACTCCAATAACTTTTATATTCCCAGCTGACAAGAACACAGATCTCACAACCGGCAGGGATGACACAGCTCGAGAGCTCTCAGAGGCTGCCACACCAGCACCGGCGACCATCTCCAGTGACAGGGCAGGCTTTGCAAGTTCCTCATGTTTAAGCAATGCAGGAGCACTGTCTCCTCATTTCAGCAGGGAGAAGGTGCTTTTCTGCAAACATTTATAATTTTCTATTCCAAAGCTTTGTTTATAACCCAGCCACTGGGTTCTTGCTAGACTGACTTTTACCACGGAAGGAACATAGGGGACTATTTTTAAATAAATGCTTACATAATTGTATTACTTTTAAAAGGAGACTTCAGTATCTCCTTTAACTGACTTCAGACTAGAAATGTGCCAACCGAGCACAAGATTGCGTTTACTTTAAACAGGCTACCTCACAAAGAAAATGCCTGCTTCATTTTCTCAAGGTTACTAAGAACTCATAGCATTTACATCATTTACAACAGATTTCACACTTGCAGAGCATCTTGCATTCCAAAGAACAAAATAAACCCCAACAAAAAAAACCCACCCAAACACATTGCAGACTGATAGGCAGCCAAGGCCTAACTGATTCATTTTTGTCACTGAAACAAGGCCACTGCTTGGGTGATGCACGGCACTGGTCTACGCTCACCAAAACCAGCGAGCCTGTTTGTTTATGGCGGTGGAGGGAATTCAGAGCCTGGATTTTAAAACAGAAAGATCACTACTGAATAATGCTTTCCCCAGAGAGATGTCCTCACAACTCGAGGATGCTCTGTAGTCAATACCAAAAACATGCTGAATCCTGCAGTACACTAGAAGCAGGCTTATTCTATATTACAAGGGTTTGGTGGTAAAGCTATCCCTGAGCAGTATTTATGAGTGAAGGAGAGTTTCAGACAAGTTATAGTCACAGAAATTAAAACAAATTACACCAGAAAAATACGGGGACAGGACTAAGCTTCTGCAAACTATGCAAAGTTTGTCCACGTAAGCAGGTAAGGAGTAATGGTACAGTTGATGGAGCATCTGTGAAACTTTAGGGTCATCTTCGTGCATTTTGTCTAACAAAACTACCAAAGTCAGAAGTCAATTTGGAACGAAGGCTGAGAAGTGCCAGCCAGGGTATCTGAGCTTACCTCCGAGTCATGTGCGCAGAGGGAAGTGCCAAACTCGGGTATTAGGTTTGCGCTGACCATTTGCGTGTTTGTAGATTTTCAGTTCTACACACAGCCTGGGATCGGTGTCATTCTAATAATAATCTTCTGGATGGCATATAACAGCTCTAAATTCATCCTCCCTTGCTGAAATGACAGAGCTCAGTCCAGTATGCACTTACGAAGGTGATCATAGGCAAAAAGATGGTGTGGGGAAGTGGAATCACATCACCTGTGCTTCCCTTAGACCCAGACTCATTCACAGGCAGGTATTTCCCTGCTTAAGGTTAAAAAAAAAAGAAAAGAAAAAAGTGTTCTTGCACTTAAGTCTGCAAGTGTAAAAGTGCAGTACTTCAGTACTTGAATGTCACTTAGATACTGCATTTAACAAAACATGATACTGTGCGATAAGGAAGGCAAGCCAAGAATGAGAAACAGCCAGAAAGATATAAAGATCAGTAAGTTTTTGTTCAGAAACTGATATAGTATAAGAGTGAGTCAGGAAAGCATTTGATATAGAACATCCATTTGAACAACCCTCTCCACTAATCCCCTTCTACAGACGCACAACAAAAGCCGTATTTCCATGCCAAAACATGCATACAGTACCTCTTCATTCTCTAACATGCCAATCAGGAGCAAAGTGAAAAAAAGGAAGACAAAGGAATAAAATTAGGATAAGCACAACAAGGAGGACTCACATATTCACTAAGACTCACTCATATTAATTAACATTTCTTCTAAGAAAACCATTCAAGTGTATTCAGCAAACATAGCATCTTTGTAAAAAAAAAAAGTAAACATGATAAAGATAATTCAGATAGCAGAGGGGGAAGAAGCCATGGTTACAGAGCAAATCTGACATCATAAATCATCACCAAAACACAGAGGAAGAATTGTTCACAGACAGTCAGCTCCTACTCCCACAGATGTCAGTGACAGAAGCTGCTGACGTCAGAAGTGTAGGATTCAGATATGTAAAATGAGAAAGGATGAAACAAAATTATTACAACTGAGATTAAAAATAACACCTTATCCTTCCTCCCATAGCAGAATTCATTTTCTAGTCCGTGCAAACAATTCAAGCTTTGTCTAGGCGAGGAGATAGATGAAGCTAACTCTTCCGACTGCCTAGCGCATCAGGTAAAGATCTGAACTGGATGTTCGGGTCTCAGGCTTGTACTCCATCCCAGAGTCAGAGAAGACAGCCTTGTGCCCCAGTTTCTGAAGCTCCTGAGGCTGCCTTGCAACTCCCTGGCTCCCCATCATCAACAGGTTCCCTGGAAAAGTCATCTTTGGCAATGTACTACCTCCTTCTGTCAGATCAGTGGGACAGGAGCGAAGGAAGAGGAACCTGATACTGACCTCCGCAGTGTGCTGGGTTCCTCTTTGTGCACGAAACCAGTGTTCGTAGCTTCAGAACAACGCCAGCATCTCCCTAGGTGCACTGCAGAGCACTCACACCAGGCCTGGGGGTAGCTGAGGGCTTTGGTACACCCCTCTTCCTCTCAGCTAGGAAGGCTGGTCAGAACACAATGCCTAACAAGAACCGTGGTCAGAAGTATCTGCTCCCCTGTTTTCTACAGAACACTGAAATGTCTTGAAGCTCTGTTTTTCCCTTCGTTATTCTCCCCCTTTCAGGTCCCAGCGCATGATACCTTTTCTGGCGCCGTCCTAGACATTTCTCTCTTCTGACCACCACCCTGCAAAGTGAACAGGCCAGCAAGTAAGCACAAAGCACAGCTGATCCCTGCAACGCTGGGCCATACCCTGATGCCAACTGTGAAAAACAAACTTCTTGGGTGACCTTAGTTGAGTTCCAGTGAGCTCTCAGTATCGGTTTGGGTCTCTTTTCTGGACAAGCCTCCGTGACTTACGTCGTTTCCAGTACCAAGCAAATCGTGGGCTTTCACACCTAGGCAGCTACTTCTTCTGAAACACCTCTGCCTTCTCCCGTGCCTTCAGAATAAATCACTGACCAGGAGGTGTTTCTCTAAGCTTGGAAAATCACTATTCAGTTGTTGCAATGCATCTATGAGGAAAAAAACCTCTCTGCTGTTCGGTCTTTTTTCCGTCCAAAGTATTTTTAGCATATCCACTTCCTACATATTTAGGCAATAAATCCAGCTCCATTCTTCTTTCTAAAATTGCCAGTCAGAAGTTTTAAGCATCCCTTTGGCAAAAGAGTACAGCCTAGTGGCAGGAAAATGGAAGATGGGCCTGCTCCACTCCTCTACTTGCCTGTCATGACAAAGCTTGGCACAGAACTTAACATCACACCAGTTACAACCGAAAGTCACTTTTGAACTGATCACAAAAACTGAATGTTCAAGTAACTGATGTATTGATAGAAAATGTTAAAAGGGAAACAGCACAGTAAACGTCTTTCTCTTTATTCTTTAGGGCAACAATATTGCTGTGAGCTTAAGGATATAAAGAAAGAGATGACTTGTAAGGAGTAACTGCTTTTCTTAGACCCACTGATACAGCTGGAAAAAACGATCATGTTTTCATGCTCAGAATCTCTTTCTCACCCTACACATTTTATGAGATACCTGATGCAAGGTGTCAGCTTAAAGCTTGACTTCTGGACACGTCAGCTACATGAGCTGCTCTAATAAAAGACATTACTTCTCCCGCTGAGGTCATCTGCTACGAGACAAAGAGAGGGCAACGAAGGCTTCTGTGCCACTGGATCTGAGCCCTGTCTGGAAAAGGGAACCTGGGGAGCAGGAGAGGGGAATTCACAGTTTCACTGACCTCTTCCTAGCTTGTGACTTATCAACCAGACTATCACATGAGCAGGGGGACAGGGATCTACATAATGCCACCACACCAAATGACTGCTTTTTTTATAAGATCACAAAAGCTTCCCATAAATCTGCAGTCCTAGGAACTGGGCTGAAAGAACAAACTCATATGCCACAGCCAGAGAGCCACCAGATGATGACAGCTATTCGCTGTCACTCTACTGAAAAGTTGACATCATCAAATGAATTATGTTGGTGAGATGGAAGCTGTGGGGTGATGGTTGTTTTTTGGTTTGGTTTCGGTTTTTTTTAAATCATTGTTACTAAACTTTCAGGAGAAAAGAACAGCAAGGTAATATAGAATGATATAGTGACTTCATATAGTGACTCTCATGTTGCTGATGCTCCAGGAAAGCAGCAGCACCAGCAACTGGGAAGTCACTTGTTAACTGGTGGAGTCAGAAATAAGAACAAGGATAGTCCTGACCCTTCAGACTTAATACTTGCTGTAAAAGTTTCTTGTGGTTGCCTGTACATAGGTCAGGCATAAATGGCAGACACACAGGCTTTGCAAATGACATGGATCTCGTTCATCCTGCCTCCCACTAAGGGGACTGAATGCCTGCATTTGACAGAAGGTTTGCCAAGGCTGAACTGTGAGAATTTGATGGAATTGCTATGAAAAATGAAAGAAATAAAGCTAAAGACACGGAGTCTGAGAGTATGCATATACCCCACAATACTGCTTGAACCCACCTTAAAAGTGTAACAACACACTTGTAACAATCATTTTCAGACATTAAAAAAACCAAACAAAAACCAGAAAACAAAACCCCACAATTTCCCCCAAAACCCCAGTAATGAACCACCTAAAACAAAGCCTCTGTAGCTTACTGGTAAGAGAAATGAAGTGGCACTCATGATCATCTGTCTAGTCTTGTCCCAAACTCCTTCAACAAGCACCTCTAACAAAGTACTAGTAACACGAATGATCTATACCTGCATCTTCCTCTTGACAGTCTCAAAGGGGAAGGAAAGTGTCTGTGCCACAGCAGCTGCAACACAGCCATTTATGAAGTTCTGAAGAGGAGTGAAATGAACTATGGGTTCTCGCCAGATTTTGTCCAGATTGATATAAACAAAGAATGAGCCCGCAGAAAATGGGACAGCACCTAGAAAGCAAACAGACCGGTGGTTTATATCAGCATACTGTACACTATGAAAATGGAGCTGCTCATCTTTTTTTAAAAAGGGTGGAAAGGAGGACCCTGGGAACTACCGACCTGCCAGCCTCACCTCTGTGCTTGGGAAGAGCATGGAACAGATCCTCCTGGAAGCTATGCTAAGGCACGCTGAGGACAGGGAGGTGATTTGACACAGCCAGCATGGCTTCACCAAGTGCAAGTCCTGCCTGACCAACCCAGCGGCCTTCTGTGATAGAGTGACTTCATCAGTGGACAGGGGAAGAGCTAGAGATGTCGTCTCTCTGGACTTCTGTAAGGCCTTTGACATGGTCCCCCACAACATCCTTCTCTCTAGATCAGAAAAAGATGGATTTGATGGGTGGACTGTTTGGTGGATGAAGAATTGGTTGAATGGTCACACAGTTCGATGTCCAGATGGAGATCGATGACAAGGACTGTCTCTCAGGGTCCTTATTGGGACCAGTACTGTTTAGTATCGTTGTCGATGGCATAGACAGCAGGATCAAGTGCACTCTCAGCAAGTCTGATGATGACACCAAGCTGAGTGGTGCGGTTGACGTGCCTGAGGGATGGGATGCCATCAGAGGGACCTGGACAAGCTCAAGAAGTGGGCCCCTGTGAACCTCATGAGGTTCAACAAGGCCAAGTGCAAGGTCCTGCACATGGGTCAGGTCAACCCCCAGTATCAATACAGGCTGGAGCATGAAGGGATTGAGATCAGCCCTGCTGAGAAGGACTTGGGAGGACTGGTGGATGCAAAGCTGCACATGACCTGGCAATGTGTGCTCGCAGCCTAGAAAGTCAATCATATCCTGGGCTGCATCCCCAGCAGCGTGGCCACCAGGACGAGAGAGGGGATTCTGCCCCTCTGCTCCACTCTGGTGAGACCCTCATCTCGAGTCCTGCGTCCAGCTCTGGAGCCCTCAGCACAGTACAGACATGGACCTGCTGGAGCGGGGCCAGAGGAGGCCACAAAGATGACCTACAGGCTGGAGCACCTCTCCTACGAGGAAAGGCTGGGAGAGTTGGGGCTGTTCAGACTGGCGAAGAGAAGGCTCCAGGGAGACCTTACTGCAGCCTTCCAGTACCTGCAGGGGGCTTATAGGAAAGATGGGGAGAGACTTTTTAGCAGGGCCTCTAGCGACTGGACAAGGGGTAATGCCTCTAAACTAAAAGAGGGCAGATTTAGACTGGATACAAAGAAGAAGTTTTTTATGATAGGAGTGGTGAAACACTGGGACAGGTTGCCCAGAGCGGTGGTCGCTGCCCCATCCCTGGAAACATTCAAGGCCAGGTTGGACGGAGCTCTGAGCAACCTGATCCAGTTGAAGATGTCGCTGCTCATTGCAGGCGGGTTGGACTTGATGACCTTTAAAGGTCCCTTGCAACCCAAACCATTCTGTGATTCTATGATTACATAACCTAGAAAGATGGGATGAGCTGCTGCAAGTTTACACCTCACATTGCTCAAACCAGATCAATATTTTTAAGAACTTTATTTTTAGTCACTGGTTTATCACCAAACACCCATACTGTAGCATCTAGATGTGCTGACAGGGGTACATACTTACATATTGAAATGCACATGTTGTCAGAATTAGTAACTGCTTTAATCTCATGACAGGTCAGCTCTTCTCCAGGTTACCTCTTTTGTGACAAGCTCTTTCTCCAGTCCAACCCAACCCTAGCAGCTGTACAGAGTTGCCTCTTCAGTCAAGCTGATGAGGGATACATCTGTCCTCTTTCACAGAATCACAGAAGCTTGTTTCATGCTCATATCACTTTTATCATGGGAATATACATTATTATTTTAATGCATTTTTTATAATTTCACATTGTGAAAAAGTGGGCTGAAGGTTAAATGGCATTTTTAAAAGCTATGGAGAGTAAATAAATAAAAGGTCATTTAACGTACACTGATCTTCACTTTTCACATCAGTTATACGTTAGTGCTCATGCTGCTTCCACTAACAGCTAGGGAGACACTCTCCCACCTAGGCAGGAATTAGGAACAGAATCACACAGAATCCCAGAATGGTCGGGGTTGGAAGGGACCTCTGTGGGTCATCTAGTCCAACCCCCCTGCCGAAGCAGGGTCTCCTACAGCAGGCTGCACTTTTTTTTAGGAGTTAAATGGCAGAAATCTTGCTTCTGAGCACAACTAGATCATCTATAAAAGAAGGAAGAGTATTTTGTTGAACACTTCAGCATACATAACATACTATGCACTTGGTCATAATTTCAAGCAATAAAGCTGCAGCAGAAGTAACCAGTATAGCAGTGCCTTGTAAATCTCCACACCTTCTACAGAACAACATTACTGTTTGCTTTTGAACTCAAGTGAGCAAACGAACGCACTATGTAGCTGCAATAAATGATGTGCAATGAGGTGATTTCCCCCCTTTATTATTTTACCTAATATAGCTGGTGAAAAGCCACGGTAGAGTGCAAGGAGTCCTTCTTGATGATAAATTTTGTAAAAAGCATGAAGAATTCCTTCGTAAGATGGTTCCAGTCGGTTCTGCACAATGAGCCGTGTTTTAATTACGTCAGTGGGGTGAGTCATGATGGTTGCAACCATGCCAGCCAGACTTCCTGCCATGATGGCTCTCCAGTGGGAAACATGACCCAGCTCATCCGTGAAAAGTATAACAAGTCTAGAGTAAACACATACAGGAGGTACTATTAATGACAGTATGAACAGAGCACACGAAAAATTAAGGCGGATTACTCTCGACGTAATTGTTCTTCTGCCACCAGACCCTTCAGCAGTAGGAGTTGAAAGGCTAACATGTATTTCGCCCAAGTCCTTGCTATGTATAACACCACACAAAGCCTCAGAACCTCTGTGAAACAGAACACATGAACGGACAAGCACGAGCAGAGTCCAAAAATCACGCCCAAGAGCCCAAAGAGATTTTGGGCAAAACCACTCTGCACAGAAGCACAGAAATGCACAAGTTACAGTTAACTAAGCCAGGGACTGGAATACATAACCCTGCAAACGCAATCTGCTTTGATTTTAGTGTTACTGAGCTAAAATACTTGGAGCATCTGAAAGAGTTTTTTCAGAGGCAGCGTGCACCACTCTACCTGCCCCACAGTTCCCAGCACAGACTCAGCTCACACAGCTCGAGTCGTGGTATCATGCTGGAGGTCCAGAGCACCAATTCAACAATGAAAAAATCTTCAAAGCTACGGAGACTAATTGTTCAAATGATTTACTTGTTTGCTTCGCAAGAGACTTTCAAAGTAATTTTTGACCACCGAATCCTCGTTTATATTTCCACCTACAGGATGAAAATTACCCTGACTCAGAACATGTCTGCAAGAAATTCTCCTGTCACCAGTCATCAGTGATAGACATTGGTCCAACCCCCCCAGTCAAAGCTATCAGGTAAGAAGAAATATGCAGATAACATCATCGCAGTCCTCCTGAGAACAACTGAACCTTCCTCTCTTGCTGATTTTGGGGCAGAAAGGTCCACATGGACACTGCTCTGGAGAAAAGTTCTGTCCAGGCACTACTATGCTCAGGAGGTTAAGTCTAAATCTGAAATTTTGAAATCGAAGCACAGAGTTTTAAAGGCTACTCTACAACTCATGCACTTGTGATGCACAGAAGGACTTCTCTGTGTACGCAGGACACTTCTACATCAGCGAGAAGTATCACGGAAACAGCAAGAAACAAAAAGACTTGCGAGGAGAATCTTGGCTGGGGGTAAAGAAACTTCTTATTCTGTTTTGGAAGCATTAACTAAACTGCCTAAACAGCAGATTCACATTTAAACTGTGTGGTGTTACCATGTCCAGAACAAAGTAATTTCCAAAGATGTGCAAGTCACTCCTTGCTCAGTTGAAGTTTTTTCACACGAACATGCATTTTCTACTCCATGACAGATCCCTGCATCTACTTGCCTCGTGCCCTGGAGAGAGCCCAGAGCAGAAAGACTCGCCAAGCCGAAGCAAAAGGGCGTACTCCTCTTTTCCTACGTGTCTTGTACAGTCCCCAAAGCAACCCAGCCTGATTTTCCTGTGCGTGCACAAATGCATGGGGAGGATGGTGAGGCATCTCAAAGCACCACCCAGATAACATTTAAAACTGTCCCGGAAAGACAGAGCCTGCGCAGAGTAACCGCAGACGGGGCGCAGAGCCAGCCGAACCCCCTGCCCCAGCCAGCTCCCCTGCACCGCCCAGCCCGGGGCTGCCCACCCTGCTCAGCCCAGCTCCTCTGGCTACTGGCATCGCCTTCACCCAAGTCACCGCCTAATGTGTCTCTCTTTGTGTTTCTTGCCTTTATATACTCCATTCTCCCACTAGAAAATACATTAAAAAATCCCCAAATAATGTATCTAGAACTACATGCAGGCAGCTTTTATCGAGTTCCCTTTTAGCCTACTTCCACTCGTAATTCAAAAGAACAAACCAGAGACACGCTGCAGCCTGGCGAAGGGAACACACTGTTCCAAGCCGAACAAGCCATGAAGTTATTCTGCTCAAAATCCGCTGGTTTATAGGGGTGCCCCACACTGACTCTTTGGGGAACTCCAAGTGACATTTCAATCACTGTTTCTGCCTTCCCGCTGCCATTATCCCTCCCCTTGTGTGACCCCCACAAAAAAATGGAAACAGGCTTGCGCGCACGAGCAGCCAACGGGCACAGCAGAGCTGCCCGATTCCAGGGCTGCTCCGTCGGCCGCGTCCCAAGGGGCGCGGGCAGAGCTGGGGGTACGACCCTTGCTCGGGCAGACGGATGGCGAAGCCGCCCGGCCGGATCGGCTTCTCCCCACCCAGCACGGCCCGTAACTGGAACAACGTCACCCGGCTGGGAGGAAAGGTCCGGCGCAGAGCGTGGCTGAGCCGATGGGTGCCCAGCCCTCGGGGCGGCCGACGGGCAGGCTCTCCCGCCGAAGGCCAGAGGGTAACTGGCAGCAAACGGGAATCCTGGCCAAGGGCCGAGCTGCGCGTGGTCGAAAATAAGATCTTAAAACGAACGATGTCACGTAGCGACTTCAAAACGGATCAAATTTGTGCAGCAACCGCTGCATAAAGATTTGAATCGCGATTCTGTCGCTGTTTTCTCCCATAGAGGCAACATAAACACTTGAGAGCGTACGAATCAATACAAGAACTCGGCTGCCCAGCACAGGTCCCGCAGCTCCGTCGGTGCGGGGCTCTGCCCGAGGAGAAGGCTTTAACGGGCCCACCCGACGTGTCCCCCCCAATCTATCGCGGACACCCCACCGGGGCCGGGGCGGGGCGGTCCGCTCCTTACCGGCGGGAGGCGGCGAGCTGCAGCGCGCTGTAGGGGAAGAGGCGCAGGCAGGCGGTGAGGTTCCCCTTCCAGAGGGCCCGCAGCCCCTCGGCGCGGCAGAGGCTGGGCCCGGCTCCGTGCAGCCCCCGCCGGCAGTGCCGGCTCCCCACCTGCGCCAGCACCGTCAGCAGCTCCAGCGGCGCCGTCAGGCTGAGGCTGAGCGCGCCCGCCAG
>Ga0065711_1004990_pt1 | contig 21675 bp, 7 predicted proteins | sample Hoacrofraction12_FD_59098 | JGI IMG/M metagenome (GOLD analysis project Ga0065711, IMG submission 59098) | Hoatzin crop microbial communities from Cojedes, Venezuela - Epithelial fraction 12 v2 (version 2) | ecosystem: Host-associated > Birds > Digestive system > Esophagus > Crop | place... | reverse complement strand
GAGAGGAGAGGAGAGGAGAGGAGAGGAGAGGAGAGGAGCTACAATCCATATTCTCTTCCTTTGTTAAGCCATGATTCTTACAATAATAATTTGTTTCTTAGAGGACGAGATGTGGATGATCAGCTGATTTTGCCCAGAGAGGCAGTGGAGGTTTCATCCTTGGAAACATTCAAGGCTAGTTTGGACGATGCTCTGAGCAACCTGATCTGAGCAACGCTGTAGAAAGGCTGGGCTAGATGGTTTCTAAAGGTCCCTTCCAAACCGAAGCATTCTGTGATTCTATAATTTTGCTTCAGATTGACGCAGAAGATAGTAGGAGCAATGATATACCGAAGACTGCACCAGAAAACCATTAGAAAATTCTTCCTTCACATGCAGCTGGTGATTGCAAATGTTGCTGAGTCACTGGACAGTCCTTTGCTTAGCCTTTCAACAACTTATTTATCATAATCTTACAGAGACATAAAATGAAGTACTCAAAAGCCTCAGGCTAAATTATTTTTCTGGTGCTTTTGGTTCTTGATCCTTAACACCTGGAATATGGAGTCAAGGAGAATTATGATGATCATTGGACATTAGCTGAATATGATAGGTATTTGCTCCTTGTAAAAGGACAAAACCAAAACAAAGAAAAAAACCAAATCAAACAAAAAAATCTCACACCAAAACCCCCACCTTAAAGCTACTTTTTTTACTGTGGAGAACCTATGTAAAATCTTCCAAACCTTATCGCTCTGCTTCCTCAACTTTGAAGTAAAATAAACATGTTTGTATAAACTCTCTGGGGATTTCAGTCCTTTCTGTAAGCTGGGTTCTATGCATTTTGATTTGAGCATCCAAAATCAATATCTACAAAGTTAGTGAATGCTTCTGAAGAGGCTGGTGTTCACACTGGTCTCGGTCATGATCCACTGTACTTCCTCATGTTTTGGAAAATCCATATCATAGTGTCTTGGTGAAGGTCACAGAGAAACCAGTAACCAAGTAAGGAATTACTAAAACCAAGAGTCTGAATTCTCATCTCTGTTGTCCTGCTGATACCTATGTAAATATTGGTGATACCACTTGCATTTGCACATGCATAACAACAAATTAACTAATGTGTTTCTAGATAGAAAATTTTCCCCTATGCAGATGCTTAGTGAAAACCTGGTGCAAATGCAGCCACTTGTATCTTACTTCTTTTTGTTGTCTGCAGTAAAGGCCAATGTTTTGAAATCTGTTCTGTTATGAATTCTTTTTTTTTAAATAGGGATTCTCTTTTTCTATGATCAAACATTACACTGTGTTTTTTTATTCAATCTATATGAAGCAGAATGAAAAAACAAGTAGAAAATGGCAGGACCCTATATAGGGACAGAGGTTACTGTCTTTGCAAAGAGAATAATTTCATTTGAGTATGAAACACTTGAACAGAGAACTCTTTACAGCCATAGTTTACCATAGTTCAGCTGTCTCATGAGTTAATTTTTATAACAGATGAATAATAAAAGAAGAAACATTTTTATCTTATGTAATTCTCATATACTCACAGAACTAATTAATTCAAGTAAAATAATGCATTAGTTCTGAATGCTAATGGAGCTTATGTATTCTTTAGCCTGTCACATTTGAACAGAGACACATCCTGAATGCAGAGCTGAGTTACAGCTTTCACCTTACATCCTTGCTGAAGTTCTCTGCAACCTGCATTCTGACATGATAAAACAGAATAAAAAGAACAATAATAATTCTATTTTGATCTTCACATCTCAGAAATAAAAACTTTTAATCTTATCTTCTATCTTTAGTACAGTAATTAGGACTCAAAAAAGGAAAATTATCATAACAAGCAAGAACACTGGAGTAGCTTAGGAGATAGCTACTTCTAAAGTGCAATATGGAATACTAAAAGTAAAATCTGTTTTCATATATATGAATGACACATGCTTCTCAAGGGAAATCATAACAATGAAATTTAACATTGATCTGTCTACATAAACCCTTTTCTCAGTCCCATGTACTTTTGTCTCAGCCTGAAGTTTACTATTAACAAAAGATTTTGTTTTCTCTTTTTTTTTTTTTTTTCCTGTTTAATGTAGAACAGCTTCCATTTCCTTTCAAATGTACTTGGGACTTACCCACTCCCCATGAGGTAGTGAAAACTGCTGGATATTTTGTGCTTCTAAAGTATCAAAGCACATATATTCCTGTTAAGATCATAATGGTGTTATTCAGTTTAGTGCTATGTTGTAACTGCTATAGGTTTGACTCATCGTGTTTAAGATCATGGCAATGTTGTTACAAAAGTTCAGTAAGAATCACAGAAAATATTGTAGCTCACCAAAAAAAAAATCTTCATTTTGTTTTGTATTTTGATGAAAATTTATATATTTTTGATTACTAAGATGTAAGCATTTCTTGTTGAAAGTTTTTATTGATATTTTCCATGTTTCTTTAACTACCAGAATACTCCAAGTATATTAATTTTGAAAATTCTCATTGCACTTCATTATAATTTATGAGATAAATTACTGATTTTTCAATCACATCTAGAAGTCACTAGAAATGCTTTATATCAGAGTTCAAGTAAAGAAGAAAAATGAAAAATACCTATAATGACAAAAAGCTCCGTTAAAAATGCTTTCTCAAGATGAATAATAATTTCAGAACAAAATAAACAGAACTCATAATATCCCTAATTTTTGTTTCAACCTTGATGACAGGAAGCTCTTATATGCTGAAATAAACGCTAAGGTCTATATTTAGAATGACACAGCTGTTATGAATATCTATATTTTCTGAGATAAATCATAGAATCATAGAATCATTTAGGTTGGAAAAGACCCTTCAGATCATGAAGTCCAACCATAAACCTAACACTGTCAGTTCCACCACTAAACCACGTCCCACCCAAGCACCATATCTACGCAGCTTTTAAATCCCTCCAGGGAAGGTGACTTTACCACTTCCCCGGACAGCCTGTTCCGATGCTTGACCACCGTTTCAGTGAAGAATTTTTTTCCTAATATCCAGCCTAAACTTCCCCTGGCACAACCTGAGACCATTTCCTCTTGTCATATCACTTGTTACTTGGGAGAAGAAACCGACACCCACCTTGCTACAACCTCCTTTCAGGTAGTTGTAGAGAGAGAGAAGGTCTCCCCTGAGCCTGCTTTCCTCCAGATTAAACAACACCAGTTCCCTCAGCTGCTCCTCATAACACTTTTACTTTAGACCCTTACCAGCTTTGTTGTCCTTCTTAGGGTACGCTCCAGCACCTCAATGTCTTTCTTGTAGCGAGGGGCCAAAACTGAACACAGTGTTCAATGTGTAGCCTCATCAGTGCCGAGTACAAAGGGACAATCACTTCCCTACTTCTGCTGGCCACACTACTTCTGACACAAGCCAGGATGCTTGTCAATCATGATGTCGAAAATTAAAAATTTTGTGCACTCAGTCTCAGACAGGCTTTTTGGTTTCACACAAAGAAAAAGAAACCGGTTGATATATTTATATATATGCTGTATTTATAAAAGAAATTTTTATATAACTTCATTGTATTTGTCTTAATGGTTACCTTTACACATTCAGTGGCATCTGTAGAATTTCATAAATAGCTAACCACTTTATGTGGCATGCTTTTAATGACAGTATATGCTCCTGTGTGAGAAACCAGCCATCCTGTCATGATCAGAATCAAAACACACAATTGCCTCTTTGCAGCTTCACTAATTAAGCCAATTCTAAACTACATTTGGGGTGAGTTCAATGCTCATAAAATGATTAATTGTTGCAGGATCACAATCTCAAGTGATACACTGTACTGGTATTAGTCAGAATTAGGTATACTGCAAGAAGAAATGAACAAATGTCCCCACAGTCCTCTGTCAATTCATCTCTGTCTTGACTGGCAAACCCCCTGATATTCCATTCCTGGTCTTCCCTTTAGCAAAGACTGACAACTGTGCCAAATTGTGACAGATTGTGTTCTTGATACATAATATGGACATTTTTCCCCAAGGGACTATATAATTACAAGCGTAAAATAGAAATAAGATAAATGAATCAGAAACGAAAGCTTAAAAAAGACAGAGGTTTTAACTGGGACCTGAGAGAAAGCAACATTTCAAAAATATTAAATGTTCTTAAGACTAAAATACTCATTTCAGTATATCTGCAGACATCAGTAGTGTAGATAATTTTACATAATATTTATTTACACTAAAATACATTTTTCTCTCTTACAAAACCTATGTTAACAATGGTTGCTCAGTGTTTTAGCTGTCCACCTTGGTGTCTAAGTTCATACATGTTTCTTCTCTAGCGTTTGCTTTCTCAAACTTGTCTCCTAAAGACTGTTTTTGGTGTGCGTTAATAAAGGTTATCTCCGTCTTTCCACATGCTAATTGGTTGTTGTTTTTTATATTTGTTTCTTTTTCTCTCTTCTGTGTCTTTTTTTGTTTCCATACCTTTAAATTTCTTTCTCTCTTTCCTAATCTCATAGCTGACCCCTCAACCTTTTGGGCTTTAACTTTCTTCTTTTTCTTTCCTGATGTGCTGTCGGTCCATTTCTGTCTCTTCACACATAATGATATTCCTTTTCTCTCTTTGTTCTTCTGCTAACTTCTAATAAATTCTTTCCAACATCTATCCTTTTCTTCACTTCTCTTAATTTTGGTTATTACTACATAGCCTTTCAGAAGACGACGCACTCTTTTCGGTGTGAATAGTATTTGTTTATATTTCTACATGGGAAACTGTTAGTTAACTACATTAGAAACATCTTGATGTTAAAGATAAAAAAAGAATGTTGCCGGTTAAAATATTTCTGATCTATTTCAGCTTCTCCAGGCCAGCAAGCAAAATTACTACTGTAAAGAGTGTTTATCTGTTGTGGTGAGAAAGGGGGTGAACTGCCATAATCACATTCAGTCGTTTCATTTTAGGGGTAAATGTGATAATGAAGTTGAGTCTGATGGCTCAGTTAAACCTAAGGATTGCCTGTTCAGGAGTTCTGTGTGTACAGAGGAGCCTAACATGAGAACTAATGGTCATTCATAGAAACCAGACTTCCTTCCAAAGGGCTTTCAGCAATGTCTTCTGACTATGAAGGAAAAAAAATCTACGTATGCCACCTCTTGAAGTGCCACAAAGACAGTGTACTTGCTTCCCTTTTCTCCCCTCAGCACAATTTGTAGCTCTTCCCAATTTTACATAATTTAACTTTGGTTCTAGTTGTCAGAGCCCCGGCACCCAACTTCGAGAAACTCAGTATCGGTTGTGTATATTTTGCATTATTTCTCTTATTATTAAGAAGTATTATTAATGTTATTAGTAAAGCTGTTTTTATATTCAATTTGTAAGTCCCTCTCCTTTTTCCTCCTTTTCCCTTCCTCTAGTGGGAGGGTGGGGGTCAATAGAGAGCATCTGTCAGTTTATTGCCACCCAACTTCTTACTTGAACCGGTATTCAAACCTCTTAAACAATTCCTGCATTCTCACACATTCTCTCACCTTTTCTGTGTTCAATTCATCCACACAGCTTAAAATTTAATAATTTTAAACCTCATCTCACTTTCAGAATTAGTTTTGCATGGACCCATCTACATGGATGTTCTGGTTACTCTTCCTAACATATTAAGACAGTACAAAATACTACTCCTATGGTTAATATATACTGTGATGTATAATATTTACTGCACATAGGGGCAAATCAGGATTTCTTTCCCTGTTGTGAAAATTGTGCTTGCCTCATTCGTTTATTTCAATCTTCTGGCAGAATCATTTCACCCATTCTTACACAGGCCTTCAGAAATCTTATGTCAGATCTAGACTCATATTCAATTTTCTTCACTTCCTTGTCCTCAAATAACACATTGGAGGTAATGAAGGTATAAGAGATTGAATAAGTGATGTGCATATGATGGGAGCCAGAAGTTCTTTCCAGTTTTTAAGTCCAGGTACTTTTCCTCTCAGATGAGCTACAATGACTGAAGATGCTTCAAGAAGACATCTAATGCAAAGGATCAGAACCTTCAAGGAACTTCCAGGAAGCACTAACAGGGTAGGGGGAGAGGAGAAAACCATCAAGAACAAGTAGTGAGTTTATCCTTGGGGAAGCAAACTAGTTTTTTGTGGCCATGTTTTCAGGGGCTTATTGTTTGTCAGCAACGTAGTTGCTGAAAAACTGCTTTTATGTCTTCTATTATGTTGTTCAAGACATTTTCCTTGCTTTTGAGATACAAAGAAATGATACCTAGGAAAAACTATTGTCCATGTGGAACTTATAAAGATAAAAAAAAGTGACAATGTATTCCTTTCCTTGAAAGTGCTGACATTTGTGGTGGTTCATGAAGTCTATTGCTGCTTATCTAACCTAGTAAGTACAAACTCGATACCACTAAATAAGTCTTCTTAGAGAGCAAGCTGAGCGTATTACAGGGAATTAATATTGAATTATTTGATTTCAGCTGAGGCAGAGCTAGTTTCTCAAAAGCTGTAGGTATGCATCTTTTTCACTTTTACCCAGTCATTTTTAGAATTTCTAAAACAGATTCTCTGTACAGTTGCAGTGGCCACTCCATAGCAGACTCTAATTCTCCTAACTCCAGTCTTTCTGTGGTCTTCAGCAATTTAACACAAATGTATAAAAGACAATTTAACATCTCATTAAGGTCTTCCTATGCTGAAGAGTTACAGTGTTTAGATTCTTCACAGGAATTTGCATGACAGAAAAAAAGCCATTTTTTTCCTCCTTTATGATATTCTCTTACTTAATGAAATTATATTTTCAAAGAAAATATGTCTTATAAGTATAATTCAGTAATAGGAAGCACAAGTAATTATATTTGTGGTTTCAAACAAATTTTGTGGGTAACCGTCTTTTTTTTCTTTTTTTCATCTTTTTTCTAGATATACTTTGATGCAGATGTCTAGACAGAGCAGATGAACAGAAAGTGATAAAACACTTCTCAAGCCAAAAACACGTGAGAAAGTGTAAGCCAAAAATGAAATTATTTCATGCAAACGAGACTCTCTTTTTTGGGGGATTAAAGAAAACCACCACAAGATGGCTCCCCTGCTTCTCCAAACATACCTCCCCCCCTTTATTTTTTTTAAATCAAGCTGCTCTGAAGTGAAGGCATTGATTATCTTATAGAGGTCTGGAGTACAGCTGAGCAGACCTTGGATTAGAGCTTTATCTAATAAAATAATAGCTATTTTTACATTAAAACCCCGGAGATCTCTTTGAAAGGTAATTCTGTTATTTTAATTTCTGTACCCCGTAAAAGGCTGTTATCTAGTCTGTGCTTCTGTTCATTTTTTTTCTAACAAACAAAAATTGGCTCATAGAACTGAAAGTGATTTGGAGTTTAAGCCTACTGTTTTTAACGCCTAAAGTGGCTTATGCTTCTAAGATTTCCAAGTTTCTCAAAGTATTAGGAATATGAAAGCTACGCATATTTTTAAAATTATTATTTTTGTGGACCATTAATTTTTAAAAAGTCGAATTAAAATAAAGGTTTGTGAGTTATCATATAAAGGTTTTCGTTGGGCATGTTCCCAAAATGATATGAAATCACACTGGAATAGACCCTATTCTCAAGGAAAATACAGGGTTTGGAGTATTTTTCATAGTTTCTTAAAAATATATAAAAAAAAGGTAAAACACTCCATTCAGTTAGAACACTACGCATATTTTTTAGACTAGCATTTCTGGAATGAATAGGATTTGTTTTGATTTTACTAGAACGATTTTATTGATATGGTCTTCCTAATACACAGCAGAGACATGCAGGAGAAGAAAGAACAGAAAAACATTGGAGGGTAAGGAGTGAGAAATTCGACATTCAGGAAGTAGTTGATAGCAGCAGAAATCATTTTTGTTTGTGTACAACAGAAAGAAAAACTTGTATTTATGCAGAATAAGACAATTTTCTTTGTAAGATCTACACTGTAAGTCTTAAGAGCATTCCACAAGGGAAGCACAGTAGTGGCAGTTTACTGCAGTCTGCATCTTACAAACGTGAAAATTTTCAATTCTACAGGGTAAGAAGTGCAAGTTATGTTCATTCTGTCCATTAGGCCTGTTTGTGAATCTTTCTTGAAGTCAAAGTCACTGATCAATCACACTACCTATAAATTCTCATTCTGTTATAGGGTGACATTTACTGCTAACATTTGATCTTTATACTTAGTGCAGAGAAAACACAAGATGAGAATGAATTCCTTGTTCAGCTGTGAAAAGATCACAAGCAAGACCACACTTTTATTAAACAAAGTTTCTATTATCAAGAAAAAACCCTGAGCTACAGCTAAGGCAGAGCATAAAGGAAGCTGGATTTAAGCATAAATTTATAAAAGTGAAAGAAGCTTTGTTGAAGGGTCAGAGTAGAAGTAGAAAATTAGGTGCTTCCAAGAAGACTGGTCTTGGATATAATTATTTTGTTTGATGTTGTCCATGACACTATTTTTTTTTTTTTTCCCCTGGTCTCTCTTACACAATGGCAAGAGTTCAAGAACAAGTTCACCTAATTCAGCTAAGCAGCAATCCCTGTCAGCTGTAACTCCTGTCCACCCGTTTTTTTAATTTGTCTACCTACACTACTAGGTCTCACTCAATCTTACTTTCCATTGACTACAAGATGTTTTTATGCCAGTTGGCTAAGATACAGACAGATACACTAAACATGTGTAAGTCAGACAAATCCTACCTACCTCCATCTGGGAGGATGTTAGAAAACATTTCCAGCTGTAATTCATGCTTAAGGATAAAAAATTGCAGCGTATTTGGTCACTGAAGCAACCAGTATGCCCAGATAGTATGAACAAGCTGGAATCTGACAGTCCCAAGGCCTGGCAGAAATGGAAGTTTACATATAGGGTACCAGAAAATTAGGAAATTCACATTGAATTCTGCGCTGAATTTCCAATGTTTTCTTGCTCCATTTACTGTGTTCAGATGACATGCCACCCTTAAACTAGAGAGTAACATTTCTGAGCAAAATTTTATACCTCCATTTTCTCTTGTTCTAAGTCAGCAAGTCTATTTGAAAAGCAGTCACAGCTATTTTACAAATTATTTGATCGTTTTGGACCTCAGCCCTGAATTGCAAATACAAAAGTGAATTGCAAATACAAAACTAAATTGCAATCAGAGAAGTCCTCGACTTACTGAGACATTGAAACCCAGTCTGTGCATTATTTCACTGTTAGTGTGGTCTGTCAGGAAGAAATATTTCTTCAGCTGTGTTGAGAGTGCCAGCATTTCCTTACAATGTGACAGAGTGAACTTCTGTCTCAAGAGCATGCAGTTTTAATGTATTCTGGGCTTTATTTATTTATTTGCTTATTTTTGAAAGGGGATATTTTTAATTTGATGTTAACAAAGTTGTATTAGCTTCCCATATCATTGATTTTATTGTCTCTATTCATAACACAGGTGTAAAAAGACCAATTAAATAACAACAAATGAGCTAATTAAAGACTTCTTGTGAAAGAGGATGAGGATTGCCAGCTGCCTTTCACTTAGTCTGTGTCATTATGGCAAAATACCTTCCAGTCATTGTAGAAACATTAAGCCCAAAAAGAAAATTCTATCCCAAATGAGTGAGTGCCTTTCCCTTCTTTGTAAACCCTGTCCTCCTGGAGGAGATTTTACATAGCTACTAGAGTAGATAAAAAAAGAAATACAAATACTTTAAAAACATGCAATATCAAGAGAAAAATTAGTAACGTTCTTGAATTATTCAGTGATCTCATTTATATAATATACACTAGAATACTAATTCATGGAGTAGGCTTAGTTTCTCAGAAAGAAGGTATGGAGCTGTTGTTTTGTTATAAATAGTAACCGCCATTTCTGAAAAGTAATATTTCTTTAAATTCCTTGAGTAAAATACTATCCCTAAAGAAATCATGGAAAGTTCTTTCACTGACTACATTAGCCACAATTTCACCTCTTATTTTTCTAAATATTTATATCATTTCATATAAAGTTTTCATTACTGTGTTTCTGAGCAATATACAAATATTAAAAACTATCAATTTAATTTACTTAATTCAGAAAAATGTTAATTCTTTCCACAATTAAAATGTTCGCCAATTACAGAGAAACAAGAAAAAAAAAATTAAACCCTTGCCTAATCCAATCACAGGATACACAGATGGGGTCTCAGTCACACAGATCTGCTTTGGATTTCATCTGCCAATCAGTATGGATTGAACTGTTATATATAACGCAGCTACATACATTTATGTGTGTTGCATACCATTACAGATACAGCTGACAAATAGAACAGAACTCTGTGCAAAATAAAGTTTTGAAAAAATTATAGCTTTTATTAAGGTTGAATGACAATGCAATTACGAAAAAAAAAAGTTTTTAAATGTTTAATGAAGTGTGTTTTAAAACCACTCTTTCTTCATGACTTTTTCTTTAAAATAAGTGAACATGTTGATCTTATTCCATTAAATCATATATAAATGTGGACAGAACAAAACATGTAAAGTCCTGGTGGGTGTATTTGATTCAGCACTTTGGGGGGATTGAGCTTTCTAAAAGTTCATCCACAGCATTCCGAAACGCATGCAAGATTTTCTACCGATCTCAGTGAACCTGAGATCAGCAAGACAGTGACTGAAAGAAAGCTTTAACTAAAGCAAAACTGCAGCCATATGTTTTGATTCAAGCATCCTTTACTCACTGAATGTTTTATATTACAGATCAGTTTAGAAAATCAGGTAAACATTCTCTTCAAACAAATAAACTCTACTATTTAATCTAAAAAGACAAAAACTAACCTTGTACATATATGTATATATAAAACTATGTTTTTATTATCTATTTATTATTTATTTATTTATTAATTTGTGATGTGTTAGGTTTGCAGGTAGATTTTTTTTGAGTACTGTGTTAGCAAAGGTGAGTTTCAGTCTTGTGTAACTAATAGATTTTTTGAAGAAAATAAGTTAGAAGCCTCTTTGCAAGGTCAAGCTAGTTGATTTTCATGTTTTGTTTTGTTTTATTCTGTGTTGTTTTGCTTTTAATTATGAACAGAAACATGCCACAGATGAAGATGTTTTGGATGGTACTGGGTGAATAGTAATGAACAATGAACTCTCCAGAGCACCACAGTGAAAATATCTCTTCATCCTCTTCATATAATTCATGAGCAAAAACTGTTTAGCCATTACAGGTAGAATTCAGATTGTTCTTCTCTTTATACTCAAAGTGGAAATCGGTTAGATTTAGTCACTGAGTTGAACAAGAGTTTCTAGAACGCAGCTATTACTTTTTTCCTGTTTCCATAGAAACAGGTCAGTATAATGAATATGGAAAACGGTGCTTTAAAATAATCTGCATTTTCAACATAAAAGGAAAACAGGCTTGTATAAAGTAGCAATTATGTTAAAGCACCTTACCCCATTTTCAGTCAGTACAACAGCAGTTTCCATGAAAGTGGGGATAAGAGTAGCAACCAGCAGCAAGACAACTGAACTTCTTCGGTTTACTGAGTCAAGTTCGTGAGTGGAACCTTAGCTCCCTAGGTTTCCCTAAAGATAAAATCCAAAAGTTTCGTATTTCCAACCTCTTGCTTCTTCTTACTACATCATAGTTGTTGCAGTGAAGAGATTCGGTGTTCTTTTGAACATCCAGAAATTTACTGGAACACTGGCTCCTCCTTTTGATGCATTCTGTATATGACTATCACAGAAAGTTAGTGCATGTGAACCAGCCTTCTATGCTGCATTCAAATAGATAATTTTAAAAAGATAAAGGAAAATGAAAAAAAACCACACTTAGTTTGATCCCTGTACTGTATTTTTTTACATATTCAAAACTATTTTGATCTATAAAATTAACTAGAATTTGATCATTTTCTCTGAACAGAGAATGTGAATAATGACAACTGATGGCCAAGAAGACATTACACTATTGTAACAGTCTAAGAGAGTAGTCTAAATTGTAGAGCTACAGCTAATGGAATATATGCTCTATCATGCGATCTGCATATCATTGTATTGATTACAATTTTTGAGCAACATAGAATGCATAACTTACAGGTATTTTACATACTAATTGCATACTATCTAATGTTTATTAATATTATACGTCACCAGTAAAACAAGTACGTTAATTTAGTCTACATGTTTTCTTGTTAATTTAATGAACTTTAGCCAATGTATCGTTGAAATCACATGGTTTTGTTTATCCATAACAGGCTTGGCAGGGTCAAGCTTTGTGTCTTTGCACTTGTTTCATTTCAGGAGCAGTGTTTTTGAAAACAGTCTTTACAACAGCTTGTGTTGTAAATTAAAATATTACTCCGAGTATTGTGACAGAAATCAAATCACAATCTAATCACGTCCTTGTCTGTTTTCCAGTTATATCAATCTTAGGCTATCTTTCCTAAGAAAATATAGGGGGTTCAGTGGACTCCAAATTTACTTTTATATAGCTGAAAGCAGTAGATATCTCCTTTTTTTGCATTTATCTTTCTATGTCACATTTTTATCTTATGCCTTTGAAACTTTACATGGACATGTCATGCTCTGAAAAAAGCTATGGGCTTTTTCCAAAATATTTCCACAATATTTATGTTTATTTTATTCTGACTATGAGTTTGGAGAGATTCTATTCTGTGAATTGGCAAATGGAAGACCATGAATGGCGCTCTTATACAATTAAAATCTGATGTATTTGACAACCAGAAAGTACACATACCGAAACATAATACACTTCCAACATTTTTCCTCCCACATGAGTCCACAAGAGCTCAAAAACCCACAGCATTTTTGAAAATGTATTAGAGGAAATTTTTCTTTGATGATTTGAAATTTCACTGTTGTTTTATCATCAGACGGTACATCAGGTTCACTGTTTAGGTATGGCGAGCATAGTCTCCTGACAAACAAAAGGTCACTCTTAGGGTGTAACTACTTTTGGTGGACTTAAAAAGCAGTAATTAGTAGCAGGCACAACTGACTTAAATGGGAAAAAAGTGGACACATTGTCCTTATGTCTAATGCAGTCAGTTTCAGTGACATGAAACAATCAACTCCGACTGAAGTTAAGGTAAGTCTAGGAAAATGAATCCTAAATTTTCAGTTTAAAGACATTGCATTTTATCCCAGATAATAACTAGTAGATTCTTTAATAAATGGAACAAAGCATATCACATTTAGCACAGAAAAAAGCTTTGATTTCCATTCTTTCAAATAAGTGTAGCCTACATATGAGAGGCATTCAGTTCAAGTTTACATAGAGAAAAATGAGAGAAGCAGAGACTAGGTAATATGAATGCTATTCATAAGTAACAGCAAAACATGACTGAACAAGCACAAATAAAACAAATAGTCCACCAGGCACAGACACACAAAAAATCTGCAAATTTATTCAGGAAGAACCTGTTGGATTTACACAACCCTATCTAACTACTTCTCAGAAAGATATGACAGTTCATGCTGTTTTGGTCACAAGCTCAGAAATATAGCATTGCTTATTAGAGAAGCTCTTGAAGTATCAGCACCCTTGCTGAGAAAAAGATTTATGGCTAACCTTTGCTAGGGCAGTGACAATAAGAATGGGAAAGAGTGTTTTAGAGAAAGGGTAGTCAGGTGGTTCAACATGAAATTAGATACCTTGCCACACTCAGCAGGTAGCTGATAATATGATTGAAAATCAGGATACTATAAATCGAAAGTAGTGCCTAGCATGCAGTCTGGGTCATGAGGAAGATGCTTTATCCTGTGATGTTTTCAGTGTCCTGCATTTATCTGAAATATCATACCACGCACATAACTTGTTGCTCACTAAATCAAAGACACTGTTTCTTGGTCCAACACTTCCAATCACAGTTTTTCAAATGAGCTCTGTTGAACTAATTTGTCTTTTTCCCTATATCAGTGTTACATAGTATTAGTACACTCACTGTAGTTTTATTAAAAGAAAGAACTGATGATTCACACTCACAAGTCTATGGGGCCAGATGGGATCCACCCAAGAGAGCTGAGGGAGGTGGCAGAGGAGCTTGCCAAGATACTCTCCATCATCTATCAGCAGTCCTGGCCAACAGGGGAGGTCCTAGATGACTGGAGGATAGCCAGTGTAACCCCCATCTACAAGCAGGGTCGGAAGGAGGATCTCAGGAACTACAGGCCTTTCAGGATAACCTCGGTGCCAGGGAAGGTTATAAGGCAGATCATCTTGAGTGCGGTCACCGGGCATGTACAGGACAACCAGGGGATCAGGCCCAGCCAGCATGGGTTCATGAAAGGCAGGTCCTGTTTGACCAACCAGATCTCCTTCTACAACCAGGTGACCCATCTAGTGGATGAAGGTAAGGCTGTGGACGTTGTCTACCTGGATTTTAGTATGGCATTTGACACTGTTCCCCACAGCATCCTCCTGGAGAAACTGGCTGCCCATGGTTTGGGTGGTGTACCCTTTGCTGGATAAAGAATTGGCTGAATGGCCGAGCGCAGAGTGGTGGTCCATGGAGTTAAATCCAGCTGGTGACCAGTCACAAGTGGAGTTCCCCAGGGCTCTGTTTTGGGTCTGGTCTTGTTTACCATCCTTATCAATGATCTGGATGAGGGGATTGAGTGCTCCCTCAGTAAGTTTGCAGATCACAACAAGTTGGGTGGAAGTGTCGATCTGCTTGAGGGTAGGAAGGCTCTGCAGAGAGATCCGGACAGGCTGGATCAACGGGCCGAGGTCAATTGTACAAGATTCAACAAGGCCAAGTGCTGGGTGCTGCACTTCAGTCACAGAAACCCCATGCAACACTACAGGCTTGAGGAGGAGTGGCTGGAAAGCTGCCCACTGGAAAAGGATCTTGGGATGCTGGTCGACCGCCAGCTGAATGTGAGCCAGCAGTGTGCCCAGGTGGCCAAGAAGGCCAATGGCATGCTGGCTTGTATCAGTAATAGTGTGGCCAGCAGGAGTAGGGAAGTGATCACACACCTGTACTAGACACTGGTGAGGCCACACCTGGAACACTGTGTTCCATTTTGGATCCCTCACTACAAGAAACACATTGACTTGCTGGAGCATGTCCAAAGAAGAGCAATGAAGCTGGCGAAGTGTCTAGAGAACAAGTCTTATGAGGAGTGGCTGAGGAAGCTGGGCTTGCTTAGTCTGGAGAACAGGAGGCTGAGGGGAGACCTTAACTGCAATTATCTGAAAGGAGGTTGTAGTGAGGCAGGTGTTGGTCTCTTCTCCCAAGTAACTAGCGACAGAACAAGAGGCAATGTCCTCAAGTTGTGCAAGGGGAGGTTTAGATTGGATATTAGGATAGATTTCTTTAATGAAAGTGTGATCAAGCATTGGAACAGGCTTCCCAGGGAAGTGGTGGACTCACCATCCCTGGAGGTGTTCAAAAAATTTGTAGATAAGGCATTTCAGCACATGGTTTAGCAGGCATGGTGTTGTTGGGTTGACGGTTGGACTTGATGATCTTAGAGTTCTTTTCCAACTTTAATTACTCTAAGATTCTATGACTCAGTGCAACCTGATATTGTGAAAGAGGTCTCTACCCATGGCAGGGGACTGAAAATAAATAGGTCATCTTTAAGGTCCCTTCCAACCCAAACCGTTCTATGATTATATGATTCTGCAGGTGGAATCTATAACTCAACTCTACAATACCCCCAAAGTAAAGGACACCTTGACTGGATTAATGTTAGGGTTGTGGAAACTTCCCAACTGTCCTTGTAAATAGGCAATAAATTTGAATGCAAGCTTTGAGAATGAAGTAATTCCTAAAACACTAGGATCTGAAGAGAGGAACGGTATACCAAATGAAAAATGTTTCTATCTTTTATACTTTCCCCCTATCTTTCCATTACTGAATACAGACCAATACTGACCTAAATGAGGATTTAATTTGAGCTCCTGAATGCCATTTTTATATTCTCAATGGTGACCATAGAGTATGCACCACAAAATATTATCCTACTGGCACTGATTGTGGCTATGGAAAATTAAAATATTTAGACTGAGACCAATATGGAGCATAAGACATGTTTTCTGTCTGTATAACTTGTTCAGAATTGTTGCTTGTAGCAAGTAAGTGTGGAGACCACAGCCATAGAGACTACATCCTGTAAATCAAGCATGCCCATGACTACTCTCCGGCACTGAAGTCAGTCAGTACAGAATGGTGCACATCCACTCTGTTAAATTCTTTTACTCTCCAGAATAGTTAGCCCATACTAAATGGATTGTTTGAAATGATCCTTGACTTGTACGTACTATGCAACTGTACCTGAGAAAACACTGTATGGCCAAGGTTCAAACAGAGCCAGGAAATGTTCTGAGAGTTTACAGTTTATCGGGACTGAAAAGAACTGACTTCCTGACAGAAGCACCTGGTTTCATCTGACCAAATAGAGGATTCTGTGGTTCAAAACTCCCCATCTGATTTAGATGTTTAGACTGTCCTTATAATCAGTGGAGAGAAACAGGCTCATCTAAGGGAATGATCCACTCCATCATAAAGCAGGCACTTAACATAATCAGATTAATTATTCCTTGCAAGTGCCCATTTTTCTTTCCTCACTAAAAGGAGAACACAGACAGACAAATGTACTTGTCTGTATTGTAAATATTTAAAGATAAGACAAATGAATCCCTGACTAAATGCATGAAGATGTTCTGACTAAATCTGTTTCTTTGTGCCTCTGTAGATCTATCCATGATTCAAATTTAGATGTTGTAAAGCTCAGATTAATAGGGGACAAGAATTAATTTCCATGCTTCTGAGGAAGAAGTTCTTTCAGAGATCCTTTTGGTTTTATTTTCCNCAAGAAGTCCATGATCTTTTGATTCTGCACTGGAAAACCAGAATCTTAGTACATATCTACTTTAAAGAACTTACTTTTTGCAATTTTAGAGTCTTATTTTCAACTACTGACTTTTATTTACTCATAAATAATTAAGGAACGGAAAATAGATGCAGTAAGTACATTTTCTATTCATGGGGAAAGAAGAAAGTAATCAAATATTTTACAGTCCCTGTAACTTTATAATCAAAGTACAAAGTCAAGAAAACGGTTTTCATGCAAGGAGATAGTGTCTTTTCAAGCAGTCCAAGGTTATGTTTGTTTCAGGAATAAAACAGTCAAAAATATACATGCTAAAGCTGAGGTCACACATGAATCAGGATATTTTTAAGTGAGTGGTGATTGCTAGAATGACCCGTAAATGAGCCAGACATCACAGTGAATGAATCATACTCTAAATCACTCCAAGCTAATCAATAAATGATACTTCTCTGTTAATGAAAAAAAATCTTTTACAATAATTTTGTGGTTAAAGCATTAAAACGAAGCCAGTAAGTCATCAGTTCTGATTCTTCCACATTTTTCCAGTGTAATACTTGATTGGTGGCTTTCAAGCAGAATGGTTGAATTATCACTCGGTCCAACACAAATACTATTTATTCATAATTTTGTTTTTATTTGTCAATGGAAGTGATATTCTGATATTTTAGTGGTAATGCATAGATAAACTTGCACTAGAATATACCTTTTAAAATTGCAAAAATAAAAATATCTGAGAAAACTAATATGTTCGAAATCATATATTTAGTTCTACATTCAACAATACCTCCCTATATCTTACTTCCCTCAAAAGGGAAAAGGCTGAGAGGCAGCCCAGGCTGAAGTCATGGCTAAGATAGCTGAAGACCACTTGGGGATTTGGATATTTAGTCTGATTTTTTTTGGATCTGCCCTAATACGTGGGTACCTTTTTAAACATAAGAAACTTTTAAAAGACATTTCATTCAGATCTTTGATTTCATGTTTCCCGTATCTTCAAATTAATCTAATTTCTTGTTTCATGATGCATGTATGTAAGATATACATCTGTATGAAATATGTATATAAATACACGAAATAGGAAATAGTAATTTACACTTCTCCTAAATTTTCATATTACAACTCAGAAATTACTCTGCCTTCCTTTAGAGAATTTTTTTGGTACAGGTACTCTTATTTGTAAACACAACAAGGTAAAGGAACTGTTTTGTCTCGTGGAATATGCAGAGTGAGTCATCTACTGAAAGCTCCTGTAAAGAGAGCTGAATTGCTGAGACTTTACACATTGTTCGCTGAAGTTTGGGAGGATAAGCTCCACTTCTAATGAATACATGACATGTAATCATCTGACATACAAATTGTCCAGAAACGTCTTTCAGTTTTCCTTCAGTTTTCGCTGACTTTGGACTGACATGAGTGCTAAACAACTATTAATTCACTTACATTTGCTTGGATAAGGATTTTAGATTTTACTTTCAGAACTCAGGTTTAAAAATATTTATTTATTCTGGAAGTTACCTTATTTCACTGTTCTCAGAGTTGCCTAAAAGTATTCAGTTCTGAATGAGGAAAGTTATATGCCAAAGAACTACTATTTCTTTTCCTTTCACACTTAACTAATGGTTGTACAGTGTATTACAGCAATTAGGGTGCTCCACATATACCAAGTATAGATTCCTTCCCATTCACTCTCACATGCAGATTGAAAAAGATGAGGAGGGAGCAAAACAGTCCCTCTCTTAACAGAAGTTGAACTACATTGAATTACCTTAGCTAAAGCTCATGAACAAGCAATTATTTTATTTATTGTGAATAAAAATATATTTGTTTTTGTCACTTGTGCAGTGGGGAAAACTGCAATTTTCATTTAGACTTCTGTATTTTATAATATATTGTTTCTATTCAGGTAGAAGGAGTTAACATTTGTGGGAATCAGATTAGTTGTGCTGAGATTGTTAATTTAAAATATTTCAATTTAACAACATAGGATAGGTACTTTATAGGTTTATAAATATATATTGATATTTTATAAACATGTAAATAAATCTCTTCACACATGACCTGCTAGGCAAACAATTGTCATTCAGCCAATCAGAAATTCTATAAGTAGAGACTGAGCAGAGCTGGATTGCTTTCTAGATGTTTTTAAACAAGTAGCTAATCTCTTATTTCTGAAAAATTATGCATTATATGCATAATGCCAAAAATAACGATGTGCCATCTCAGACCTTAATTGTCCTTATTCCACTAGCAAGGCAAGAACTTTGCATATTGCAGTAGGAATACAACATTCAGGTAAGGATGAAGGAGGTATGCAGACTTTTGGAAATTTCTAGGTTAAATCAGGTGTGTTTTAAGTTTTTATCCTAAAGCCACTGAGAATTAGCAAACACTTATCTTCTAAGTCTTCCTGAACTTTCCTTTAAAAAATAGCTCATCAGACAATTCAGCATTTTAACATCCCATCCTGCCCACTCCCTGGGATGGGACGTGGTCATTGTATTTGTTCTCTCTCTGTGAAACTCTGTCTAATTTGGTGTGAGGAAAAATACCTGTTGAAAAAGTACTATTTGAAGACTATGAAATCATGATTTAATAACATGATAATACTAACAGGCGCATCTATCTCGGTACTTCATTTACTCCCATCATTCTAGTTTCTGAAATTAGGAGTTGCTTGTATGTTTATCATAATCTGCTCTAAACAAGTATAAGTCCTTTTTATTAATATTACTGTTTTTCCAAAAGAAATTATGTTTGTGAATACATATTTGAATTGCCCTCCTGACAGACTTCAAAATATTGTCCAATATCATACTTCTAATCATATTCAAACCTTTAAGAGCTTAATTTTATTTTTAAAGCCTTTTAGAGGTAGATTCAGATGCAGGTGTTTGCTTTCTTTCTAACTTTTTTGATTGTTGATTCGCTAAAAGGTTTTAAAATACAATACTCTTCTGACAGCTTGTTTTATCATGTCTAAAGTGGGGAATGCTTATGTTCAGTTAATACTATAAATCACTGCAGGTGAAAGTGAATGAATAGAGAATGATATGACAACAAAATACAGATTGGATTATTGAATTATTTTTGTGTTTCTAAAATATGAGTGGCAGTGTGCAATGAAGCTACACCAGTTCAATAGAGGATGTGTGAGTTAGCAGGCAACTAGCCATGTTAAATGAAAATTCAGTAAGATAACTAAAGCAAGACAGAATTGTAGAATTAAGAGTTAATGTAGCTGATTTTTAGTTTTAAAAGGAGCTGTCAGACATTAGTTCTACATCTGTTATCTTTCAAAAAAGCCCTTTTTTATAAAAAAAAACCCACTACATATTGCTAATAACTCAGTGCAGCATATACTGTAATAGTAATTTCTGATATGCATTGTTGCTGTCTCTGTCAGACTTCTCTTAATTCTCTGGTTTTATCATGTAACATTTTATTTTTAATGAATGAGTTTTCATATGTTCCACTCTTCTGAGAACAGAAGTAACAAGACAACTACCAAGAGAAGATGCTCAGAGTATGTCTAAACTCTTGAGTAAAAAAGGGACAGAAGCTGAATCAACCCAGTCTGCAGCTGAGCCACATGTTTGTTAGGGCAGATCTTTGCTAGAACCTAGACTCTCTTGGAAAGAGATAGTTAGAGTGGTCCAAAAGAAAGCTAGGAATTGTATAAAGAGTAATCCGTAGTGTGAGAACTTATCCCCTTTACCTCCTTTTATTTAGTAACATAAGTAAAAATCCCAGATGTGTGACTACTCTTGTCCATAGAAGGATAGGAAAGAATACAACAAATCGCGATTTTATCAGTATTCCAATGAAAATTGAAATTGACTGAAATAGATTATAGAATAAAATTACCAATGCATTATTACTATAGTACAAGGAATACAACAAACATATTTTAACAGAATTACAACAAAGACCTTATTTTAGACTGTCTTTATAAATTTTATTTAGTAAACTTTAATTCTGTCTCTCACTTGACAGAGAATATGTGAAAGTGACCGTGTTATCCATAATCAAATATTGTGAATCCAGTTAAGAACCAGTATTAGAAGGAAAAAAAAAATACAGCATATTTTGCATAGTACTACTAAAATAATGCATACTGTTTTCTAATTAGATAATGTGAGATTGAATCATGTTGAAATGATGATGACTGTGTCATTTGCCAGACTGAATTGTTTTCTTAAGAATAATCACTAATATTGCTGTCAAATAAGACCAAAATAATGCTGATGGGAAAGTTGCTTGATAGTTTCTTGAGAATATAAGATATTTTAGTCTTATTCCTGACAGATAAGAAAATATGCAAAGCAGGCAGTGAGATTTTATGGTGAGAAATGTTCTTTTACTTTGTGGATAATAAATGTGAATTTTTAGAGACATTGAAAGTCAAGGTTCTATACTTGCCTGAAATAGAGAGAAGTTCTGAAGAGCCATATGATACCTAGTAGGTAATTTTGTCTTGTATTGTTTATAAGCATTTTAGTCAGAAGTATAAAGTAAGTGTAATTGTCCTACTTTCTTTCATCTTAACTGATGTAATTCCTGGGTATAATTTTTGAAAGTTTTTTGAGTTGCAATATTGTTATACTTTTTAAGTAAAATGACCCAGTTTTGTAAAAATATGCTTGCAAAGCCTAAATAGTTTGAAGAATGATGCATAAGGTAGGAATGTGAGTATTTCAATTTTGCTGCTTTTTTATGAGGGATATATTTTATTTTTATGTTTCCTGCAGTTTAGGTTTGTTTTTCCATGGCCTTTCATGAGAGTGAGAGTGAGATATGAGAACAGAGGAAGAAGTTTTCAAATGTTCTCCTCCCCCCCCCCGCCCCGCTTCCTCTGCTTTATTTG
>Ga0065711_1035907_pt1 | contig 21676 bp, 7 predicted proteins | sample Hoacrofraction12_FD_59098 | JGI IMG/M metagenome (GOLD analysis project Ga0065711, IMG submission 59098) | Hoatzin crop microbial communities from Cojedes, Venezuela - Epithelial fraction 12 v2 (version 2) | ecosystem: Host-associated > Birds > Digestive system > Esophagus > Crop | place... | reverse complement strand
CCAAGATGTACCATCTGCTAGATTTAAACTAAAAATGCCTTGATTAAAGAAATGCTAGCAAAATGATGGTAATTAATGAATAATATTGTAATCCAAATTTGCATTGCCTGCAGTTCACTAATTGTGCCCTTCTATCTTTCTATGTTTTTAATCAAGATGTTAGCTATATTCTATTACAAATCCCTTCATTCTTGCATAGCAGCTCCCTCTACAAACTTTATTGTATTTTAATAATTCCTGAGACACCAATTTCTTGCAAGTTATTTTTTCTTAGCCATTTTCCTTCCCACAGCCTCCCTCCTCACTGTAGTCCATGGACTTTGGCTGCAGGATTTGTGCACGTGAAGAGAAAATCAAGACACAGTGGGAATAATAAGGAGCAAAGGAAGAAGGAGAGAGTAGAGCTGGTTCTGAGACAGACTTCTGCTCTGACCTCAGGAGTACTCCTGCTTCCCTTTACAGTTGTCATACCTAACATAAACACATTTGAACTAGATCATCTCTTACAAAACTTTAGTAGACCATGATGTCCAGTGGAATTCTGACTGACGGGAGCCTCGGTACATTAATTTTTGTATCAGGCAAATGGTACAATTATTTGCACTGCAGTTTCTTGTGATACAATCGTGCATCAAGCAGTTCTTCCCTGCATGCCAGTGTTACCTTACTGAGTAATAAGGACTCCAAACATTGGCAACAGATGGTTGTAGATAGATAAAACGAAGTTTCACAAGATTTCCAATAATTTCAGCTTTATTGTGTGCTCAATTAATATGAATCAAAAGCAACGGTGATAAGCCACTTCACCACAGGAAATAACCCAACATTCTTGTAATTCTATTTTATTGGAGCATGCCTAGTGACTTTCAATGTCTCTCCAGCGAATGTTAAGTTTTACAAATGGCCAAAGAGAAGATTCTGACACAAAGTGACCTGCCCTGCAAGCATACTTTTAACAGCTAATTTCAAAGAATAGTCAATGGAGCAGAAAGAATATACACCTTTAGAAATTAATATATTGAGTGCTTACATTGCAAGGTTCCAAGAATCACCTTCATGCGTCGTAAGCTGACATACACAAAGGTGAAATGTCTGATGGCTGCTAGACCACTGAGTGGAACTGCTTAGGACAGAACTATGCATCACAGATGGCCCTTTTTTTAATTTTGCTTACAGTCTCAGCTGAAATTAACAGCAAAGCAAAGGATGTCAAGCTCTTTAAAGTCACTGCTACTGCTGTAGAGTGACGCCCAGTTAGAGACCACAATTAGGTTTTATTTGCTGTTCAAAAAATCACTCAGTGAAGATGCTCCTTCCCCTTTTTTGGGAGAAGAAGGCATTACTGTGTATTTCTTCATTCATTTGATCTTGAACTATTTATGCAGCAGTGTCCTGTTCCAACTAATAGCACAGATCTGAAAAGGAGAATAGGTTCAAAGGTGTGGTTTGAACACCCATTTCAACATCAGGAAATATCCCATTTCTTTCCTAAACAAGATCTTCAAAAATACAAAGAGCCAGTGTGATCCTTGCTTAGGACTACAAAGATCTGCTAAAAAATTTCTGTGCTGGACACTAAAAAATAACGATACACATTTGCTTTCATATAACAGCACAGGACCACAGACACGGCTTAGCTTTTAGCTGGGTTTCCAAAGAAAATGAGGTGTATTTAGTCCCTGCTTTGTAGCACCATTTAAAACCACATTGGACAACTTCATCTAAATTTGATTGCAGGTTAAGCTTTCAGTCACGCTCAGTTCTAAAAAATTTGTGAAAAATAGATGGCAAAATAACATTGCCAAATGCCAATCTGTTCCTCTAAAAAAGGCTGGGCAAGCATATTATTCGGTGCCAGAGAACTTTAACAGGAAAAAGATTTTAAGAATGCCACAATAACAGGAAAAGGCTCAGACCCTCTGCATTTTTAGACATTACTAATGCAGTCAGAAGTACAAAGACCTGCTGGAGTGTGTCCAAAGAAGAGCAATGAAGCTGGTGAACGGTCCAGAGAACAAGTCCTGTGAGGAGTGGCTGAGAGAACTGGACTTGTTTAACCTGGAGAAAAGCAGGCTGAAGGGAGACCTTATCACCTCTGACAACTACCTGAGAAAAGGTTATAGCAAGGTGGGTGTTGGTCTCCCAAGTACCAAGTGATAGGACGAGAGGAAACAGCCTCAGGTTGCGTGAGGGGAGGTTTAAATTAGATATTAGTAAAAAATTCTTCACCAAAAAGGTTACTAAGCACTGGAAAAAGCTGCCTAGGGAAATGACTAAGTCACCATCCCCGCAGGTATTTAAAAGACCTGTAGACATTGCGCTTAGGGATGTGGTTTAGTGACAGACTTGGCAGTGTTAGGTTTACAGTTGGACTCAATGACCTTAAAGGTTTCTTCCAACCTCAGTGATTCTGTGATTCTATGATTCTGCAAAACTGGGCTGCTGTTTTTGAGGAAGTTTTGAACAGATCCATGAGTCCTTGCTCTATAATTAATTGACAGTAGGTACAGAGAACTATTGATTTCACAGGGCAATGGGAAAGAAAGAATCTAAAACAAACAGCTGAGGCAAAACAGCAATTGCAGACAAAACATTCATGAGCTTCAGTTGAGACTATAGTGGGGAGAAGAGTTATCCTCAGTGGGGAGAAGAGTTATCCTCAGTCCTGGCTCTCAACAGGAAAGACACAAAGTATCCCTAGGCTGAAAATGATTCCTCAGTTGGGCTGGTCTTCATGCAGGACCTAAAACACTCATAGCAAAAATCAAGTCACCTTTTAAGAGACTGCAGGTCATTAGTGTTGACCTCAACTGTCTCATTAGTGTTGACCTCTACTGCCTGTGACCTTCATCATGCTGTGAACAAAACTCTACCAATATGGACCACCTTTCTACCATATACAGCAATTAAAATTAAGATAACTTTCTATTCTGTCACCTGGGGATGAAATAAATCTATATATGCACAGCCCAATCTATGGCGATATTTATCCCGGAAGACAATAGGAAAAAAGACATGTAGTGTAGTTCTAAATCCATAATAGAGTCCAAGGAACAAAAAACTGCCTCTGTTATCTACTCAGTGTGTGTTATTTAGGTAAATTGATGACTCCCACACAGTAATACAAGTCACTAGTGCAGTCAGCTTATCAGTAATGAGCCTTGCATAGACATAAAAAGAAAATTAATTCCTGAGTTTTAAAGCTTCTATGGTGCTTTCTCAGGGACAAATTGTCTGTAGCATCACTTTGCAGTACAGCATGTGAGGACGTGTGTGACTTACAGAGCTATCTTAATGCCCAAGGGAGCTGACACTTTCCTTATACTTCACTGAAGGAACATGTTAACAGATGATTAACTGTTTGAGACAGAGGGAACCTTGAGATTTGACTTTCCAGATGGCCTGTGAAGCTCCTTTTTCATGTTCTCTGGGGATAACATCTTGGTATTTGATAACTTCTTGTTTCCTGGCTCGTTTGCTGGCTTGCAAGGGAACCTTGTGCAAATTGCTTTAGTATACTGCCACTAGCTCCATTTTCCCACTCTGTAAAATGCAGACATTTACATTGACTTCTTTCGAAAAATTATTTCAGATAAGCTAGGTTTTTGCAGTCAGTGTTTTCCCCACCTCTAATACAAGCCCCAGTTACAGATACCAGTACTGCATCTTGAAAATCATATTACACATATATGTCAACAAAGAGAGTATAAATCCAGTGAATCAAAATATATAATGAGCCTCTTTCAGCTGAGGAATAGGTTGTGTAAAACAAGATTTCTGTAGCAGTTCAGGCTCCAGCAAAACATGCATTAAGTTTAAAATTCAGTCAACTACACAAAAGTCTTATCTTCTAGCACTGCAAGCAACCTGTCTTATCATCTTCATTATCTGTCCCTCCTTTCACCTTTGCCATAGAGCTCTTGGATTAAATATAGCAGCTAAGCACACTTTATCTAAAGCATTACCAAAGTGAGTTTGTGAAAGTAAGTAACTCAGAGCAAGGAATTGAAATTCAGAAGTTTGTTCTTAAATTTTAACAGGAAGATTTCAGCCACAGAATCCCCATCTAACTCCCTGCCTAAAGCTAGCTGTCTTGCAGTCCTGGCAGCTGGTAAATAAATGACCTACATGGGTAGCAGATATCCAGTTTGGCAGGACTTGTTAGTGAAATTCCAACAAATGCCCCTCACAGGTTTTTCCACTTATGGAGTATGTGGCTCAGCTGACACCCAAATTATTCCAAGTCTTCAGAAGCCTTAATGGCTTGAGAGAAGTTGTGCTTTATGGCACCAGATTTAGGGCTGTCCAGCTTCTCCACCAATCACACCATATCACCCTCTGATCCGTTTGACTCCTGTTTGTTAGCGAGCAGCAGCACGGTGCTAAGAGCTGCCTGGGTGACTGCAGCAGGAAGGGTGATGCTCTCACTGACGTTTTACATTGGCACTATGGTGGCAAGCAGCAACATCCAGTGTTTTCAAGGTGTATCTGCTAACCAAGATCCTTCTGAGGACTCCCTGTCTCTAATCATTGCCCCTTGACCAAGTATTCACCTCTCCAGAAGTCTCTCTGCACACTGTAAAATGCCCAAGAACCACATAGCCAATTATTAAATTGATCTCTGCTCTATCTTATTTGGTGCTCAAAGGCCATACTCCTCTTTTGCACCATTTTTCTGAGACGCAGGCCCCAGACTTTTGGAAATACTTTTCAGAGTAGACAGACTCTTCCCCCATCAGTAAGACAGCAGACAATTTTCTAGAGCTGAGCATCCAAATACTGCTTCATGGTCCCACATTGGGGAACCTAGATGATTTTAAGAAATTTAAGAACTTGCTCATCTACAAAGCACTATCTCCACTCTGGGACAGAGTACATCTCGAGGCACCGCTTCATGTCTTCTGTTCACAGTGGAGGTATAACTGTGTGGTGAGGAAACTTCTCTCTGTCAAATCAAACTGGATCCCAAAGACCACTTTAGAAATGTGTAAATAAGACAGTGGACAAAAGGCCAGGCTAAGTGTAAGAGATGGGGTGTGGGAAGGGGCAGTTAATTGACTGCCAGTGCAAAGCATCTAGCTGAAAATAGAGGGACCTGTATTTGCACTCTTACCTGTGGCTCCTGGGAGCTCAATACCAATGGTGGAGGTATCACTATTTACAACACTGCCAGAAAGTGCAACTTCATTTCCCCCTCTGCTGCCTCAAAAGATATTTTAGGTAGGTGTGCACTGGCTTAACACTCATGAGGAAGGTTATTTCAGTCACTGATACTTTACACAGATTTACATCTGACAGAGCCTACCATTACAAAGGAGATATCTGAGGAATAAAGTAGGGCTAGCACATCTAGCTTATCTCTTTCAGATATGAAGTTTGCAGAACTGTGAGACATTACCTGAGCATAAGTCTCTCTGCTATCCACAGGCTGATGAAACTATGACTGCTGCCAACTCCAAGTGAAAATGTCTCTCGTGACACATGAACAGATACACTGAGAGACATGAATAGTCAGAAATGACCTTGCTGCAAGAAGTAAAAGGGCTATTGGTCTCTCAGATGAGAAATTACATCCTTGTCCATCCAGCACAGTTGTGAATAATAATACCAGAGAATTAGATCCTGTCTAACATATGTTGCTCGGCCTTGCTTTGAAGCATTCGCTAAGGGAAAGCTCCCAAAACATCCTATTTGCCTGTGCTACCACATACCCAAATCAAAAGCAGCTCCTGGTCTTCTGAAATATTCCACCTCCCTCAGTTCCTCACCTTGTAAGTGGCAAATGTAAAAGCACCCTAGTACTGGCCAGGCAATTCTAATATATTTTAAAACCATGCCATACATTTGTTTCCCATAGCATCCTAACTGTAGCTTAATATGCACACTCAACACAGGAATACAGGGTACAAAAACAGATAATACGGACTGTGTTAAAAATCTAACAGAATGGAAGAGATATTTTACTTGCTGATGCGCAGGCAATTTTCAGTTAGTGCTACTACTCTTCCGAACACCGAATCAATACTTCCTTAAAAGGACATATTGGTACTATTTTCAGCTGTATACTCAAGGCTTTCTGGCATATTTCCTCCCTTCACTTGCATCCACTTCATAAAAAAATACACCGACAGCAGAGAAAAGATTACTTGTTCAAATGCTACGAAGTCACTCACGTTCAATCATGGATTCCACATATTAGCACTGGCAACTGCGCCAGCAAGTGTCTTCAGTGCTGTCACTTACAATTAGCCGTCGGAGAAACTCTCTTCAGATAAGGTTTGCAATGTTTTTACACCACTAGATGGCGACGCAACAAGCAGCTTTACAAGTACTGCTGATGCCTTCAGGATAGAAAAATGGTTTTATACAAGGAAAGATAGTTCATTTCAAGTGGAAGAAGTGGGAATGGGTACAATGTAAAGGGAGAACATTATATTTTGCTCAAAGTGAACTTGAATAAAGGAACCATTTGGATGAAAAAAAGTCAAGGGAAGATTTTGATTTAAGAGACTTCTCCAAAACCTCCATAAAAAGATAATTTTTAATACAAGTTCTAGTTTTTAATGGTCCTATAAAGAGTCATTAGGTATTGGAAGAAATGTTACCATTGTGACACAATGCCTCAAGCAGTCTGCCTGAAGCAGACTATGACACAATGATCCTATTCACTTGTGTGTCTGTTCTTTGAAATAAATGTGCTTTAAAACTATTTTACCTTACAAAATTCCCCCAGAAACAAGAAAAAGACAAAAACAAGATGAAAATTTGATGCACTTTTCTCTGAAGCCAAAAATATACAACCTTACCATCTGTCACTGCTAAAAATAGTAGCATTGAAGTGATGCTTTATTGAAGTTAATGGGATAACTTGTGTGCACTCACTTGCCACTGCCAATAAAGAAGGGTTATACACTTACTCAAATAGTTAGTATTTGGCACCTTTAAATTATGTATGGGAAATTATTTTCAATATGGGACAGCATCTGTCTACATAAAACTGCAGAAACCTATGAACAGGAAAGACAGGAGAAATGTGAATCCCGTTACACAGTGTGAGATGCATACTTGAAAATTATGATCGAGAAAATGTTGCAGGAGCATGAAGTCAAAAGATAAATTACAATTCTGTGTAACCATTGGTATCACAGAAAACTCCAAGCAGTTCAGTGCCTGCAAGTTCTGGGAGTGAATACTGTGACTTCACTCCTTTCCACGTCTACTGTGGGCTTCTTTTCTGGGTCATCTACGGAGTGTGCATCAACTAGATTAGACTCAGATCTCTGTCTGCAGACCAATGGCTTTGGGATACCATGTCTGGAAGCAGCAGATCCCTTTTTGTGGTACTTCTGGAGCACTGAGCAGCAGCAAAGGGCTCTACAGGGAAGGTGGAAAGACGAGGTCCCAGGGCCAGATGCAGGGACGGGGGCACATTGTCCTGGCAGCATCCACTACCATCACAAAGAGAAGTCATATGAGAAGGGCTGCTGCAGAAAGGATGAAATAAAATAAATTACTGCACAAAGCAGCTGGCTTTAGGGAAGAAAGATTTCTGGAGATAAAGCTTTTCTATTTTTGAAAGCCAGACCAAACATTTATTCCACAATATTTTTGAGTTTTTGAAGCAAATCCAAGTGTACCACATATGATCTGATTAGCAATGTCTGTAGATTCACAACCCACTCTTTAAGTTGATAATATTCAAATAGGTCTTTGCCTCGTAAAGGTCATCTACAAATGATGCACCAACAGAAAAAGTTTTTACTACATCTTTGATAGTCAATGTTTAAAGCTGTATCCAGGAAAAGAAGCTGTCAGCTTTTCATCTTTTTCACATTGTCACTGGTAGAGTGTGAAAAAGAGTTCAAGACTAGCCAGTTTTTAATCAATAGTGCAGCTGAATTGGCAATGATTTCTTAAAAAGGCCTGAACAACAAAAAACCTGCTGCCAGAATACAGCTGACCACTATGTTCCCTGAATCAGGGGGAACAAACAGCAGTGCACAATCTCCTAAATGCACATAGTATTTCACGCTTCACAGTCAAAAAGCCTGCAGCCTAGGTTAGGTCAGTGGAGCACACCAAGGCCATTAATCTTTTCCAGTAGCTGAAGCTTCTGAAACGCAGAGAGACTAAGGGCAACATCCTAACTGTCTGCCGGTTTTAGTCAGTTTGTCTTGACAACAGAGAATAACAAGGTAACACTCTGAAATTATTTACCACTTAGTCCCACTTATGATTTAGGATCACAGCATGCTCCTGGATGTTATGCTACGAGTTTGAGAATCACTCCTCACTGCAGTGTGGTTAATTGGATAGAGATGATGCAAACACAAGTCTACCATTTTGGAGTTACAGAAAGAAGGTCAGAAAATGTCAACAAGCGAAGGTGCAGAGATGTAGAACACAGATGGTCTGCAGTCACTGTGTTTTCAAATGCATATTCTGCACACCTCCAAAAATATTAGAACTCAAAATCAGCTGATGCCCTTGCTCCTCACAGGAGGCTTGGACACAATAAGATACTGCTGTAATAGGTTGCACACAATTAGACACAGGATCAGGGCAGTGCTGGGGATAAGAAGTCAAGTAAGGTGATGACAGAAACGTGGGGGTTACTCCCTGGAGAGATGGTTGGGAACTGCCTGTGCGCATGTAAAACCCATATTACTCCCAAATCACTCTTCCGCTTGTGTTTTTAGAAGATAACACATAAGCAGGTGCTTGAAAGTATAGCAAAGCTGATAAAAAGTGATCCAGCTGAGCAGGAAATTTTGGGAATCCTGGTTCCTATAAACACCTCTCTAGTCATCCCCAGACAGTCATATGTTCTCCATTGCTGCAAAACCTGAGTGCCTCATAATTATCCCTCTCATTGGTCTATGGTATCAGAAGAATTGTCACCTCTGTTGTCACATTTCTCTTGGGCAGAAAAGCTAAGATACTTCAAGGCATTGAAATATTGCTTCTCACATACAGATTAGAATAGAGACGTGATCAATACTAGTTGAAAATCTGAATAACCCTGAGGATCTGAGACAGAGCCCGCACAACTTATCCAGGGCATATACAAAGTCTAGAGCTGGACAAAAAAACCCCAAACAACAAACCCAGCAGTATTTTGGTTCTTTGGGTGGTATTTAACCACCACACTCTGGAAGTGCTGAGCTTGCCAGGACTGATTTGCACTAGCTCGTCTTGCTCCTTGCCCAGGTTCCCAAGCCTTTTTATGGCATATATATATATATATATCCCATGAGATGAAATGGGAGTCTAGTGTCTCAACACCTCTGTGGATAAGATATTGTAAACTGCCACCCAGCCACTTTCTGCAGATGTGTTTTTACAAAATAGACACTATTTTTATGATCTCAGAATACAGCCAGTGCCTCCCATTTAAGTGTGTTTTCATTTTTAGTACAATTAGACCTGCCTGTCCTTTTCCTATGTCAGAAACAAGAATGGAAGACATGGCACATTTCCAGAAATCTGTAAAAAAGAAGACTGACATCTCCCAGACCTCTGTGCTGGAGAGCTCCTGAATTACTTAAGTAAATGAACTATTGATCACTTTTCATGCAAACTTTTTTTAGTCTGAATAGGTAGGTGCCTTGGACAGAGAATTAGGATTGCAGTTCTCCTCCTGATTTAACCAGGTTGGTTATATAACAATTTACTGGAGAGACAGAATCCAAGTCTTTACACAACCTTGTAACCTTTGAGTTAGAAGGGAAATGGCAAGGGGAGGGAAATGGGAAATCCACTGCATTGATTCAATGTGTGGAGATTCAATTTTTGTAGAAGAAAATAAATACTGCCAAAGATCCAACAGGCAAATCTCTCCCTACCAGAGATGGGATATTCACACACAGCTTTCATTACACATACAGTGATACTTCTTTCAGCTGCAGGTGTAGTGAAACAAATCAAGAGATTTAGCTCAAATTAACAGAGAAAAATTCTGTTGTCCATTAATTCCTCCTTAAATCACTAGTCCAGACACATCAGGGCACTTTTCAGGCTCAACTATACAGGAAAAAAGAGCCATATTCTACACGGAAATCACTGTGGTTTTCTGCACACATTTCCATTTCTGTTCCTGTATGGCACTCACAGATAGCAAATGCATGGAGAACACTATAGACTCATACAGGATTTGGTACAATGGGAGGAAAACCTAGAGGTTGGTCAAGGCATAGAACTTGCAAAAATTGCGAGAGCTTGAAGTATTGCGGTGTGTTCAAAGCGAGACTAATTATTGAAACCAAAATCATTAACAACTACAGGCCACGTGTCACACCACAACTTTTGTGGCTGGATCATCTCTTCCTTGTGCATTATATACGCCAGAATTCATCTGTAAGAGTCTCCGATAACCTCTGACAGCTCACAGGTAACCATTACTCTTACAACAACTTAGGCACATTAAAAAAGAAGGCCATGTTCAGGTGTTCAGATTCACACTCACGTACTGAACAGCTGGAACTGATGTGGCAAAGCATAAGTCATGGTTATGTTTAGGTGGGCTAGTTCCCCTACAGCTAGTGGAAGCAGGAAAGGAATTGCACACAAAGGGAGAGAATTACTAAACTTCCTTTTCTACCCTCTTTATTTCACTTTTTTTTTTAAAAGCTTTTGCATTTCATTTTTAGCAGGCATGGCGGTGTTGGGTTGATGGTTGGACTTGGTGATGCTAGAGGTCTTTTCCAACCCTGCTGATTCTATGATTCACCTAGGTCCTCAGAGGTGATCTTTTGTAAGCCTTAGAAAACACAGCAACACTCAACACTGCTTAACTTTTTGGTGAAAGCCTTCACCTCTGTGTCACTGCATGGGTATTTCTAGTACTCCTGATCATCTTTCTTTGTCCTAGTTGCTTAAAAAAAACCATAATGAGAGATAGTATATCAGAATAAACACCCTTGTCACTTTGTTTCCTTGTTAATGAACTCCTGCTGTTTCTGCCGGACTATGTCTGTAGTCCAGCAGACTGACACGAAGCCCTTCAAGACACACATTTTCATTACGGACTGGCAGTCATCTACCAAAGCTGGCCGAAACTAATTTGTGGGAAAGGTGGTAGTTTCTCTGCCAGCTTGCACAGCAAGTACAAGTCATTCAGAAGGCTGGGAGTTAGTTGACAAAGCTAATTAAAATATGCTGCCTGCGTCACCAGGTAGTATGATTCACTACTATTTATTCAAAGCCATTCCTCCAGCAAATGACAAAAGGTGTGTACGATTGCAATGCACATGCCTGTCAGTGCTGTCCAATTGGTTCTTCAAAGTATTTGTGGTGCCAAGGAGACAATAGTCTTACCAGACCTCTGATGAAAATTGGTCTGCTAGGATGCAGATTAGCCAATTACAGTTTTTGCTTGGGTCTAACCTCCAATGTGATTTTCCGAAGCCTTTCAAGCTTCTGAGTTTAGCTGCCTTTTCCTAGTTATCTCCTATCACCGGAGAGGGACTAATCAGTGCTTTAAGAAAACGGAGTTCATTAAAGCTGGCTAAAGTTAAGAACCTTTGTTCATTAATTGCTCTGAAATTGGGAGCAATGCCAGTGACAGGCTGGAGCATCTAGAGTAGCTTTCAGTATCTCTTTGCTCCCATATGGAGATACTTCAAAACAGAAGCAAAGGTGTGCAATTTATAGTCACAGTATAGGCTCAGTCTCCCCCACTGAAGTGACACACAGAACTCGGTCACTGAAGGCAGCACACGCACCACCCACTCCTCTGCTGTGTTGCTGTTTCCTGGTTTTATTCAGACATCTGTCAGTGATTATTAGCCACAATGACTGTAATGAACTAGTTATAATTATTATTTAAAGGGCACCAAGTATAAGTAGATTTTCGGTTCAGGCTTACTGCATGAAAAATATCTGTCCTCAGTCTAGGTTTATGAAAAGAGCTGTTTAGTGCCTCCTGCCAGCAGTGCTGCAGACTGGACATCTGTCTTAGCAATGTGGGCAACGTTTCTCCCAAACAGGACACAAAGAAGATGTGGCAGCCTCCAGCATCATGCATCCTCTACCTCCCACCATGCCACAGCTTGCTTGTGAAGGACATGCCTAAGAAACCTATGGGACACACTTATTGTCTATCGCATGCCAGAAGTATTCCTGTGAAATACTGGTGCCATTTAAACCTCTGTGAGAGGCTTGATTTCATAGCTCGTCCCAGGTGGAGGAAAAAGTGGCTAGCCTGCTCTCTGATCAGAGAGAGAGAATCACCAAAGTGTTTCATAACTGCCCTCAGCCCCGCAGCCAGACCCTGACGTTTGCATCTGACAGACACCACTTGGATGTTGCCTGTGCCTTTGTCTTAGTTGCTTTGTAGCTTGGTTGTGCAGGGCTTTGCCTTCCAGCTACTCCTCTGTGCTCCCATCAACACCTGTAAGAAAGGGCACCAGCAAGCAGGGTTTGGTGCGACTTTCTCTCCTGACCCTAAGTGTGTCAGAACACAGAACGGAGTAACACTTATGCTCCGAATCCCTTTATTTTATCATGGCTCTTACTGGCGGGTACTGACAGAGTGCATAAATTGTACGGTGCCTACACAGCCTGCCCCTGCCCTCAGAGACGGGCTGCTGGGCAGTGGCTGGGAGGCTGGTATACCGCTTCAACGTGAGCCTCTTGAGAGACAAAGCAAACCACATCCTTGTTCTCCCAAAGGCTGCACAGCATGTGTGAGACGAGGGCTTTCATGTTGCACCCAGGTTTTGTGCATAGAATTTATCCTTCCAGAGTTATAATTTTCCTTACAGTAATAACTCTTTGAAGTCAGACTATTTCCTCTGCTAAACCATGCAGCTCTGCCTAGCTGCAGCAGATTTGTCAGATACTGCTATTATTATAATGCATTTTAATTTCTTTCACTGAAGTTATAGGGAGAGCAGCACTCTTGGGACAAGCTACCCAAGCTGTTTCATGAGTCACCCCCAGCAGAGAACCAGAACATTTGTAACTGCAATATCTTTTTCTTCAGGAAAAAAAAAATCAGCTTTGCTGGTCCATGGGCAGTTTTTTTTGGTGCCTGCTTTATATGCACAATGAGCTATACAGCTGTTGTGTCATGCTACTTTCTTTATGACTAATAATGGCTTAGGCTAAGATGAAACCCTTCTGAGAAAAGATGTGGAGGCCTCAAAAAAACATGGGAAGAATAATAAAGCCTGAGAATATAAATGAATGATCTGGACTTCAAAACACTCGTAAGAAATTAATAACTGTCAGCTAGCAGGACAATCCCTCCTTAACGTTTCCCCTGCTTCTTCTGGAAGAAACAAGCATAATATAACAATAAACTCCCTTTATGACCCTTAAAGACTGGCAAAGGCAGGGTTCTTAGCAGGAGATTAAAGGGCCACTGGAGAACTGTGTATAAAAAGCAACTCCCATTGCATACTTTCCAATATGAAGAAGGCCTGACCTCATCCCTGCTGAAGTCACAGCAGACAACTTTCTCACGGTATTTCCTATTGAGCTCCCCTGCCACCAGACCTCTGCAGTCTACCTGGGTCTCTCAGCCCAGGGCTGACAGCAGACCCAGTTCCAGGGACCAGATGGTTACAATACCTATCAGCAACCGAGGTCAAGGTGTCTCTCACCTCCTGTGCTCAGTGTCAGGAAAGTGCGGATTTGGTTCAAAGTCCACAGAGAGTAATGGGAACCATTTCATTGAATCTCTCAAGTTATTCCATGGATTAAAGACTTTAACAGTGACATTTAACTCCGACTTCCCAGGAATATAGCAAAAGCGATGCTGCCAGAACAATGGGGGAAGGATCAGAAAAATGCTGTTTCAGGGATGAAGAGAAGCAAGCTAAGCATTGTGTGTAAAAGTTTCACTTGTATCCCTTTCCAGCCACCTGTGGAGCCTGGATTTGATTATCAGCTCTCTAATCTGGCATACCTGTGTGCGTGATGCTCACACTGCATGCAGTTTTCACGGATATCAGGCATGAATCTAGCTTGGATCACACCACCAGCTTCATTAGGAGGTAGACTCAGGCCAGCCCCATTTCTGTAGAAAAAGTTACTCCAAGATGTTCCTTTGCAACATGATTTATTCAGCAAATTAGGCAGACTGGTCCTTTGCAAGTAGATATAATCATGTATAAGTACAAGCAGGTGGTCAAGCTACAAGCTGTAGCCAACGACCAGCTAGTACGTCCTGTTTGCACATTTCCCAACCAGTAACATGTGGCTGTAATACCATGAGAGCTCAGCTCGGTTGAGCCCTGGGATGGCCGACAGGCAGTGCCATTTGTGAACAAGGAAACGTGTTTTTGCCTGTTTTGAGTATCCAGAGTCATCAGTGTCTTTCAGAGAGGAAAAAATCTCTCTTCCTGCCTCTCACACATCCTCACAGTTTAGCAAATTTGACCTGGTTTGGTCACCCCCCTGGGAATTCGTGTCTGTGGCTAACAACTACACATGTCAAAGCATCCAGTGAGGACACCTCAGGTCCCACATGCACTGGACTTGAAGCTTGTTTCCAGTTACCCTTCTTGCCTGTTACCCTTAAGACCTTTATCAAACCAAGGTCTGCATCACTTTATTACTCAAGATGTCCAGCCAGTGCTGCTGACATCTGATTTCGCCCAGCAAATGCAACACCTGGCAGTGATGTGTGTTGCCTGCCAAGAGACTAAGCAGCTGCAGCAAGTGCTGCAAGTCAAAGCAGGAGAGAGCTTGTCCACTGAGGGCTGATGCCTTCCAAACAGAGTATCTGCACAGATTGCTGGGTAGCAAGTTGTCTTTACGAACACATACCACTTGTATCCATTTCTTCTGTGTTTAGAGAAAGCAGGGGCTGGTCAGCAAAGGCAGTAGGTCATTTGGGAGGGATGGGTTGGCAAGAAAACCACATTACAGGACAGGACACAATAGAAGGCATTATAAGTGATTCTTCAAGAAAATAGCTTGACAGAAGGCAGAAGGATTAACATATCTATAAATACAAAAAAGATCTTTCTTCTTATACAGTGGAGAGAAGAGGAATATCCTACAGAAATATGTTGAGGAAGGAGATGGCAGAATGTTCACAGTGGGCCTCTTCGAAGTGATCATCCCAGCTCTGGAGAAATGCTGTGTTTTCTGTCTGAGGGCTGCTTACTGACTTCCTTGTTCAACACAGAGTAGTGCCATTTCAGACCAGCAAGGACTTCTATCAACTTCAGCGCTGAGCAGCTGCACAAATGCAGCTTTAAAGGCAGACTCTGAGCTTCTTAAGAACATTCTTAGAGGAGGTGTATATGGTAACGATATTGAAAGTGTTGCACCACCAGTATTACATTGTCAGTGTAAGGAATTAAACAAAATATACACCTTTTAATCTGTCCAGTCTTTGGATGTTAGGTATGCAGTTCAGCTAAAGCTGAAGAGCTAGTTAAGAGAATCCCATCCCACTGATTTGATCCTCCACAGCCAGGAAAGCTTTCAACCTTCCTTTTACACGGGTGAGACCAATGTCATCTTGTGGCAGTGAGTGCCAAAAGTTCATTATCTGCTGCAGAATAAAGATTTCCTTTTAGTTTCACTGAGGGTCCCCTTCTGGTCTCAGAAAGTGAGCAAGATTGAGCAGAAACCCTGAAATGTCTTATAATGCTCTACTTCAGCGAGGGTTATCCTACCACTGCTCCCCACCTCTTGCCTAACTCGAAACAGGGTATATTCATCCTCTACTTACAGACATCTCCCCAGCTCTGATTATTTTTGTTGCTTGTTTCCAAAACCCCTCCAGTTCAAAAGTCCCAAGTGTAATGTTCAGGGCAAGGTTTTCCCTTTGTTTGATATAATTGCATTATCTTTATTTCAGAGTAGTTTTACGTATCTTTCTTATCCTTTCCTGCTTTAATACTGTAATTCACTTTTTCTAGATTGTTATACTTGCTTATTACTGCGCTGTGAGCTGTTACAGTGACAGCCATTCAGTGGCAAGGAACTCGGGAGGGAAGATACTCCCCCCTCCCGTTTCCTGCATCTTTTTACAATCTAGCCATCTCTGGTTTTGTTTCTCTCCTTAGCAAGTCCTGATTTGGATTGTATCCTAAAGAAAGGGAAAGAAAAATGGAGGAAAACTGGTCAAGATTCCATCTAAGATAAAAGTTTACAAGTATTTTTTAAAATGGGATGGCATTCAGACACACAAAAGGTAATGCAGCTGGCATGAGATAATATAGCTGATCTCCTAAGGCACCATCCTGTTAACAGTTGTGGAACTCAGGGGAGACATAGGCAAGCCAAGGAAAATCACTTTCATTCAGGGGTAAGCTAATTAAAAAGCTTGCTGCTTTGGAGAAAGAAATTATATGTTAAATATGTACTGTACCAGTCCAGCTCTGTTTAGCATCTTTGCATACTGTACATACACTCTCTGAGCTGGTGTGAAACAGGAAAACTGGAAAAGCCTCTTGCAGTGTTTTAGAACACAATCTTCCCAGGCATGGATTTACCTGCAGGGATGTGGTGAGGGAGGTCTTTGAGCAGGAAAAGCTGCTAAGTGCTAGTTAAGTTCCTACATCACCACTCCTGACTCAACACACACATTGTCACTGCTCAGGTGAGGTCCAGCTACCTTTTGCCCTGCTCAGATTTGGGTCACCTTCATGGCTTTACATATTCATTTAGGCAAGGGTTCAGTGCTACTCTTAATTGCACTGTTGACTTCAGATATTCAAATTTATGTAACAAGGGCATGAGTGTGTGACTTGAATTTCAGCTCCAGCCAAGGGAAAGTAAACCATTTTTCAACAGCTGGCCATGGGGAACTGTAATGAAAGTTTTTCTATCGTGTTGTAACGAGAAAAATCTCCCTGAGCTGGCACGGACTATGTACCAGACTCATGCAGTCCTCATTCATTTGTTGCAATCAGCAGACCAGTTAGACGGTGTGAGCAGGTCAGTAGAAGCCACGCTTCAAAGCAGCTAACTGGGAACATGTTGCCCAGCGGGACTATTACTGACATTACTGAGTGTAAGATTAAGGTTACTTTCTGTGATTAAGCCTTCATACAAACTTAATTATTGTAATAGTTCGAAATCAAGAACTGAAACCCAGCTAATTAATGGCAAGTATGATCTGGCCTATTCAAGTCCCACATGGGAACATCATCTTATTTCATTGCACAGATTTCATTAGAAAATGAAAACAAATTAGAAAAGAGCAGACCTGAAAACCTCAGAAACTCCAGCCTGAGGAGGAGGCTGGTGTCTCAGGGAACAGTTTCTGCCTAGAGCAAGGGTTGAGCCTGGGTTGCTTATTTCCTGCAGTGTCTTGTGTGGTCAGTGCTGCCTCAGGTGTGTGGACAGCCTTTGCAGACACCTCTCTGTGCTTGCACAGCCCAGGTGCTTCATGCATGTGTGGCACCTGCATGACATGCATGGACTTCCTTCCCCCTGCTAAGGCAGGGTGTACTGTGGTTTAACAAGTCAGAGGATTTCAGCAACAGCTCCGCAGCCCAGCCTGTGGGTTTCCATTCTGGGGAGTCACCTGGACTGTTTAGCATGACAGCTCTGGCAGGAACATGCCTGTTCTGCCAGCCCCCATATGCCCTTCCACATGAAACATTTACCCTACAATGCCATCAAGAACGATAAAGTATTCAAGAAGTGCTGCCCAAGGTTGCAGTTGTGTAACTGAGCAAATGGAGAGGCCAAAGCAGCTGCTCTCCTAAAGTGTGTCTGTGTACTGCAGTGTTGCCTGAGTGCAGAACATTGATTTGAGGGCATATTATTCTGAGGTTGCTTTCTTCGGCCCGCCTCCCATTTGCCCATCTAACGGTTAGCTACTTTCTGAACTCAGCAAAGCCCTCTGGCCCCAGCTGTGATAATCAATGACAAAGTACTGACAAAGAAATTAATTTCTAGGCCATCTACACCTCTTCAATAGTAGGAAACATTTGTTCCTTCAGATGCAGGTAAGTGTCTGATTACCACAAATCTCTGGGTGTATGAGCTCTGTCCTCCCAGATGCTGTGATGGACAGTGCATTCACCCACTTGCCACATCATCTCTTCTCGGTCAGCCTGGTGCTTGACTTCCTGGCCATGACAGATCTGCACCTATGAAATAAGTGCCTGAAGCGCCGTGGTACTGCCAGGAAACAAAACCTCCAAAGGGAATTCGTCCACAACAGAGTCATACTGGGGGTTGTCTTCATAACAAGCATCCTTGCATACAAGACTTATACGCCACCTGCGACTGAGTGATTAAATTTGCTTTAAACCACAAGTGAAGACAAAGAGATGTACCAAAAGTCCAAGTATAAGATGTTCATAACAAGTAACCTAAATACACAGACCACCATGGAAGTGCACTGACAGAACAGGGCAAAAGACCAGAAGTCAGAGAGATGTTGCAGAGAGAGACCTGTCCTGCGGGAGTGCTTGGCAAGGCAGCTCACACAGCATGCCAAGGCCACCACCTCCATGCACATACACAATGCAGAAAACCACTCTCCAGGATGTGCAGGGCAAGTCACATTGAGCTTGATGACTATGCCTACAGCTGTAGCAGGGAGAGAAGAGGACTCTGATACTTGCCACCACAGCATGGGTAAGGAAATATCACAGCAGTCTGGCCATTTGTTTTTTAAAAATGTGAGCACCTTAAGGGATCACAGTCATAAACAGATTAGATACTGCAAGGCTCTGTGAAGTGATGCCTTAATATCTTTAAATCTGTGAGTCCAGATCTTTACACGTGTGTCACAAAGTCAGTCAATGTTCTGTACAACAGCTTTCCAGCTGACGTTGCTATTTTAACACTGCCCCTGTCTTATATTTCTCTTCCTTCAATTATTTTGCTTTGTAGCAGCATGATTGTTTAATTAGCCAGCAAAAGCTCTGCTGCTTTCTAGCATAACCCTTTGTGTTTCCACTGAGCATTCAAGGCTGTTTGGCTGCCTGTCTGCTGCAACTACACCACAGTTTATGTGCACAATCCATTTGTGAGCTTGTGCTCTCAGGACCTGTCAACACAGGTAATTTATTGTCAAATAAGCTCAGGTGTGAATTTAATGTGCCATTGTTATTCTTCCCTAACTCTGTGTGGGTTATCTAATTTCACAGAAAAATGCCTTTGAGCTGTTCAACTTAATCCACTTTGGAGACTGCAAATAGAGTATTGTACAGCAATGTTTACATAAATAGCTGGTGCTAAACAGCTTTTTTGCACTCTTACCATAAGCCAAACCATTGCTTCACATGTGCAGTCTGGAAAGCCTCCTACCTAATCCCAGCCCTAAATTTAAGTGAAGGGTTATACGACCTGCTGAATATAACGTGCCAGACTTACTTTCTGAAGGACTGTCTGCATAGGTGAAGGTCAGTCTGGATTATTTAATGGTTTGAATTGAAATAGGAATACCTATCCAAGATTAACTCTCTAATGCTCCTCTCTACCCCAGATTATAACGGATACCTGACTTGCTCTGGACTGGGTCCATTTCATCTGACAACACTCCCGATCTGGAATTAACAGTCTCGAGTATCAGGAGAGGAATACACATACTGAACAACTGCAAGGTAGGCAAACCTTAATGTATCTAATTTTACGTCCTACTCATTCATCACTATGATGTTCTGCTAAGCTTGTCTTGCATAAAAACTCTCTTAGTCTGCATTAGTGGAAAAATAAAAACATGTTTATTTGTAGGGTTCACAAACACCTGTGAGTACTGGGGTAATCTATAACAGATGCCCTCACTGTGCAAGCATTTTTTCCTTTAGGTGTAATTGTTGATTTTCACTGCCTCCTGTTCTGTTTTAATTACAGCTTTATTATCCAATGACAGCATAGTCTGAATATATCATGTGTACATTTGAAGGATATTGTTGCAGGTTTTTTAGCAGCTCTGTTCACGGAAACATTCAGGTTTGTAAAAGCAGATGGTGGTTGTCAGGCAGAGTTTTTTAACTCAGGACAGATTTGGCAGTCCCGGCACTGTCCATGACACCTCATGAGTATGTTTCACTTCTTGCTATCTCATTCCTCCTCATGCAGATGCCAGGTCAGGTCTGATGTGTGATCAGCCTATTTATTTGCAAAGCTCTGCACTTGGCACTGATCAATATCTGCTCTGCTTTTCTTCAATTATGTATATGTCCCTTAAATACTTAAACTGTACCTATCTTTCAGACAGCACCAAAGAGCTCCTGAGGAAGTCGTGCCATCAGAATTACAGTCATGCTTATGGCAAGACAGGTTTTTTTCTTTTTACTGCTACTGCTATTAATCTATTCTATATTTACCATTACGCTTATTTTTATCAGATTAATAAAATGTACTTTTCAAAAATATAAAAACCTAAACTAGATAGGACAGACTAATTATGGACCAGAACTCCTGCTCTACATCATTGCTGTTTTTGAAACTTTTCCATCACCATTTCTGTATTTGCATATGATGCCAAGACTCAAAAACTTGAATGTGCGCCAATCATCTTTTAGTATAGCACACTTCAGGACACCTGCTGTCAATGACTCCGCACATACTTCTCACAGCATGGTAAAATGAACCAATGACTAATTCAATATTCCAGATTTCAAAACCTGCACTTGTTTTCCTCGATGAAATCTGCAGGATGGAAAGACTAGAGAAGAGTGTTACTTGTAGCAAGAAGTATTGCAAACAGAAAGAATACATAGATTTTCCTATTGCCTCCATGAAATGTAGCAGGCTACTGTTTAAAAAGGCTGTTTTGTGAACACTTGCTCTGAGGTGCAGTACCACAGGTAGGAATGGTCCATTGTCACTTGTACGACTGGTGTCAGTGCACTGCAGCATTGACAATGGTGTCATTGCAGAAAACAACTATAATGTTTCCTGGATGATCCCCACATAAGGCTACAGGTATATTAACACTTGTTATTTGAAAGGGCAGTGCAGTTATGAAGAGAAATCCACAGTAAATCCCTCTTTCTGAGCATTGGTTCTGTATGCAGTGGTTTTGGGATATGCGAAGTGGATTCCTTTTGGTGGAAAACTGTTCAACGTCTTTGCTTCCGTTTATAGCAAATGCACTTGAGACCTTGATGGGGACATAACGGTTTGCACCAATGACATTTTGCTTGTGACTGCTTTGATTCACAAAAGTCTAGATGCTTAATTCAGGGGGCTGGACTAAACCTGTCTTGAAATAAAACCTGAACTGCTTACAGTGTAGTTGTAATGACTGCAGTCCCAAACGCTTTAATCTGCTGGATTGCTCTTTCTTTGCCAAATTATTCGCTGATGTGGCCAGAGTCCATAAACACCGATGGGATCAATCTTTTTTGTCCTTGTCCTGTCAATGGCTCTTCAAATACAAGAAAAGAGATAGGAACAGCAAAATATAGCACATTTTGAAGATAACTATCCATTGGGCACTTGGTGGAGGGAAAGACAACTGCCTTTCCTGCATGAAATGAATGCGTGCAGAATTAAACCACCCAGATTATCGAGACTCACTGTGGGAGAGGATCGTAACGACTGATCCCACCACAGGAAAAGCACCGCTCGGTTCCTCATTTATGAGACCCCAAAAAACCAAGCAGTGGACGTATGTGGGGGGATGGCAAGGCTCGACCGAATTGCTTGTTGTAGAAAATCCATTTTAAGCTTAGCACACGGTGTCCTTGACAGAACAAGGAATTTAACAAATCAACTCTGCGGTTAGCAAGAATGTGAAAAA
>Ga0065711_1035906_pt1 | contig 21676 bp, 15 predicted proteins | sample Hoacrofraction12_FD_59098 | JGI IMG/M metagenome (GOLD analysis project Ga0065711, IMG submission 59098) | Hoatzin crop microbial communities from Cojedes, Venezuela - Epithelial fraction 12 v2 (version 2) | ecosystem: Host-associated > Birds > Digestive system > Esophagus > Crop | place... | reverse complement strand
CAGTCAGCATGGGTTCACAAAGGGAAAGTCCTGTTCAATTTGATATCCTGCGATGAAAGGAAAGTGGTGGATGCAGTTTTTCTGGATTTTAGTGAGGTGTTTGATGCTGTCCCTCACAGCATCCTTCTGGACAGGCTGTTCTGCGGTGAGATGAGCAGGTTCATGGTGCGCTGGGTGAAGACCTGGCTGAAGGGCAGAGCTCAAAGGGTTGTAGTGGATGAGGCTACATCTGGCTGGCGACCGGTCACCAGCGGTGTCCTCGGGGCTCAACTCTAGGGCCAGTCCTGTGCAATGTATTTATCAACGATCTGGATGTGGGAGTTGAATGCACCATTAGCAAGTTTGCTGATGACACCAAACTGGGAGGTGCTGTTGACTCTTTTGAGGCACAAGAGGCCTTGCAGAGGGGTCTAGATAAATTTGAAGCATTGGACAGTGATTAATGGCATGAAAATTAATAAGTCCCAATGCCGGATTCTGCACTTAGGATGGAGTAATGCTGGACACAAATATAAACTGGGAGATGAATGGCTGGAGAGCAGCCCTGCAGAAAGGGACCTGGGGGTGCTGGCTGGCAGCAGGCTCCACAGGAGCCAGCCCCGTGCCCTGGCAACCCAGAGGGCAAACTCCACCCTGGGGTGCATCAGACACAGCACAACCAGGTGGTCAGAAGAGGAGATTGTCCCACTATGTTCAGCATTGATGCGGCCTCACCTTGAGAGCTGTGTGCAGTTCTGGGCCCCGCAGCTTGAGAAGGATGTGAAGGTCCTTGAATGCATCCAGAGAAGGTCAAGAAAGCTGGTGAGAGGGCTGTAAGGCATGTTCTGTGAGGAGCAGCTGAGGGCTTCAGGCTTGTCTGGTTTGGAGAAAAGAGGCTGAGGGGTCACCTCATTGCTCTCTACAGCTTCCTGAGGAGGGGAAGTGGGGAGGGAGGTGCTGAGCTCTTCTCCTGGTATCTAGTGACAGGTGGTGTGGGTACGGTTCATAGCTGTGCCAGGGGAGGTTTAGACTGGATGTTAGGAAGCATTTCTGTACTGAGAGGGTGATCAGACGTTAGAACAAGCTTCCCAGAGAGGTGGTCAATGCCTCAAGCCTGTCAGCATTTAAGAGGCATTTGGACAATGCCCTTAATAACATGCTTTAACTTTTGGTCAGCCCTGAATTGGTCAGGCAGTTGGACTAGATGATCACTGTAGGTCCCTTCCAACTGAAATGTTCTATGTTAGAAAAGAATGATGTGATGTGGGATTTACAAAGGCAAATTGTATAGAACTTCATTACTGACAACCTGAAAAAAATTTCTTCACTTTTTTGGGATGTCATTTGGCAACAGTGGGAAATTATTAGCCAAACAAGAGAAGACAGTAACTCCTGTAAGAATGATAATATGGTTAAAGACTTTGAAGGATCGTTCTTGAGAAACTCCATCTATGTGTTCTAATGGTGTATGTATTTTGCTTTCTGTTACTGAGCGCTTAAAGAGAATTATAGTTTAGTTCATTCATCCTTTCTTCCTTCCCTTTTACTTGAGATGCATCAAGAAGACAGATGTTCTGGTCCTGGAGCTGTGTGATTACTGACAAATCTTGTTTGGTGAATGGGATGAGTCCATTTACACTGAGGGGAGCCTTTCCAGCTATGCTTCCTCCACCCAAAGCAAAATGGTCATTCATATCAATGAATTTATGATAACATTGCTGAGACCAAGATGTATACCGCCACCATGATGTTCTCTGGGGCAACTTGAAATACTGAGCTGAATATAAGATAATGCTGATGGAAAAATATTTCTGTGCCGCCTGCCTCTGTGGTTCTGTGCACACATTCCTCCTGTGATTTGGCAGTTTTCTAGTGTTTGCCACTGCTGTGAGTTTTTTCACTATACTTATCTTAAGGACAGTAGGTGCCAGAGACTTAAGTATCACACCTTGCTCTTATCTTAACATCATTCATTTCTAGAACTTAGTGGGCTGCTGCTACCACCACAAAGCATTATCAGCCGGTAACATCTTTGGATGGAATGGATAGAGTTGTTCTGCAAGTCTTCTGGTGACAGATCAGCTTTGGATAACCTGTTGCCTTTTGGACAAGTGGGCTGAATTGTCTAGACATGTAGATCACTTTTCAGGAATTTTAAGGGCATGCTGCAGAACTGGTGCACATTTCTGTGGGAGAATGCAGAAGTGTGATGCTGTTTGTGGACGTGCTGTGCTATCAAGTCTTCTGGACTCTTTTGAGTCTGGCTCGTCTGAGTTGGTCTCTAGTTGTCTTGTGCAATGGAGACATAACCATCTTTATCAGGTGCCAATGGAGATTATCTGTATGCCGTTTTGGTGCTGTCCTTTTGATCATTTCTACATAAGAAAGCTTAAAAGTATGTCTCTGATATGGTGTAAATGGCACATTTTGGTTCCACTTAGTACTTGGAAAACAAGATCTGGTGATTCACTGGGTCAAGTTGCTGAACAATTGTTTCTAATGCAAAGATTCATAGCTAGAATGCTGTGCGTGGTCTTATAGTGGCCATATTGGAAAAACTATCATTCTGTCTTAGAATCCATGCTTCAGTAACGCTTGCTTAAGAAGGGGTCTTTGCTGTCTTTTTTGATGTTTGTGTGGCTGTGGTGATAGACGACTCGGGAACCATTTAAAATTCACAGTGGTGCAGGACTGGATGTCAGTCATGCTTTGTTGAAACTTCAACAGCTTCCAAGAGTATCTTATTGTGGGCACTCCATATGCCCAATGTCTCCCAACTGCTGACCACTCCAACTGATCATCTACAAAGAACTGTGACTGTGCTTATTGGGAGATCATGTCCAGGCTGCTCCCATAAATGTGCTTGGCTTATGGTGAATCTGTATTGTGCTTGGGCTTACGAGAATTACCGAGTTCTGTCTGAGGACAGACTGAAATCTGTGAAGTCTGATGGATGTACTTCTGCTTCATGATTCCTAGGGCTGCCATGCTTCCTTCCATAAATTCTTGTTAGAGTGAAGGGGGAAAGTGCTCTTGATAGTTCCAGTTTTGAGGACCTTCTCCTGTTCTTGGAGGATGCTGAAAGCTCTCTGTGTTCTTGACTTGTTCTTTCAGGGATTGGTCACATGTTTCATCCTGACGTTGGGGTACTCAGTATGACAGTGTGGGTGCTGGGTATTTCTCTCTGATAGTGGTCTTGTTTCTCTAAACTGATTGTTCCTGGTGTCAGCAACTTTTCCCCTAGTTGTATGTTCTGTACATGAACCAGAATTTCCGTGTAGCATCTTATTTCTTTGCTTCTAGGCATTTTGTGGTATGTTTTGAAAATGAAGTGGTCATGGATTTCTCCTAACAACCAGGGAGCTTCACTGAGCAATCTCCACTGCTTTCCAGTTGATTGGGCTGCCTTGTTCTCAGCCTCTGTGGCTGACAGAGGTTTGAGGAAGGGAACAAACATCTGTGTGTCTGACTCATTGGCTGACAGGTTCCAGATCTCTTGCTTTCCATTTCCCTGAATTTCTTTTGTGCTCTTCATGTCAGGAAGCCTCTTGATTTATCTTCATGGGATCAGGGTCTTCTGGAAGTTCTAGACTGTCTCTTTGAGTGTGGGAAAAATCCATGGGCTTTCCTGTCAGTGGTCAAATAATTTTTTGACCATATATGGCTGAGTTATGAAACTATTAGTATGGGGCTTGTGAGGGAGCTTAGGTGCCTCAGTAACACGGTTGTGCATGTTTACTATTTTGGATCTAAGCAGTGTGGCCACCTAGTGTTTAGGCACCTTGCCATTTTGATACAACCAGTGACCATGCAGTTTGGTCACGGTGCTGTGAGAATTGTATGTGTTGACTTGGATGAAGAATGAAGGGTTGTTGGCAGTAACCGGTATTCCCTGAAATGTGCAGCTTTTGTGTGCTTTACTCCCTCCGTTGCTTTTTCTGTCCAGTCTATCCCAAGAATCTTAAGTATGTTTGAAGAGAATGGATGGCAGGGGAGTTGGAACTAGATGATTTGTAAGGTCCCTTCCAGCCCAAACCATTCTATGATTCTGTGAAATGCAGTCAGGTGTGTGCCGTGTTATGCCATGTACCAAACAGAAGTGGACAAACTAGTTATCCTTCTGGATCTGGCTGGGATGGAGTTAATTTTCTTTGTACTAGTCTGTATAGTATTGTGCTTTATATTGGTGGCTAAAACTGTTGATGGCACAGTAATGTTTTGGCTGTTGCTGAACAATGCTTTGCACAGGTGGAGGCTTTCTCCCACCACCACAGGTAGGCTGAGGCAGGGCAGGAAGTTGAGAGGTAACACGTGCTCAGCAACAGAAGCTCAGGGAAAGGAGGAGGAAGCAGAGGGTGTTTGTGCTCGTGGCGTTTGGCTTCCCAAGCAAGCGCTCTGTGAGCCGAGACCTTGCTTTCCAGCAACTGGCCAGACATCTGCCTGCCGATGGGAAGTAGCGAGCAAATTCTTCAGTTTGCTTTGCTTGTGCATGCAGCTTTTTCTTTATCTGTTAAACTTTCATTATCTTGATCCATGAGTCTTTTCACCTTTCTTCTTTTTCTCCCCTTCCCCTCTCCGTACAGGAGAGGAGAGTGAGAGAGGCTGAGGGGATGTTTGGCTTTTGGCTGGGGTCAACCCAACACACCTTTATAGATGTTATGAAGAAAAAGTTCCTGTGTTCTCAAGTGGCAGAAAGGGAGTATTGTTCAACTCTAACACTCTGTGAGAGCTGTGTCAAATCATGGTTGCTTCTTACTAATATTTTTTTTTTACCTGATTTTGGAAAGGAGTCTGAGGGATTAACAGGAGAACACACACTGAAATTCATTTAACTTAACCTCTTCTGTGAGGGTAAGTCATCTGTGCCTGATCTTGGTATTACAAGGTGGTGTGTTTAGAGATCTAGCATAGACACAGACGCATTATTGGTGCAGAAGAGAATAGAAGTAGGAATGTATTGCTGTGTAGGTCAACTTGTAAAGGAAACTGATATTTCTTGATTCAAATTTGATATTTGAATTTTAGAAATTTGTATTACTGGAAGTGAATACCATTTTAAAGTTTAGGAGAATGAAAAGCTCATGAATAGAGTATTTAGGAAATAACCATTATGAGTCTTAAGTATGTATTTTACCATCCTACTAAACCAATGTGATGTAATGAATAAAATCAGTAAAATGTTGACTTCTGTTATTGTAGAGCTGCCTTGCTTGCTGGATATGGTAGTTAAAATTTTTGCCAAGTTTCAGGTCACATGTCCACTTCTACTCCCAAATCCTCCCAGATCCTCAGTGCTACCTATACTTCTGGACTTATTAGCGATAACAATCTGACTAGCTTTAGCTGTCAATAGTGACAAACCCTCATATGTAGGCAGAAGAGCAGCTGCCTGTGTGTTGGGAGCATGTATGGGGAACTGAAAATATCAGTGTTCAGTGTCAGTTTTAATTGACAAATCATTATGGAATGCTATTAATCATAAAGAGTGTTGGATCATACCTAAGAAAAGAGGTGAAGGATATGATTCTTCAAGCACATAATGTCTCACAGAATGGAGAAGATTAAGATTTTCTTTTTTTTTCCAGAGTTTATGATACTCATTTTTTTTCTCTGTTAGAAAAAGAAGTAGAGATTAAAGTAGAATAAAGGAGAGAGACTGTAGCAGTGATGCATTCATATTTGATAAGAAGTATGGGTTGATTTCTATTACCTTTAGGAGCTTATGTAAGAGTGTTTTAAGGAGACCAACATCTGGGCACAGTTTTGGAAAGTACCAAATACTCTTGGTCCATAGTCACAGATATTCATTGTTTCTACAAACAGGACTAGAAACGAGTGGGTTGTCTTATAACTGGATTAGTGGCTAATACAGGGAAAGCTCCTTCTGCAGCTAATTCTCTAAGGATATTTCAGTTGGGTTTTTTAACGTGTCTTTTCTTTCTTCTGTATTTCTGGCTGTGTAATTAAGCAGTTCAACATTTAGTGTACTCCTCACCCCTCCACCCTCTCCCTCCCAACCCTTTGAGATGGCTTGCTCTGGATCTGTGTTGGTTAACTAGAGAAATTCAGAGATGCTGAATTTTTAATATTTTGTTGGTTTAAGCAAGCATGGATGGCATGTGAGTAGTGGAGACTGGACTTATATAGGCTACAGAAAAAAAATTAAAATTTTTAACCATGAAGGCACAGAATAAGAATTTGTAGTGTAATGGGTACTTACAAGCTGAAGCTCATCAAGAATAAAAGAGAACATTTATTGTCAATTAAGAGGAGGAAGTTGTAGATGGCTTTCAATAATGCCAATCTTAAGTTTAATTGGAAAAACTGAGTCAAATACAGACAAATGTGTTAATGGATTTACTATTAATGCTGCTGATGCTTAATACTAAAGTGTATTCAGAAGAATTATAGTCTTTGGTAAAGTAGTCATAAATTGGTGTTAGATTTCTTCATTCTTAACTTCTCTTGCTCTGTTACTTTAAGGATTTTGCAAATGCTTTTACTGTTCTTAGTGAGCTGAATTAAAAGGACATACTGACAAACTTTTCAGCCCATTTGTGGTATTGAGTCAGACAGAAGAAACAGTTGGTCTTTAGGACCGTGGTGTTGTGTTAGAGAACTCTCACAGCTACATTGTGCTCTTATTTCTCATTCACAGTCAAAAGGTGATGTTGAACTAATAAAAATGTCAAAGATAGTAGAAAAGAACAGTATATTAAACAGTCTTTGTCTTTATTACCAGAAGAAAGACTGAAATAATGAGCTGAATAATATCTAGTTAATATAAACTAATTTTAGCTACTCCCATTTCAAGGAAATGTTGCAGCTAGTTGTTATTTTCTTAATAAGCAAAAGAAAAAAATTCATGAGCAGTAAGTACATGCTAATTGCACAAATGTTAGCACACATTTCCAAAGTATGTGTTAAGCTTCAAATACCGTGTGTTGTATTAAACAAGTGTAATGCAAACCAATGATAATAAAAATGTACTGGAGAAGGTCTTTAGTGCTAATTTTAAATATAAAAGAAAAGTATCTGTTGTAACTCATAATTTTTAAGTATTTTTAAGACTTTAAAAACAAGACCAGATCCTGTGCATCTCTGGTCTTGGGTGCTTAATCTGGTGTTCTCTAAAAATGTGTTTTCAGAAAACTTTATTCTTTTTAACTAAACATTTGTAATTAAACACTGTTCTAGAGATCTGTAAACCTTTATGTGCAGACAAATGTAGGAGGAGTTTTGTGGGTTTTGTGTTGTGCTTGAATTTGTGTAAGCTTGTGCAGGCACATATCAGATTTTCTAACAGGATCAGTATCCTGTAAATGAGGGTTAAAAAATTGTATGTATCTGTATTTTTCACAAGGCTTTGTTCAAACTGTTTTTTGTCTCTACATTGTTTCTTGTTAGCACTGCCTTTGTTATTTTGTTTTCTCCCAATAATAGTGAAGGTTTTTGTCTTGACATATACAGTGGTATGCAAGAAAAGTCTGTAAATCTGTGTTATATTTCTAGAGGTGTATAAGTGTATTGGTGTAAAAGCTGTACAGAACAGAACTCTGGTTTTTTTGTGTTTGCATTTTTTTCTTTTTTTAATTAAAAAAGAAATGTGTTCATTTTCCAGAGCAATGACAATGAAGAACGCCTGCAGGTTGTAAAACTTCTAGCAAAAATGTTTGGGGCGAAGGATTCGGAGTTGGCATCTCAAAACAAACCGCTTTGGCAGTGCTACCTGGGGAGGTATATGCTTATTTAGTTCCTTCCTAGGAGGGGAGAAACATTCAATGACGTATAATTCAACTTTTTTTTTTTTTATTTAAGTGACATACCTAAGTGCGAGTTGTCTCCTGCTGCTTTGTCTGAAATCTGACAGATGATGCTAAAGAGATTATTTTACATACATCTTCTGCATCTGTGTTTCTGCACAGTGAACAATTACAAGTCATCCACTTTTAGTTCATTTTTTTTTTTTGCAACTGTCTTTATTGCTATCGTCAAGAAAAAGGAGTAGTTTTGTTTTAATTTCTTCACAAGTGAAACTATTCAATGATTGATTAGTTCTAAACCAGCATCAAATGACATTGGCAGTAGCAGGTGATCTTAGAACTGGTTTCGAGGCTTTTATGTACAGTGTTTGTATTCTGGTTTCTGTTTTTTTTGATGGTAGGAGTGCCTTAAAAGAAGTAAGTAGTATTTACAGTGCTGCAAACACACTTAGTCTTTTGTTTTTGAAATATTCTGCTAGTTCGAGATAGAATATAGCTGGAGAAGTCAGGAGAAATTTAAATGTGGCTACTATGATGAAAATGTTTTTGATTTGAGTAAATGAGGATAAATTCTATAAATTACTACAAATGCAATGGTTTATAATTTAGCATTCAATTGTATCAAAACCAGAGTCCTCAGAGAAATGCTGCTTTTAGAAGTACAGGAAACTTAATTAAGGGAAGGCCTTTTGCTTGAAAGTATTTTAAAACATTGCATGTCATCAAAAAATACCAAATCTAACTGGGCCCAAAGGAAAATGCTTCGTTGTGGTAGAATGTAAAGCAATGTGAATACGTGCAATCTGTTTTTCATAGTTAATGTTTTCAGCTAGTTATGAATCACATACATGTATTTACTGTTTTCAAGGGCTTCAGCTAAGTTATAGTAGCTCTGTTATTAAAGGAACCATTCTTAAAATCTCTTGATTTTGAAAACATACCTGATTATTACTAGAACAGTTACTTCTTAAAACTTCTCTGTTTGATAAATAAGCATTTGAACAGCAAAAATGTTCTAAAACCTGATTTTTAATTGATTTAAAACTAAGCATTTTGAGGATAGCTTGAAAATGCGTATAATTTTCAAGAGTTGTTTGTAACTCTCATTACGTCAATAATTATAAAATTACTTATGTCAAAATTAAACATGAGAAAGTACTAGTTTTCAAGCATCAAACTTAATTCAGTGTTTTGAAAGGACTTCATACAGAAGTTGAAGTGATCCATCTTGGAAGAAATTTGTACTAGGCTAGATGCCCATTTGTTTGCTGTCTGTCATACAGTTTAAAGAGAGGACAAATATTGCAGTCTTACAAAACTTGTAGTCACCGATACATGGTTCGTGGTTAAATATGTGGAGCAGTACAGAAAAAAGATAGTTAAAATATATCAGACATCTTTCTCATAAATAGTTGTTGTCTGTCTGGGGGTTTTTCATGTGTATCAGGAGAGGATACTTCTTTTCATGTTCAGAACATGAATTAATAAATGAGTGTAGGAATTTTTTCCAAAGCTAAGGACAGTCTACTTAATGCTGTGAAATCAGAGGTATTTTATGCATGTAACTGTGCATGGGAAGCATAAAAATATTTTTAGAGGTATTGGAGATTGTGTGGAAATAAACTAATTGCTTTGGTAGAAGTGGTGTTTTTGTTGTTGGTGTAATGCATTGTCTTGTTTCTAAATAGGTTTAATGATATCCATGTACCTATTCGTCTTGAATGTGTGAAATTTGCAAGTCACTGCCTTATGAACCATCCCGACCTAGCAAAAGACTTAACAGGTACCAGATTTATCACAACATTAAAATACAATTTTAGGTCTCCTAGAAAAGTCAGGAAGGTTAGTTGTAATCCCAAGTAACGTTGTCAGATGTTGTGGAGGACGTAATTGAGGTTGGAGTGCTAAGTCACAGTGCTGCTTCTCAGGCTAAAGGGCATGAAGAACGCCTTAACCAAAGAGATCGCTCTCCTCCTCTTACAGTATTTGCATTCTCAACTGCTGTTGAAATTAAGCACCATGGGATCAGGCAAAGACAGCCTGGCTAACCTCGTGGTCATGGCATTTATTAATTAGATTGCAGAGCAGAGACTGCAGTTCCACGGAGCCAAAATGTGTAAACATTGTGCAGGCACTGTCTAAAACATGAAAACAGTCTTCCTAACTGACTACAGCCATTCGTTCGTGCTCCTTCAGATCAAACACAGCCTGTGATTCAAGATCTCTGTAGGAAGAAAGCAACTGACGTAGACAGAAGCATTTCGTATTTGTTGCTCCTGATGTCTTAATGAAAAAAGTGTAATTAAAGACGATGGGTTGGTTTGCTGCTTTTTATTCCCCCCTAAGCATATATGGAGACTGTATCTTCCCCTGATTGATAAAATCTTTCTTGTAATTCGTGGAAGGTAACATCTTTGTCCATTTGCTCTAAGGAGGGAATTTAAAGGGCTGTTAAGTGCATGGGATTGCTCTCCTGCTTGCTGAGCATTTAAGTCACTCACAAATACAGGCAGGCTAGAGTCATCCCATAGTTATTGTAAAGCCAGGTAAAAAAAAAAAAAGGTTTCTGGACCTTTCCTTAATGGAATGGTAAAGATATTTCCTCTCTGATTATCAGAATAGTATTTTCAAGGGTCGCTTTTTTCTTTTGTACATTGCAAAAAGACTTTGTGCCCCCTCTAATGGTATCCTCTGGGAAATATAATTTTGCTTGCCCCTCCTCTCTCTCCGTGCAGCGCTTATCAAAGTCAAATTGTTGAAAAATTTCTCTGACTCACTGGTGTTTGAGACCAGAATTGTTTTGTGCATTGGCATTGTTCTTCGTTTGTTTTAGTTTATTATGTTTTCCTGTGGAACAAAACTGTTTTTTAAAAAGGTCTTACTTGGATTTAAGATTTCATAACCTCCATAAATGCAAAGCTTTATTTCTTGATGTGCTCTTTCAAGCGCTTGTGCTGATTACCAGAAATGTTAATGGCCACTGTGTCAGATGAGACTTGACAATTTTCACTGGTCATTGAACAATAATAAGAGAACAGTAACCTCTGTTTATTTCATTTAGAATAAACTTTGAATTTTCAATGTTTCCTCATGTTCTCAATGTTCTGCTGATGTGTGCTGTGTACAGTGATCTTAACTTTTGTGTGCATTTTCCTACCCGTTTATGCTCCTAAATTAACCTAACCTAATTAACCAGTTCTAAAAAGATGAACTTTGCCATTTTATGCTTTGTTAGCTTGCTGAAATGGCAAGAAGTAGCTAACGTGTTTTGACATTTACAAGCAGAAATCTTGAGATGTTGATAATATATGGTTATTGATACTACCAGATAAGTAGCAATGGGCCAAAATAATATAGAAAAATTGTTTTAAGTTGAATAAACAAGGTTGTGTCTAAGTAAGCGTTATAGCTTGGTCAAGGAGCATGCTTTTAAAGTATGCTCTCGATTTTTGAGTGCTTACATGGCTCACACTGTGGAGTATTCCCAGAGCATGTGAACTAGATTCCTTGTGGGTAATACAGAAGCTCTGGTCAGGAGTGCAACTGATGTGCCCCAGCAGCCAAAGGGGTTGGAGTCCACAGGAAGAGGGTAGTCTCTAGCCTGAAAGAAGACTTTAAAATGTGTATAGTGTAGATATCAAGTTCTCAGCACTGTCTGTTCTGCTCTGAAGATCCAGTTCTGTTGGGTTGTAATGGTTGCTAATGTAGACATGGCCAAACTGTTATAAGAAATAATAAAACCAAAAATGTAGCCCCATAACTCGTATTTCCATAATGCCAGAAATATAAATATTGGGTATTCTAAGCAAGTAGAAAGTTTTATTGACATTCCAGTTAATAGAGAAAACTATTGGTTTCTTACTGTTGGTGCTCAAAACAGTAGAAAAACATGTTTTCTGCTTCTGTCAGTGGACTACTGTCTAGAGGAAGAAAAGTAGCTGAAGTTGTGTGTTTACAATGAAATACTTACTCTATTTTTTTCCAGAATATCTTAAAGTAAGGTCACATGATCCTGAAGAGGCCATAAGGCATGATGTCATAGTATCCATAGTTACTGCTGCTAAAAAAGATCTTTTGCTTGTCAATGATCACCTGCTTAATTTTGTCAGAGAACGAACACTGGACAAGCGGGTAAGACATAATTAGTACTAATAATGGCTGTGTGTTATATTTTTCGATTGTAATTCAGCTTTTTAAAAATAAATGCTTCTAAAAAATACTGAACTAATTTAAAAACAACTAATGAAAATCAATGTAATGCAAAAAAATCTGAAGCAGTCCATTTAAAGAAACATCTTTTGCCTCTGACTGGACTGTCACATTTTTCATTGTGCTGTATTTTTGTTTAAGACAGTACGATAAAAAAAAACAGGCTGAAGCACAACAATGTTGTTCCAGTTGTCTAGTTTTAGTAAAATTTTTAAGTCAGATGACACCCTTGTAAAATATTCTAACATTTTTTTGTAAGAGGTTTTGCAAGCATATTTTAAAATGTGTCATAGATTACTGATGGAAAATGTTCCATCCAACGGTAACTAGTTTACCTGCTTTTAGCTGGATCATTGGAACACTGCAGAGCAGTGTAGTTGCTTTCAAATTTGAGGAGTCTTGAAGTTTACTTTAGCTATGTTTCATTATTTGGTAAAATTTGATGTTTGCTGCTTATGTTAAAGCATGGTAAAAAAGGCTGTTGATGGTAAACTTTTAAAATTAACATTATCACCTGATTTTTTTCATGTGGTGACATGCTTTCTGCTGTTGCACCCATGATACAATTGCAAATACTCAGTATAGATCTGTGAGAAAGGGTGTTGGCGTAAATTTGTGACAATTCGAATTTCAGGAGGCAGACTTGCGTAGTAGGTACTGGTGTTGAAAGGTTTAACATAATAGACTTGATGCAATGTATGTACTAATGGGAAAGTCTTGCATTTAGAACTCAATTTAACTTTTTTTGTGGATTAGATGTAGAACAGGAAGTGCCTGCCAGGAAATTCTGTAGTCTTTTCAGTTTTGAGTTTTGAAGTCTAATCTGGGTACTATTTGTTTTTCTCAAGTGGAGAGTGAGGAAGGAAGCTATGATGGGACTTGCACAGATATACAAGAAATATGCATTACAATCAGAAGCAGGAAAAGAAGCTGCAAAACAGATATCATGGATCAAAGATAAACTTCTGCATATATATTATCAAAACAGTATTGATGACCGGTAAGTCAGTCATGAAAGCTAGATAACTCGTGGATAACTGTGGTAACTTGCTATGCAGGTTTGTTGATTTGTTTTTCCTTTGTGCTTAAGTGCTGACAAGAAAGAGGAGACTTGATAATTCTGTATGTTTTGATCCAGTGCGTGATGTTATACAAGTGCAGCCAAATGTTGTCTTCTATTTATTTTTTATTTTTTCAAAAAGGCCAAAAGTGATTCTATAGGGTGAGAGAGGTTGGAATATTTCAAAATTTTTAGCTGTACTTTACCACTGCTTCAGTAAAGAAGGCTTTTGTTTATATTTCAGTAGCTGGCTGATTTTTATGTTAAAATTATTTTAAAAGATACAAAAAGATTATTTTTAAAATAAAAGATGCTTTAATGAACTTGCTTTAGATGTGCATGTTGTTTCTGTATGCTTTAAAACTGTCTAGTATGTGTAGTGAGAATGGTTATGGCATCTCATTCTACAGAAGGTTAGTTTTTGTGTATGATAATAGCCATGAATTAGAGCCTTGTCCTGGATTTGTGCTGGAAGCGGTGCCTCTGTCTTACCAGCTATAGAGTGTATGTGGGTGTTTGTATTGAAAAATAGGTGGTTGCAGGTGGGGAACTAGTTTGGGAACTACTCTGCCTTGACTAATGAAGACAGTTTTGTTGGCTTTGGAAATGAGCCTTTGGCCTTGACAGCATGATCAGATACAAATGGCATTGCAAACCCATACAAATCCATTCAAAAAATTGCAGCCTCAATCATCTCCAAAATAAGCAATCATTTTACCATGGAAATAGACAGAACTGTCTATCCAATCTCACCCAGTCATGTTTTTCTTAAACTTTGGGATCTTTTTAAGGTGACTTTGGGTTTTGACCACCAATTGTGCATAAGGATTTTCTTCTCATTTTTAGCGTAAACATACATGATTTTTTTTTTACTTATTTACTATGTTCTGTCAATTTGCAAAAGTCGTGGGCCTTCTTGGTATTTACGATTGCAACATGGGTTTAGTTTTCCTTTGCTTTTTGCTTGTCAGTCGTTCCTAGGTAACTGGCAGACCCAAACCTTTCTGTCCTCCTGTTTCCAAATAAGGAACTTCTGTGTTATAGCAGAAGCTTTTAATAATTTCCGTGTGAATGTACCTTCATTTTTATTGTGCAAACAAAAGAAATGGAATAAACTCAGGCAATGGGGAAGGGGCTGGGCAGGGTCGAAGGGAAGTCAGCTCTTTCTGACTAGTATCTGAGTTCTCGTTCTGGGCTTCATGATAACATAGGATATAATCAACATGATAGTTAATTTTTTATGTTAGGCCTGTTAATTTGGGTCAATCCATGAATTTACCCCAGTACCAACCTGTAGTGAACATTCGCTGATAAGTAAGAGATACCCTTCTCTAAAACCCTTTGGTTCCTATCTAGATTAATATATCTAATTTTGATAAACTCTTTTGTAAACTCTTAAAGATCCTACTGCTAACATTAACTTCGTTTTCTGTAACGATACATTTTTGAATAACCCTACTTTCATATGCAATAGCTGATCTCTAGATAGGTCTGAGAATTTTCGAATGAATGTTTTAACAATTCAAGACCACTTTCTTGCTTTGCATCTGATGTTTCTTAATCCTGTGTTTCAGATTACTTGTTGAACGCATCTTTGCTCAGTACATGGTCCCTCACAACTTGGAAACAAATGAACGAATGAAATGTTTATATTACCTTTATGCAACACTGGATTCAAATGCTGTGAAGTATGTGCTGTTTGTGACTACTTGCAGAATAATCTTCAGTACAATTATTCCTGTAAATCAGTTCTAAATTGTTACAGGTGGCCTAAGCCAGTGGACAAAAGTAGTTTGGGAACTATCAGAAAATAGAATGTAGCAATAGTACTTATTTTTCAAGTGGGATTTTGGGGGGGGTCGGGGTGGAGGAGGGCAAAATCACAAAACGTTACCAACCCCAAAACTAATAGGGTGTTTTCTAACAAGGTATGATACCTTTTAACCATAAACAGCTAAAAAAATGTACTGTCAGAGATCTGGCAAGAAGCTTGAATGCATGTCAGTCCTTTTATGTCTGAAAAGAGATAGTATAGGCAATAGCATTGACTAGCCCTAGATCTTATCTGACAGCTTCTTAATTTACTCCTTTTTTTAGCAGCCAGGATGACTTAAGAGTGGGAAGGAATTACTTCTTTGTCTTTCTTCCTTCAATACGCATTTTACTTATGTTACCTGCCTTCTCGAGCTTAAAATGGGTGGGTGCACATGAATTTGACTAATAACAGTTTTTCTGCTGTAATGTTCACAATTTGACTGAATTTAGTTAGTCTTACTTTATTTTTCATTTAGTAGTACTCAGTCATTTGAAAATTGAATATAGTTTTTTCTCGTGGGAAACTAGAAAAAGTTTTGTATATGAAAAAAATGGCTTAAAATAACCCCAAAGTCTTCAAATATTACAGAAACTGATGTTTGATTCCCCTGCATTTCTTGTATTACATGCCTAGAAATATTACAACTGTAGCAAACTAAAATTAAGAATAGTATATTAAAGATAAAAAGTTCCTGTTCTGGTAATTTTTAGTATAGGCTAAACAAAACTGCAGAATGACTTCTTATTTGTTGCCTGAAATAACAGGTACTGATAACTTCTGAATTGTAGTTTTCATATGCAGCAGTACTCCTTTTAAAGACATAGTATCTTCAGCTAGTTACGTAGAACTGAATTTCACTTGTGGATTCTGGAAGTTTTCTAAATGAAGCTGTGACTTTTTTTGCAATATGGTTTATTTTTTCTGTAATGTGTTCTAATTTTCAATTTTGTCAAGTATCTCTAATGTGTCTCTTACAAGTCTAATCATATCCACTTTTCACAGTTTATTCATCTGGTAGCTGCTTTCTGTGTGCAAGAAAAACATTGTTTTGAGGATAAAAATCTTAAACATTCGCTTTAACCTGGTTCTTGGAATGTTTTTAGAGGAGTGATTTCAGGCTTGTGCAAATGAGGTCTTTATCGGCCAGACATCAGTTACTACCTACTTATTTTAAAGGCAATGTAGTTAAGCATCTGAAATGAAACTTGTTTCAAAATCTCACTTTGTCCCAGTCTAATATGACCAATTAAATTTTAGATATCATGCTGTTTAGCCTTTGCTCACAGAGCAGTGAGATTTTAGACGATAAGCACATTCCTGAGTCTGAAGTTGAAAAGAATTTGAAGGTTCTTATTGGACAGTTGTGTTATTTATTGATTAGATGACTTTGACAGCTCCTTTTTTTATTTTTTAGAGCATTGAATGAAATGTGGAAATGTCAAAATCTGCTACGACATCAAGTAAAGGATTTAGTTGACCTAATAAAACAACCCAAAGTGAGTTCAATTTATCTTTATCCCACAGTTTTACTTAAAAAAATAAACTGTTTTTCAATTCCATTAGTATGACTATCTCAAGCTTATTTTTAATGATAGATTGAAAATATTGTGAAAGTTAACTGATATTCCATTTGCAGTAGGAAATGTGTATACATTTTGTCAGTAAAAGTGAAGAGGTGTGGTAGAAATTTTAAAAATATTTTTCCAGTCATTTGATACTAAAATATTTGCTTCCAGTGTTTGGAGTTACATCTTGCAAGGATTGTTCTGGCTCTTGAAAGAGGGAAAGAACAGCATATTATTTTTGACTGCCAAATTGAGTAATTAAGAAAAAGTACCTATATACCCTAACTTTATCTTATGTATGATTAGTAACATTCAAGAAATTCGAATATTCTTATCGCAACAGGTTACTCATTTCTCTTCCTTCTTGGAAACTTGTGTAGGAGATACAAGACTACAGCTGAATTCTTTTTTTACAAATTTGCTAAGCAGGAAAAATCAAACATTTATTCAGCATATATGACATTCTCATAAAGTAAAATTTAGATTTCTTTTAGTTATATGTATATGCATGCTCATCGGCGGGGATCAGAAGATGAGATTCTGGATGTAATTTGGAATGTGATTAGAACTTGACTTTAATGCCGAGAGTTTAATCTGGTGCTTTTTTAACAGAAATGCGATATAGTAGGAAGTGTTGCCATGCTCACATTTGCATGTGTGTTTGTGTCATTTTTATTTTATATATATATATATACTCATATGCCACAGTAAATTTAATGAGGTTTTATGACTGAATTATCCATTCGCTGGAATTACCTGAACAGGAAGAGTGGGTAACTGCATTTTTACAATTGTGGTTGGATTATCTAATGTATCTGCTTGGAAATGCTACTGTCTTGCAGACAAAGACTTATCAAATCAAAATGCATCACTTACTGTTTCAGTCTCGAATGCAGTGAAATTAATAATTTTGACTTTGTGCATTTAAAACATGCTGTAATGCTTTATTAAATTCTAAGTGCAGTAATTGCTAGTACTACAATACTTCATTGCGTTTCAGTGACTGTATTGAAATATTCTATATGTACTGTTTTATGTTATCTGGTGTAATTTAAATACACTTATGCATTTAAAACTTGGGTTAGTTTATTGGTATTTTCTGCATTTCAGTTGAAAGCAAAATTTCAACTTTTCCTTTGGTTTTCAGGGAGATGTAACGAAAGTTCTTTCTCAATTGTAAAATACCAAAATATGATATGGAATTAAACATGTAGATTTTTATAACTGCCAGCGTAAGCATCACATTCAAAACAGTGTATGCTGTTGACAGGTTTGCATTTGTCCCCATGACTTTCATCGTATCTTTCGCTATTAACTACTGTTTCTCTACACTTCTCTTGAGTAACGAGACTGCATGGGAGAATTTAGGAGCTTGTGATCTGAGATGCTGTCAAGGGCAACGAAATGGTTTTGAGTCAGGGAATTTTAGTTAAGTTGGGTTGATGTCAATTAAACTTTTAATTATTGATTCTGGTATTGAGAAATAAAAGCAAATGAATAAACGCTTAGAGAAACACCCTTTGGTTCCCCTTTGGACACCTCTCTTCTCTGCTTTGCAGTCCCCAGACCCCTCGCTGCATGCTAAGCTCAGTCCCTTTAGTGAGGCAATGGCAGCACAGGAGATGAGAGTCAGGGCATGGTGGTTCCTTTCCTTTTGCTGCTCCTGGTTTGTTACCCACTGCTGCAGCATGGGTTCCTTCACCAGCCGCAGTCCCTTCAGAGTTGTACTTTCTCCAGTGCCTCCTCTCCACCCTTGCTCCAGCAGCTCTTACCCTGGCATCTTTCCTGCCTCTGCTCAGGATTCTCTTCTTTTCCTTCAGCATCTTTCTCTTCTGCTCTGCTCTCCTTCCTGCCCTGGCATCTCTCTTGTTGCCCCTAGCAGCTACCACCCTTTCTTAAATATGTTTTCTCAGAGGCACCATAGACTCCTCTGGTTGAAGTTTTGGTGGGTGGTGGGTTTGTTTGTCAGTTGCGGAGCTGGCTGGAAGTGGCTTTGACCGGCACAGGAGTCCGTGACCTCCTCCTGCGCAGGTTACCCCAGCAGCCCTTTGCTACCCCAAACCCTGCCTGTTAGGCCCAGTGCAGATGCTTAGCTTTTTTTTACCAAAACTTTTTTCACTGTGATGCTCCTTGAATGTTGGGGGTTTTGTTTGTTTTATTTTTTCCCCGAATTGATAAATCAATTTGTATGATCAGTTCATTGTGCTTGAGATAATTTTTCATAATTGGAAAATTGTTAGAGATAGTGTTTCATAATTGGAGTAGGGCTTCGGGGACATACTGTCCAAGGCAGTAATAATCTTGAGACAAATACCCAGTAGTCATTCAGAGCTGTAGAAACGTTGTTTGCTTCAGGAAACAAAACTGAAATAAACTAGTAACGTTTTAGAGTATAACTGGGTGTTACCGTACATGCTTTTTCACTTTGGTTGAATTTCACCTCCTGGTCATGATTGTCTTAGTTGCTGATTTTTCTCCTGTAGGTATTGTCCCTGTGGCAAGTGTAGGCATTGCGAGTGCTCTCAGGCATGAACGGGGAATAGGACAAGAAGCAGTATACAGAAGTTGCCACAAAAAAAGTTTGATTAGGTAGTAAGGAAAAAACGTGCTGTAAGTGTGATCGAATGTGGGTACAGGTAGCCCAAAGAGGTTGTGAAATTTTCATCCTTGTAAATATTTAAAATGCAACTAGATGAGGCCTGGAGCAAAACCTGATCTAAGTTGGCCCTGCTTTGAGTAGGCAGTTCACCCAGGTGACCTACAGTTCTGGCATCCAACCTGCGTTATTCTGTGATTATAAATCTTTGAACTTTCCAGTCCACTGTTTTTCTCGTCTTAGAAAACCTTTTTGCTCTTTCGCAAAACTCTTCAGGCTTTCCCTAGTGTAAGCACTACTGAGGAGACTGAAAATGTGTTAAGAAACATTCCATTTCTGTTGATCATAATTTCTCCTAATCTGAGACAGAACGGACATCAAACTTGCCTTTAAGATGAGTTACTTCTCTGAAGAGCAAAATAGAAATCAAAGCTCCTCTTGTTTTCTCCTACAGCAATGGTATGCAGTTAAATGAAATACATAGACTTGCCTGTTCACACGTGAAAAAGTGAGTGAATGCTGGTTTGTCTGTATTGGAGTATGAGCTTTCATTTGCTTCAGATACGCAGCTGTTGCTATATTTCCACATCATGAATGCAAGATGATGTAGATAAAGTACTACAGTAGGTCTTCTAAAAAGAAGTGTTTCTTGATCATCTTCACTCTGTCATTATTCAGTGGAGTTATTCTTTTAACTTCTAGTAGTATACTTCTGACTCGGGTTTGTTTGGCTGAATGATTTGTAGTTTGCTGAAATTAAGGCCTTTTTTAATGGAAGCTTTACCCAGCACTTGAAGACGTAGGCAGTATTATAAGACCAAACCAGTCAGAACCAGAGAAACCCCGCAGTACAATTTTGGTATTTTTCTTCTGAGTCACAAGAGGTGCGAATATGGAGATTCTATGTCTGCTGACATTGTTATTTGAATCCTATAATCCAGATCTGATTTCTGGAGTTTTTTTCATTTCTTGTCTGAACAGCCTGTTCAGCTGTGACAGCCAAAAGCCCCGAAAATGACAGCATGCTTCTGACACTAAAAAGTGGTGGAAAGTTCTGTAGAAATACTTAGTGGCTGGAATTATGTACAAGGTGTTCATGTCACAGGACTGAGAGGATGTTCACTAAAAACATTGCTTGTCTTAATCTCATGCTGTATTTTTGTTAAACTGTGATCTTTGAGGTTGCCACTATTCTCAAACATTTCCAGACTTCCCACAAATTGGCTTATTAATTTCTTTTTTTTTTTTTTGACATGACAAAAAACCTAAAATGTAAATATGTTAGAACTCAAAATAATCCTCTTTTCTTTCATAGTACCTAGTCAACTGCAGAACAGAAATTTACTCTGAGAAGTAGAAGGATACTCTTCCTGGAAATAGGCACTTCCATGTATTAGCCAAGGTTACTGTAATAAATTGTAATTTTAATATATCCAAAGCTGATGTGGCTTGTTTGAACCTTATTTGAGATCTATATGCAGATGTCATTAATAAAATGTAAAGAAATTAGATATGCCTGAACAAGACTGACCTCTCCTGAAGTTTTTTCTATCTGCTCCATAATAATTCTAAGACTTTTATAAGACAATATTACCGTCTTGCAGCACTATCTCTTAGTGGCTCATTGCTGATGTGAACTTGATGAGAAGGCCCAGTGTAGGTGTTCATTTGCCTCATTTTAAGTACTTCAGAAGAAAAAGAACTTTTCTTACCAAAATGAGCCTTCTGAGTTGACTCGACATTTTCTTGTTTGGAAGACAAGCCTAAAAATTACAATTTTGTCTGTTATAAAGCAAATTCTGTAAAAGACAATTGTAGCAGTGGTGGTGGCGAAACACTGTTCTTTTAAATACTTTTCAGTGAAAGCTCATGAAATATGGTTGTGTCTTATTTAATTTTTTTCTCAGAAGAAAATAATTTGCTAGCTGTAGACCATAATTGATACTGTGTACATGCATGTTTGAAGTTTTGTAGACTTTGTAAGTTGTGTCACCAAGGTTGATGTGTCAGTAGTCATTTGGCAAAAGAGCAGCTTCCTTTATGGTTTGGAAGCTGGTGGGTCTGTGTGCTTTTAACAATGTTGCTGTAAGCTTGAGGTTTCTTTCAGGTTCTAATTCTCATTTTACTTTGAAGATTTCAGAGTTGTTCAACAACACTTACTACACAGCAGTGAAAGAGTTTTTTTTCTTTCTTTCTTTCTTCTTCCATCCACCTTAGAACACTTTTCTGAAGATGATTAGGGTGTTATCTTCACTGTGCAATCATGCCTGACCAATCTGATAGCTTTCTACGATGGCATGACTGGCTGGGTAGATGAGGGGAGAGCCGTGGATGCTGTCTACCTAGACTTCAGCAAGGCTCTCGACACGGTCTCCTATAACATTCTCCTAGGGAAGCTCAGGAAGTGTGGGCTGGATGAGTGGTCGGTGAGGTGGATTGAGAACTGGCTGAATGGCAGGGTTGTCATCAGCGGCGCTGAGTCTAGTTGGAGGCCGGTAACTAGTGGTGTCCCCCAGGGGTCAGTACTGGGCCCAATTTTGTTTAACTTCTTCATCAATGACCTGGATGAAGAGTTAGAATGTACCCTCAGCAAGTTTGCTGATGACACCAAACTGGGAGGTGTGGTAGACACACCGGAAGGCTGTGCTGCCATTCAGTGTGACCTGGACAGGCTGGAAAGCTGGGCAG
>Ga0065711_1004989_pt1 | contig 21676 bp, 11 predicted proteins | sample Hoacrofraction12_FD_59098 | JGI IMG/M metagenome (GOLD analysis project Ga0065711, IMG submission 59098) | Hoatzin crop microbial communities from Cojedes, Venezuela - Epithelial fraction 12 v2 (version 2) | ecosystem: Host-associated > Birds > Digestive system > Esophagus > Crop | place... | reverse complement strand
GTGTTGGGGGACGCAGGAAAAATTATCTGTAAAAGCATAACACCCACACCTTTCCACAAATGTTACTTCTTCACAGCCATGAAAACTAACATGCCTCTTCTCAAATACTTTTTACAATATTGTCCCAGAACTGGTCAGTGCTATCTGATTTTCATCCTACATTTAGCGATTTAATAACACGTTGTTCCAAAAACAGCAAGTACATTCCAAAGAGAGTCGGCCCCTTTTGCCACATACGCTACCTGTATTTTTATGGCTTTCATATGTGGGATGATGACATGTTAAGAATTCCTCTATACAATTTACTGCAGTCCTATTATTTGCTACCCCCAAAGAGGGTCACTCTCTGGAAGAAAGAAGCAGTCTTAGCACTGAAACACTTGGAGGAGACAGGGGAAAAAATTCAAGACAAATGGATCCAACCTCAAGGGCATCAGCAAATTCACCACCAACATGTTTCCCTGGGTTTCATAACAAGAAAGTCACATTTTAATTTCAAACAATTATGGAATAATTAAATGCAATTAAAAAAAACTTAGGTAATGTCGTTATGGCAGCAGTGAGGCATTAGTTACATTAGGACCAGATTGTTAAATTAACTTCTACATCTTGGTGTGTGCCCAGGCTTTGTCCAGCTGAAGACACCATTTGGTAAATTCTTTGGAACCTAAGGTCACATATAATTCACACAAAGTGGAGCAGACTGCAGTTGCTTTCAGTTTTAACACAGATACAGACACGTTCTTGGAAAGACAGACCTGAGGACCTGCCATTTTGTGCTAGGCCCAGGCAACGCATGGCTGGGCCAGCTCTTAAGTTCCCACAGACACTGTGAGAAGTGGAAGACCTCGAGGACTGAATTCTGTCCAACCAACTTACTGTATTTGCTTTGCTTTGCTAACCTGGCACTGCAAATTTCTGGATTCCTTCTTAGCTTGTTTATTATAATCAGTGGAAGCTATTAAAACACAGGTAACTCAACAGAATGCGTAGTTCTATGCATATAACTTGGTCACGCTTTGCTCGGCCCTTCTTTACCATGTGAGATTTCAGAACAGGCTTGCTCTTGCTCTCCCTTGACACGAAGATGGCTCTCGGTCCATCAGAGCTAGACGACTTCATCCACACAGAGAGATGAGGGCAAAGACTCATCCCACGGTGTTTCCATTTCAGCCAGGGGGCTTTGTCTGGTTTTCACGACTCCCAGCATACAAAGGCCACCAAATGCTTCCTTGTTACTCTCTATGCATTGCTTCAAGAAGCTCAAAACCCCTTACAGTAATCTCATAAAGCTATACTCCCCTAGAAAGCGCTTCATGACAACAGTTTTGCTATATTTTTGATCAACTGAAGTTAAACCATCTGTAACTTCTGGATAAGCCTTGGATATCTGATACCTCAAAACAGGATATCAGTTGGCTCACACCAAACAAGGCCTTTCAGAAAAACACGCTGTTATGTCCCAAAAGACCATAGGCACATAGTTCAAGAGAACGATCAGGATCACTACACATTTCCTCATACCTATTCTTCTACTGGCCAGAAACAGATTTACAGGTCAACAGCACCAGACCAGCATTTGGCCTCACTGCTGTGTGAAATTGCTAGGTGCTGGGAAAGCCAAGCAAAATTAATTCCATCCACAACTACCTTTGAGAAAAGTGACTGGCAAAATGACCTCCCTTTCAGTCTCAGAACACTTTAGAAACAGATAGATTTAAAAAAAAAAAAAAAAGAGTTTAAAAAAAATAAAAGAGCGGTTACACAAGTAGCTTATAAAAGAATATTAGGGAACAACGCTTATGAAACAGATTTTCTGAAACTAAAAAGTTTCAAAAAGAGCGAAGAGTGGAAAATGTCTTTCCAAACCTTTTCTGTTAGCATTCAGGCTAAATATTTCACTACTTCAACCTTCCCACCATCACCTTCATTCATAAACTTCTAACTAGCTGCAGGCTGATGAAAAAAAATTCTCCTGGTGTGTGACAAGTTGAAAGTAGTACAACATGAAGGTTAAAAATTCAGTGATTTTAATACAACCCCTGACTGAGGTAATTTACCATTCATACTATTTTCATTCAATAGGAGTTGTCATTTTACCAGCCCATTCTTACATAGTTCAATAATGATAAGGTTAGCTTTGAAGCGAGTCTTTTACATTAATGACATTCTCCACATGTTGGGTCATACTTCGGGTTAAAGAACTGAAAATGTAAATGAATGCCCATTAGGGTGGTAATAGCTGATCATTAACTTTATATTTTATTAGATCTGCCAGCCTTACTCACTCTAATTAAAGGACAGTGATTTCTTTTTTTCCCCCAGACACGACAAATGTACTCTTTCAAAGTCAGATGCACATATTTTTGTAACATAAATTCAGTGGGTTTTTTGTCTTTCTGCATAATTATTTTCTAATTTACACTAGTAAACTAATTAGCTGTCTTAAAGAAAATTTTCATAATAATTAAGTAAATACACTCCTAATAATTTTATTTCCTTATTTTAGAAAGGAAGGAAGCTGCAGAGTGTTGCAATCTGTTAATGCACATGAACGGGAAAAGCCTGAAAAAAATTGAAGATGCGAAGTTAGTTCTATTCTTTTAAAATACTAAAATCATCCTCTGCTATTTTTAATCACTTTCTGAAGAAAATAACCTATGTTGTTAAAATTCTTTATGTACAGCAATAGTTTACTTACAAGTTTCCATGCCTTCATCATCATCATCCGCTACAGGTTTATCATATGATTTGTCTATGGCAGCTCTGAAGCTTTCATTGCAGCCTCGTCCTCGGATAATTCGCGGGCGCGGGCGGTGGAAGGGAATATCTCCATTCAGAGTCACCTCAGCAACGGCTGTCTGCAGGCTTTCTAATGAGCTGGATTTCTTCAGACCTAATGAAGGCCCCACATCTCTGGTCGGGGAACCTTAGTGATTTGGGGGGGGGGAAAGAAGTAATTAGGATTAGTACTGAGAACTGCATGCTTGATTATGCATATCCATCCCGAAAGTCTTTGGGGACACACTTAACATTATTCACATCATCTCTCAATAATCTGTAGGGAATTCTCCACAGATTTGTTGGTCTCAGAAGCGAATGAGTACGTCAAGTCACAGTCAACAAAATCGACAATGTTAGCAACGTCTGGCTTTTCAAATCAGTGAAGAGAGACCAACATCCATTGCTATTATTCTAACAATTTGAATGATAAAATAATCACGGGGCTTTAAAGACATTGCTCATAAAAAAAAAAGCAGATACACATATCTAATGGCATCACACAAAACTTCATTATTTTTGTTTTGAGCAGAATATTTCATCTGTACTAGCAACTGATGAACAGAGCATGGATTATGGGCACAAATCCTACTGTGTTTAGAGCAACACTCTTGCAAAGCAGCCTGACTTCTGGCTTCAAGGAACATGCTGTTTGCTTCTAATCGAGTTTTAAAGACTTGCATCAAATTGATAACAATTTCATAATGAAATGCTTCTGTGAAATATCAGTTGACTTGCTGGGGTTTTGTGAAGTTGTTTAAAAATAATCTGTGGAAAGGACCCAATTAGTCAGGCAATACCAGTTATCCGGCTGGATAAGAAACGCATTCCTGGCAGTCACTAGGCTGACCTCTGGGCAGCACCACAGCTGGGGCTGAGGGCAGCTCTCAGAGCTGCAGCATGTCCGGAGGTGTGCCAAGAAAACCCCAGACAGTACTCTGCAAAAGCCTTTCCCCGTCCAGACTTTTCTTCTCAGGTTTGTGGACTAAAGGTCTAGCCTCTGCTTTTAGATATACACACTCACAGTGCAAAGCAGCTGACAACTGCACAATTAGATCTCATATTATTGTTAAAACTGTGAGAGATATTTCAGGGGTAAAAAAATTCACTGCATTTAGTTGAAGTTATTTTATGCAAATGTGCAGTATAGTCTTGGCTAGTTTTTCCGCAGGATTCGTGGCTGGAGAGAAAGATGAGGTGGGACATCACCATCATCGCTACATTTCCTGAAGTCATCAGACCAGAGCCCTCACCTATAATACAGAAACCCATTTTTTCTCTACCCAAAGGGAGCAGAACAGAGAAGGGCCTTGGGGCACTACAGCAGTATGAGGCAGTGGGCTGTTACTCCATTGATATCACTGCCCTCATCTAACAGAGGCACAGAAAGATAAATTTCAAAGCCGACCAGCTCTGAGAGACAGAGCCAAGAACCGAACCCTCAGTAACACCAAACCAATGAACAATACATTTGTAAGCAAGGTCTGGTGTGAACAATGCGATAAAGGAAAATCACCTTTCTAAAGTATTTATCTCAGAAAAATACAAAGCTCTGGAGTCGACCCCTATTCTAACAGGTATTAGGAGGGAGAAGAGAGACAGTATCTGTCACTGTTCTTTAACAAAGGTACATGGAGTTACACTGGGGAAAACTGCTGCTACTACCCTACTAAAAGCAGCTTCTTTCACTACTCAGTACTGGGTGGGGAGAAAGGGGGTTGCTGGATCTACAGCAAGGATGCAGAATAGCAGCCTGACAAGTCTTCTCCATGTTGTTTGCTAACTTGGTACAAGACGGAGCAAGGCAGCAAATGCTTTCATTTTCCACTCAGCTATTAAAAGTCTGAGCAATTAAGTTAAACTGAAATCCCTCAGATCAAATAAATTCAAACAGCAGCTGTCAGACTATTCCTCTTCAGCTGCCCTACTGATAAGATGAGCTTGTAAATAAAAACAAAACAAAAATCCTCTTTCACAGCTCTACACAACTCTGCAGTTTGGTTCTCCCCGTGGTCCAGAGTCCTACTCTTTGGATCCTCGGCCTGAAATAAACCCACCCCAACAAACAGGAAATTCTCTCTTGGTGAACTTGCCATCTCCTAGAAGCAGCCACCCTCGCTGCCAGCCCACACTCATTGGAGGGCTGAGGGTTGTGAGGATGGCTGGGGGCACAGCGCAGCAGCGGCTGGGGCGAACAAGAGCAGCCAGCTGGGACAACGGGGGCTTGATGGCTTCCCAGCTGCACAAACAAACCGCAGCCCAGTTCACCAGGGCTTCTGAACACAGGCTGAACTCTAAGGCAAGTGTTTTTACACAGCACTCGCCCTACCAAGAAAAAGAACTCCAATTTAGACAGTGCCCCATAAAACTGCCACTGTCTAGCGTATGCCAAAATCTGCTGCTCCTCTCCTAAAGCCTGCAGAACACAAGAAACAAGATTTTACTTCGGTTTTTACTTGTCGCGATTGTATTTTGTTAAAAACAGTCCATGAAACAGGAAAAATGAATGCAACATTTTGAAGGCAAAAAAGAGGAAACGGGACAATCATATATAAACCAGCTGTTTGACAGATTCAGTTTCACACACACCAGGAAAGGGTATCCTCTTACATGGCAACTTACTGTAAACTTCCTTATTTCAGATTCTGCCTTGCAACCTTCTAAATGAAATGCTCATATATCTTTTCCTAATTACCGAGCGGCTCTTTCTGTAAACAGTAATTATAAAGAAGGCATTTATGTGCCCATTTATGTTCATAAAGGACATTTAAAAAATTTCATTTCCTGCCACCCAGTACAGGTCTTTGTGAGAACTGTATTTATGTAAGCTGTGTTTTCCCAAAGGAAAAGCTAGATGGGATATGACCTAATGTTCCTTGAGTACTGTAAAACTAATAATGGATTATAGAAATGATAAGAATATTTATTGAACTTGGGTGGCCATGAACACAAATGTGGACATGGTTGCAGAATTTGAAAGAGGCAAATGTCCTTCCACAAGCAGTTTAGGCACTGTGATCATAAAGCTATGTATATTTTAATACCTTCACTATCTTCTATGGCCACTTCATAGCAAGTCTACTATTTTCAAAATATATAGTTAAGCCTCCCCGTAAATTGACTGACTTCAGAAATTATTACTAGAATTCACCAGCCAGAAAGTGAGTTGCTTACCCATAATCCGGTGAGAAACAGCAAACTTTCTTTAAAATGGATTCTGTTTAAAATTTATGAGTCATATCAAAACCTTGTTTTCTAAATACAAAAATGTCAGCATTTTCTTCTAGCCTTTACAGCACTGGTGGTAATCATCAGAAATGTTATCTGCTCAGAATGAGTTCTACTTCTATCTTGACACCAGAATTTAAAGCAGAAAAAAAGAAGAGAAAAAGACACATCTACCTAAAGCATCTTTATATGACTGAGGGATGAAAGGGTTCCTTTTATCGCTTTTAAAATTTGAAGTTTATCAAAATTTTCTTTTCCAGCAATTTTCTTAACAAATATCCTTTCAGGTAGGTTCATCCCTTCGCACCACAGCAGTCATCCTACCGCGACGGTGCGCAGCCTGCTTACCCGCCCAGCCACACGGCTCTGCTCCCCACGTCACGCACCCGTGCCCGTCTCTCCACGGCTTTGTCGGATGCTCCCACAGCCCCGTCACGCATAGCCCCTGCCCACCAGGCCGGCATCACCGCTCCCGGTGTCTCCAGCTGGCCATCCCTTGGGGACCGTGGCCAAGCCTTGCCCTCCAGGCCATGCAGCCACCCTCTGCTCTCGCATGGCACAGACAGCCCCCACCACGCGACGTGGGTGATTTGCAAAGGCACAAAGCGTGGTGTCAGAAGATGTATGATGTTTCCTTCAGTGACTAATTTTAAAGGCCATAAAGTAAATTTTTCATCAGCACTTTAACTGATTTAAAATGACAATTGTCTGTCTTTCTGAAACGTTATTTTTATTAACTATCAGGTTAAATGCTAACAGCAACTGATGCCAAAAAACCTCCCTGGATTTGATTAAACCAAATTTGCAAAGGCACAAAGTCTGCTTTCTAAACACTTTCTTAAAAGACATTAGCAGTGAGCCTACTTATTTACTAACATCTGCTCCATTAGATTTGATAAATTCTTCTATTTCTAGTTCAATTCATACACTATGAGAGTAACATTTTGGCTGGGGAGAGCAGGGGAGGAACCGAGCAAGCAACTGCACCAAAAATAGTTTAGTTTTGGTTCGATTTAATAAAGCCGTCTATTTAAAAAGCAGTGTGTAACAACAAACAAACAAATAATTTAAATAAATGTTCTCTGATTTTTTCCCTTTCTTTTTCATTTCCACAATGTGTACATGGAAAAATGACCACCTAGAACTATAGTATGGCTGGAACTCAATAAATGAGCCATGCTCAATTGCTACTGAATAGACTTCTAACCTCTAGGATGAACTGTAAACACTGCAAGCATTAGGCACTTCAAGTGAACTATAGAAAGAAAAATAATTAAAAATCTATTATAGTAACTAGGCTGGTGAGTTCTACACTTTCCTTCTCAGCCAATACTACAAAGTCCAATTTTGACTGCTACAGAGTTTGTTTTTATTTTTTTCTAAAGTAAATATATGCTGAAGTTTTCTGGCTTCTAGAGTTCATTAAAACATAGTTCACCACACATTTAAAGCATTTTTTTTCTTAGAACCAGAGGATTTTTAAGCCAAACTATAGTAAGTGGTTTGTTTAACCACCACATCCATCTTCAGTAATGGGAGAAATCCAGTGTTTATATACAAAACCTGGTTAAAAGCACGCAAGATAAATAAAATAAAAGTACAGTAAAAGGTGTTTTTCCTTTTTTCCAGCCACTGAGTTTGCTGCGCACAAAATATGTAACTGCTTAGTCCAGATGGTTACGGTCATGCTCTTTCACCCAAGTTGTCTGACTTGTTTGTTTTTTGGAATTTAATCCAGGTGTTACACATAAGAGAAAAACTGCATTCGATTAATACCACCCTCTACCGATACCACCAAAACCACTACACACTTTTAAAACCTAAGCACCATGTTTTACTAAAACACACGGGTTTTCCACCATTCTAATCACATCCCACTCAAATAGGCAGGCTATTAAGAAAATGAAGAACAATTTACAATAATTTTGAGTTTGATCTGTAACTCCTTCTTATGTGAATAATGATCAGGAGTGAAGGCAGTTCCTAAGCACTGATTTTTACCACCACCATTAACACAATTCATACATTCACACTCTGATGGCTTTAATGCTTCAAAACATTCATACATTTTACTTTTGTGTACTCATTCTCAATTTGTAAAGCTGCAAGTCAGCAGCCATATTCTGTAACATTTTAAGAGCCAGAAGTTTTAGTTGTTCAAATAAAAATTACAATCTTATCACTTGATTACTTATAGCTTTTCAGTATTCCTACTCATGCTGTAAAGTGTGGTTAAACAGAGATGCAGTTGTGAATTATTAATTGTAAATTCTGTATGGAATGCCCTACTCCCCAAATCATGTTAAAATAAATAATATTTTCAGGTTAAAAAGGTGAATTGTTCCTAATTAGAGCTAAGTAATGTTATGGTGTCCTCTGGATCTAGCGTAATTAAAATAGCATTCCAAAGGTCAAAAGCTAACTTGTATTAATAAATCATAAAGGTTCATAATTGCAGTTGGTGCATTATTTTAATTACTAACAAAAAATATGCTTTGAAAGCTATTCCTCATTATCATTGTGTGAAATGTTACAGTCGATGATATGGGGAAAAGATTCTATTTACGTATTCTTTTGTTCTGTTACGATGCTCGGGTTTCAGCTCCAAAGGCAAATCGACTCGCACTAATAATCTCCAACTCAACTCACAACATGTATCTGATGACCACTTAAGGCAAAAGTAGCAGTTTTCTAATTAAAATAATTATTTCCAAGCACTGTGTTAGCACTGTAACAGCCAAACATTTGACTCTTCTACATCATCTCTCTGTACATTAGAGTTCAAAGCTAGGAAGAGATTTTCCAAGATCTTTTTGAAAGGACGAAAAATCCAAACAACTGTGAATATTTATGAGCTCAAAGTGTAGAAACAGGTGTCTACCTACAATCACACGTATGATCTGCTTGAATATACTACCCAGGATACTTATCTCCATAGAGAATTTTCTTTCGCTGTACGACTTGATTATTCACAACAATAGAAAGCAGCCATGCAAGTACTGGAATATTCATGTTTTCATGCAATTTGACTGGCAGTTCTGTAATTGTGGTAAGCTGCTTTGACCAAGGTTTCTATAGCAACAGCCTTACTGTCAATTCTTACCTGTTTTCTGGTCATCCATTGTACTGAGCTTAGTCTCATCAGCTACTGTTAAAAGGTAAATGTATAACGGTTAGCTCAGTTAGTGCCCATGCCCCACATGCACCCAATATTCCTTCTGTTTTGCATATTTTTTTCAAGTTAGGGGACCTTAGCAATGTCATACTGCATGCAAATAAACTGCAACAGTAAGCAAACATTCTGGGCAGAAATGGCAGCAAACTAGTAACCTTCATGCAATGTCAGTCATGTTCACATCACAGGCAGGTACAATATGTTATTTACATGTTAGCACATCACAACTAGTCAACACAAGTCAATACCACCAACCTTACTGTCCCCTGAGGCAGTTGGTGAATTAGGGACTGTAGTTAAGATATTCACAATTATTGTAAAGGAGCGAATCATATCATATTAAATTATTCTGAGTAGGGAATTTTGTGTGTTTGAAAAATTAAAAGTCACTGTTTAAGGTTACTAGAGTCTGCACTTCAGAATCTGAATTCAATGGCAGAAAAATAGATGGGCTTGTTAGCAATTACCTGTTCTCAGTTGTTTAAGAGTTACAATGATTATAGTCCATCGCCTGTCTTAGCTGCTGCTACTTTACAGGGCTTCTGATACAAATATTAAAAACTGGGTCTCAAACAGATGTCAGATTAGCCCCATTTTCTAATTCTGAATGAACTCTTCAAAAAAAATACTCACATCTTTAATACCTTAATCAAAATCCATCTAAAAAATGAGAGACTATGAAGGATCTTTAAGGCTAATTGCATTACAATCATGAACTGAGAACACTCCTGTTTACCCAGAACCCCAGCGTGGTACAGTTCTGCACAGTTATTCTATACGGATTGCTAGATACACTTTTCAGCTCCATTTTAATAAATACTTTTAAAGTTTATGTATAAACATATATCCAGAGGGCTACGATATTTAAATGTATGGGCATTTACAAGTGGTACAAACAATACACAGGCCACTTGGCCATTCACCGTAAGAATACTTTACTCCCCACCAGCAGACACTACGTGCAGTAGTATTGCACATAAACAATGTGTTTGGAATTACAAAATCTATATACTTACAACATGAAAATCAGGTTCAAATAAAACAATTGAAAAAATATCACTCACTACCTAGATCCATGCTTTTGGATTTTCGTGTTTTAACAAACTCCAACTGACTGGCATCTGAAAATTGCTTTGTACGCTTTTCTGACATGCTCTGGCGTCCAAAACCCTCTCGCTGGAAGGCAAGCACTGGATCAACATCTGGACTAAGAGTGCTGTAGGAAGGGAAAAAAATCATGCGAACATTTATCAAGATCACGCAAACTTTCACTCTGCAGAGAAAAGCATTTATTTAGCATGTGACTTCTACCAATGACAAAGTGCACATTTTTAAATAAACCACTGCAAGTAGTCAGTTACACACATGATGGATTTGTTCTACTGCATTGAGCAATTCTAGTTAAAAAATAACAAGAATTTCCCTTACGACTTCTAATGAAAGATATACATATCTGGTGCACTATACATGTACTATCAGAATGTACAGTCCCAACACAGGAATAATTCAAGGGAGAATAAAACAGTTCTTTTTTCTTCATGAGAAACATACATATTCTGTTGACAACAAATGATCAGATTTTTCTCCACCACAAAAACCTTTTTAGTACAGCATAAACAGAATCTGTCCTGCCTGAAGCCCACAGAGCTTTAAACTTCTTCGTTTAAAGACTTTGCATTAAAATTTCTCTCCATATGTGAAATTGCTTGTAATTTTTTCACAATATCTCCTGGTTCTAACCTGGCTATGACAGACACATTTTCACTCATTACTTCCCTACAGAGCAAGTACTCGCCACAATGGTTCCACCACTAAATCAGAAATGGGGGTAACTGGACTCAGTTTTGGTCCCTTCTGCAGGTTTCCTGCATGACCTCAGTTGAGTGAGTCAGGTCTTCAGCGAGCAGTGATTGGCGTTTCAGCATGCTGAAGATAGATTTATTTATGTCAGTCAAGTGTTGGCAGAATCATGAATGCAAGAATGCAGGCAAAATTTGGTGTGCAAGCTAAACCCTGGGCTTGCAATGTGTCACCATGGCCATAACACATGTTAAAAACAATAAAAAATAAAAAAAATCTGCAAGACCGCTTATTGCTAAGAAACAATATGAAAAGAAATTCACATAAAGATCTTCTGAATTCTGGAAAAGGGAAGACTATTAAAAAGAACCTGAGGGCAAGACCAAAGAATTTAGATTTCTACTTCAGCTGCTCACAGAGAAATCAAAAGCATAAAATGTTGAAAAAATTAGTATTTTGCACCATTGTTATCTGACCTACAGGAATAAGATCCCTCAAAATCCCCCCTTTGGTTGTTGTTGTACTTCAAGATAAAAAGAGCTAAATATTTTGTCACTGAGATCTCCAAATAGACTAAATGCCATTCAAAATACTGTATACAATAGTAACATCTTTCAAAAGAATTATTTTCTACTTTAAGAGCTAAGTATAATACACATCTCATACCTAGTGAGAAACAGGCAAATGGCGATTTTTTGCAGAAACCAGCCTATACTTTCAAATTCTGTAACATGCACATGTTTATGTATGCCATGTACTATAATTTCTAGAGGCATCTTCGATCAAAAATCACCTGGGTATTGGGCACAACAGTGAAGAGAGGTAAGGAAAAGTGTCCAAAGGCATCAAGTACTATAAAGGGTGAAAACCACTGTCTGCATTACCAGGCAGCCTAGAAGAAATTCAGGCCAGCGGTGGCACATTTACAAATAATAAGATATGTGCGTGTGACAAGCACATAATATTTAAGTAGGAGCAGGATCAGAGATTCTATGAATAAAGTCAATGTCAAGTGCCTTTTGACTTTAATGTTTCTGGCTCAGGCTTATAATGTTTTACATTTCATTACTGCAACTATTTCAGAGATGTCTGCACCATTTAGCAACGTTTTGAAGCATATGCTTAAAAGCTCTGATGAATCAGAGCCCAAACTCAAAAATAACTATTTAGTCCTCACATTCACTCCCACAAAAGAGGGAAAAAATTATCTCCACATGATAGAAAGATAAAACAGACAAGGTCAATATACACTTCTAGCATTTACAGCAGCACAACACATAGCTGAATAAGAACCACCTAGTTCTGAAAACATCCTCCGAGTGACACAGCTGAACTTGCAGGGTTTCAACACCTTTCGTAATCAGATCATAAATGACTTTCCCTAGGCCACACAGGAGTTTCTGGCTCACTGCTAGTCAGCCCAGTCTCTGAAGGCCAGAAAAATGTGGTTTTACTAAGTGAGAATTTTCTCTAGCAACATCTGTTAACACAGCTCGCGTTAGTTAAAGTTGACCGGCTTCATCTTGCTGAACAAAATGTATCCTGTGATACTTCCTTCAAAAAGGGTGAATTTCTAAAACTATTTCTTTTGGCTGTATGCTCCTCTTTTCATCTGAGCTTGCTTTGATCCACATATATGAAGCGTCTAATAAAGCTGAATATCATTTTCATGTAAATACAGTGTGCACATATATATTCAACTTGAAGTCCTAAGAACAGACTAAATCTCCAAAGTTTAATAAAACTCGAAAAGGGCACCAAAGGTCTCGGAGAGAGCAGTGGGGTCTGGACTCGCTCTCAGGAATTCTGGAGATTGGATCCCAGCGTTTCCACTGACACCGCCTTTAGGGTCTTTCTCTCTGCTTCCCTTATCTACCCTTGTCACACCTACCTTTCACACACACTTATTAGGGGGATTATGTTCCACGTTTGCAGAGTATCCTGCGTAGTAAAGGCGCTGCTTAGCACCAGAAATCACTTGTTCTCTGACATCACAGCATTTCATACCCTTTTACAGTACAAATATCTGAGTCCTATGTAGAGTCATCAGATTTCATGTCCTGGTTTATTTTTATTATTAATTACTTAAGAGTGTGTTCTTGTAACTAAGGCAGGAGCAGATCACGGGAGTTTGAATGCAAGCACATTGCCTAAAAGTATTCAAAAGCCCCCATGAAGATCCATAACTGGAAAAGCCAATGAACACAGAAGAACTAATGCCCCTAAAAATGCCTCATTTTAATATTTTTCAACTACATTAATAAAAGACAGAGGTGAATTTAGTGCAAGTGATTAAGCAATGCCAAATGCAATTTACTATATTCTAGCATACTTAACAAATAAGATTTCTGGAATGACAGCTGATCCTTAAAAGAATGTAACCGTCTTCTGACCCTCAATGTTATTAAAATTCCACTTATTAATCCTGCCTTATTGCCCCTTTGTTTTCATAACATTTTCATCAAGGATTAGGGAGATATTGTGAGGCTGGAAAAGCTTACATTTTCTTCTGTGATTCAGAACAGCTGCCATTCTTGTTTGGATAACCCTTCATCCATATTCTTAGTTTTACCCTTTGTGCCTTCCAGCCAAATCATACAATGCACCTTCATTTTACAAGTCATCCTTCAGCCATTAGCAGCAGGAAATTAATGCAACAATCTAATTCTACTGCTATTTACTTTTTTACAAATAGAATACATTAGAAAGTAAGGCGCTGCACTGATCTACTCTTTTAAGTGCAATTGTATCTGAAGACCTTTACAATTTCTCATAAAGACACACATCTAAAGGTTTTGAGCGTGATCAATTCCACCATATCTAATCCCTATTTTCTTTACTGTTACTTTCATTTTTAAAGAAGTACATGAATAGCAAGATACACTGCAGAAGTAAATGTAAAAGCATCTGCAGGTTTCAAATGGGCTCTTACTTTATGCTGTAGGTTTTTTGCTCTTATTCAGCTAAAAAATTCCCTCAGCAATAAGCTATTATGTGCAGCCTTGAGTACTGTTCTATTTAAACGTCCCAAATTCTCAGCTGTAAAAGCTTTTAAAAAAGACAGATGGACTTTTTCAAGGGCCCAAATTACAGGTATGACTTGTCCACGAGAAGAGCTGCAACACTAAAAAAAACCCGCAAATAAGGATGAAAAAAATTACCTTTTTATACAACCATTAAAACAGTGCTTAAAATACAGAACTCAATTCCTGATATAAGATGAAACACACTGATATAAAGCAAAGAAGCAGCTGGCAGGTGCATATCAGCTGGCAGGTGCTATTGCTGTTTTACTAAGATATTGCTGACATACTCATAACAGGCTAAAGAGGCAAGAAAAATACGAAAATTCCTATGCTTCACACCATTTGTGGTAATTATCTAGCTGCAAGAAATGGCAGTGTACAGGGGTGGGCTTTTATTTTGTTATTGCTATAGATAATTACAGGACATGCAAATTAAATCTTAGATCTGTATTAATTGTACTAACTAAGCAATAAACAGTATTTCTTTGCCAGGAACCTAAGCAAGTCAATAATGGAGCCCAGTGCATTTCTCATTAAGACTCTTTTATTAAAATGTATAAAAGTAATTAGATAGTCAACCTAAGAATCACAGAAATTATTTTTATTGTAGATAAAACTTATAAAGTTACTTTCCACATTTTTAAATGTGGAACTAGTACAGTACACTGCCTTTGCATGGTAGTTACAAATCATACAATAATATGAAAGGTATTTCATCATGCATAATAAAGAAATCTTCACTAGTTCTTGTTGCACAAGCACTAACACTAGGGCAAAACAAAGAGATGCCTTGACCTCTAAGCAGAATTTAGAATTGCTGTACATTATTAGGAAAATCAAGAAGGTATACAGAAGTATTGAAAGGCTCCTAGATATATACTGGAATATAAAAATAAAATCTTTGAAATATTTACAGTGATGTTTATAAATCAAAATTTCCAATTGGAATTATTATTTCATCTTTCATAAACTCCAGTGTTTAAATTTTGCAAAGTCTTTTTTTCAAAAGCTAGCTCAGCTGGCAACCAAATTAATATTAAATCATCAAATTAACACAGCTATATACTGATTTGGTCATAATAACAATTAGTAACATTTCCACAAATGTGCTTTGACAGAGCACAAAACTGCAACCAGAAGTAGAAACTCTAACAAATTATCTGTACAGACTTCCCTCCTGAAACAGGGACTATTATCAGTTTGAAAACAGTGAAACCCAAATGTGGTGAAACAAAAAAGAAGACTAATATTAGCAGTAGCCAAAAATTAAACTAAAGAAGAAGAAGTAACTGCGGTCATCTCTTTTTTCCTTCCACTAAACCACGTTCTTACCAGTCTGTTGACTCATTAATTGCAGCTTTAGCCCATCCACCAGCATCAACGGTGCCAAACCCAACATCATCATGGGAACTGGACGACGACTGGTCAGAGAGATGAGGAGGGAGTACCGACAGCCTGTCATCTTCAATAATGACCGTGTCATCCTGGGGCATGTTCACCGTTGGAGACAGCTGATATTTACCTGAACAATAAAAGGGAGAAAAAACCCAAAACCTAAACAATGGCAGAGAGTGCCTTGAACAATATTTAATCACAGCTAATAAAATTTGATGTCAAACTGCAATGCTGCTGATAAGCGTGACACAACACAGGTAATAAATTAACTATGTCTCACTTTATATGCATCTTCCTATGCAGAGTTCCGAACAGTAGTATACAGCAGTTGTGCCTGTGACCTACTCCAAGAAGACCACGGAATCACAGAGGGTTGATGTTGGAAAGTACCTCTCATCTGGTCCAAGTCCACCCTGCTCAAGCAGGGCCACCTAAAGCCAGTTGCCCAGGACACTGACAAAATGGCTTTGGAATACTTCTACTCCACCACTTCCCTGGGCAACCTGTGCCAGTGCTCAGTCACCCTCACAGTGAAAAAGTGTTGCCTGATGTTCAGAGAGAACCTCCCGTGTTTCTGTCTGTGCCCACTGTGTCTGGTCCTATCACTAGGAACCACTGACAAGCACCTGTCCCAGAAGACAGTATCATCTCTTGCATCAAATTGTTCAGTAGAAATAAAGAATCAGTTCAGCAGGGACTACCAGAGCTCATCACTTCTCCTGATCAATCTTACCCTCTTAAAATTTGAAACTTGGTTCACTGCTATTGGGAACTTGGATTCCTTTAATAATGCCTCCAGAAAGGTAAGAACTGTGAAAGGTGATGAGAACTCATAGCTAAAGCTCAATGACTCCAACTTTTCATTCTCTCCTTTAAAAAATAATCTGGATGCTCACATGCAAAACTTGGAAAAAAACCCACCTAATTCTATTACCACCAAATTCAAATAAGTTTTAACACTGTTGTTAAAATGCTTAAACCAGAGCCATCACACACGAGACACACATAATAAAGACTCAACATTAGTCTTTGTTCAGCAGCAGACTTCACTGAGTTAATTTGTTAGAGTAGCAGTTAAAAGATGATATTTAGAGGATTCTTACAAACTAGTAAAACACTCTTTCCAAGTAAAAAACAGTTTTAATGTGCATATAAATATTACAAACCCACTACCACTGCTGCTTTAATAGGGATAAATATATATACCTAATTATATTTTCCAATAATCATTCCTATGCATAAGATTGTATAACTATTTTCCAACTGCTGTATAAAAAGCAGAAGCGACTTTTAAACCTATAGAAAACTTAATGCCATCAAAACAGACTAAAAAGCCATAAAGAATATCAGAAGGAATATTTTCATTGCAATGCTTTGTAACATAACTATGGTTTAAACTCAAATAAATCTGTTTTTCAGGATACATGCATGAGATACAGAGTTGGGAGTATGGCGATTATGTAATATTATTTGGACAACAGTAGAAATACAGAATTATCACCATTTAAAATTTTAACTTGGAATAACAGAGGTTAATTCAGTATCCAGAAACACTAAGCTAAAACTTGCTCTAAGAAGAATAAAAAGTTGCAAATCTGGATGAAAATTATTTAGTTATCTGAGGCAACGGCTAATTATTAAGTATGATTCTTCCATATTAGCCGCACATAATTTTTTATGTGACCGAGTATCTTTAAAAATAGTTTCCTCCTGGACATTGATGCTCAACTTAAAAAGATCTGTCACTTAAAATGTTTGGTCCTAACTGTCACTACACGCAACATTATTTCTAATGAATGATCATGACATTCCATGAATTTTATTCCTGGAAATGTATTATCTTACTAAAACAATTAGTAAAATTGTCACATCTCATGAGAAGAAAAGCATTAGCTTAATCAACTCTTAATCTGACAAGAAACTGTAAATTATTCTAAAAGTATGACATACCACAGTAATCATAACCAGCAAGACTTGTATTTCCATAACATAAACTGCTTCCACAGACACATCAAATATCTCCACACTTTATGTTTCCTACAGATATGGAAAAACTGTGTAGAATTATGTGGAAATGATTTTTTTTCCCTTTTCTGCAAAGGTTTCAGTTACCATCACCACCTTTGCAAGCAATTACTTAAAAACAAGCAAACAAACAAATAAAACCTTATGCGTAAAGAGCTAGCTAAAATCATTGCTGCGCTAGATAATACATTTTGTCTAGCTTTCAAAAAGGGGGAAAACCTGGTTTCAAAAAAGATCATTGAAGAAGAATGAAGAAGTGGCTGGAAGAAAAAGATATTGCATGGCAAACATCTCATCACTGTCAAATCGAGATAAATGTGTTCAGTTTGCATAACAGCTCATTCTTTGCCCAGCAATAGCTTCTTTGATGGACGGGTTAATGTTTAGCCTGGTAATGTACTTCTTTCCAAACATAATGCCTACAAGACTGTTAACTCTGTAGTTAATAATGTCTCCAAAGAATTGATTGTGAAAAGGTATAACCTTATGGCATTCGGCAGATTGAACTTCCCATTTGAGAGGCTACAGTAATTCAGTAATGTTTTTAACTTTTCACTACCCTTCTTTATAGCTGACAAGGGTGAAGACTGACATTTTAATAGTTGCTTTGGAATTAAGGAGAAAACCCATCTGACGTGCCTATGCTTCTCAGTGCAGATGAAACTAAAAACAGGTGAAAGGCTTCACCTCCAGCAGATGGTTAGACAGACCTCAGCAAGAGACTCAACACGTCGTTTGTAGAGAGTTCAGCTGAAGTGGACAGAAAATACCCTTGGAGAAAGCAACTCTGCAAGTGTTGTGAGAAACATTACAAGGAACCAGCAAAGAACTTCAAACCGAGTAATCATCACTATATTTGACTGATCTACAAATCCAAGACACTGCTTGAGCTGTCGACAAACCTCTCTCAGACAATAATTTTCCCTCGAGCTAGAAAAGTGCTATAAAATTTAGACTCCAAATACACTTCATGTCCAGTTTTGCATATATTAATTCAACTTCAGCAAAGTAATCCATAATAATACGTAGTATTTTGGATGGTAGAATCAAGAGGCAAAAACATTCTCCCTTTCAAGTGTGTCTCACCTCAGGACAATGCGGCTCAACTTTCTTGAACAAGTTACCAATCTAAACAAGAGTAGCCTAAGGACAATACCAAGGTATGAGGTAAGAAGGATTCCCACTGTCTGTGCAGAAAACAAAGTCTCAGAGCTCCACTACCAAATGGCTGGTCTCCAGGTCTATGAGGACTTTCATCTTAGAAGGAAAACTATGCCAAACAGCAAAACTTCAAACCTATAACAGTATAGACCTGATAGAGAATAGAAAATAGTTTGGACCTGAATTAAACCACCAACATAAATTGCTCCAAAAAAACCCTGAACATGCACAGTACATAAAACGAACAAAAGGCTTACTCATGAAGAACCCAACCACTCCNGGTCCTTTCAAATCCTGAAAATCCCTAAAGTTTGGTTAATCTGTTTGCTGTAGTAACTTCGCTCCCGTACTACACTGCATTCTCACGGTACTGGATCTGGCTTGGTTCTTGTGCTTTTGCTATTGCTTTCTCTTTAAAAGAAGGTCAAAGAAATCTGTTGAACAACCTTACAACATGTTCAAAACCATGTATTAACTCATGAGTGACTCTCATGAGAATTTTGTTANTGTGGGATTCAGATCAATGATACACTTCAAGCCTCTTCCACAAGCAGAGGGCCTTTCTTGCTTTGACATGGCAAGTGATTCCTAACCTGCCTGGCCAAGAAATCAGCAACAGCTACTTTGTGATGAATAATGAAGTATTAACCAAAGTAATAAATAGAGTAATAAATAAGACAAATAATAATAAAAGAAAATAGTGTTGTTGATTATAACAATAGTGATGAGACTTCCTACAGGAGGGATACAGAGAATTGTGCAACAAGAAATTGGAATTTCTCCAGACCTTCATTTACTTATTTTTCACTAACAGCGTATTTGTCCCCAGCAATATACTGGGATTTGGCAAAATTTCCCAAAGATACTCACATCATCTAATTTTCCAAGCTAAATAGAGGTGGGATTGGGAATACATGTGTGAGGAACATCTAAGGACAAAAATGTCCCCACTATATCCAGGCTTTGGATCCCACGGGAGTGCTCAGATCTGTCAGGACTACTGTAGCAGACCACCATGTTCTGGTGAGATTCCTGGCCAGGGAACTGCATTCTGCTTGTGAAGGGTTATTTTCATTTCATTGACACACACACTCTACTTCTCTAGCTAAATTTTTTTCAGTAGTGCTTCCTCCTGATTCTATCCTTAAGACAGCAATTATTTATGTAGAGAACAAAGTATCTCCTGTTGTGTAGGAACTATCAAATTCTACGAAGTTCTGGGGGATCCTTCAGGATGAAAAGCAGATTCAGTGCAAGCTATTGTTACTCTGTGTATCCCCTGATAAATAACCACTGTTTAGTTACCGTTAGCAACAAACCCCACCATGTTCATAAAAAAAAAATCAGCACCTAGAAGAAAGAGATGAAAGAGGACTTTGTACTAAGTTGTTTGTTGAATAAGAATAATTTATATAGACAGCAGCTATGTATTTGCGCATTGCAAAACTCAGGAGCATAATGGATGATATACAAGAACATTGTATCTGAAGAAGAAAGCTGAATTTTTAATCATGGACCCAACCAAACCAGCATACATGGTTGTTATTTTGAACGTACTAACAACATGCAACCTGAAAATATTAAAAATAAACAAATAAACATAAGAGTTTATTACAGCCACCTACTTCTTGGAAGAGAAGACCCAATTTGTATAAATAAAAAAACACCTCGTCAAAACAAAAATATCATTCCCTGAATACAGAAAGTGGTATCTCCTCTCCATCAGAAATTTTCAGTGAAATATTATCAAGTGAAAAAGCATGAGAAAATCTACAATAGAAATAATCATCTAGAAAAGTAGCTCAACATAAGAATTGTCAGAAACATTAAAAGATTCATGTAGCCTTTTTGCAGTAAGCAAACATTATTTTACATAATTTAAATTGTTCCATAATTGGTATTTTATTGGTACTCTCACAGCAAGGCTCTGACAACCAGTTCTTGCTGTCAGTTACGGATTGAAAGAGTGAGGAAATTGTCTTAAACACCTTTCCTGAAAATTACACTAGATATATTTAAAAGAAACAAAACTCTCTTAAAAGTCTTGCTCCAACTTTAAGCAAGGAGTGAAAAGAGCAGGCATTTTCCAGCCCTTTAGATTATCACTTTTGAATAGTCTAAATCCAGAAGGGAGAAAACTCAAAATCCATCCATTTCATCCGATAGCAAAAGCAGCAGAAGGCCCTACTTCTTCACACATGAAATCAAACCGTGACCTCCTCACCACTAGGTGCCGAGACTACTAAAAGTTTATGTAGTTAAATCCACGGAGGGGTAGACAGGACTCCGTGAGGTGACTCAGAGAGCCCCGAAGTCAGAGGGCTCCTCTTCACGGGGAGCGCGCTCCAGGGAATCAGCACTGCATGCAGCACTCCTTTGGGCTTGTGTTCGCGGTGAGGACTGGCACGGGGAGCTGCAGACCTCCGCTCCTCCTCAGTCAGGCTGTTCTTAGAACTAAGCCTTGCTTTTAGGCCAATTTTCAAGAGAGAAGGAAAAGCTTTGGAAGACTCATATAACATCACATATATGCTCTCAGGAAAATAAAAGCAGTTCTGAGTTTTTTCTCATTATCAATGCTAACAGGATTGGAAGCCCACTGCGCAACACAGGACTGGGTCTCACAAATTTCAGCTACTCTGGCACAAGCAACTGTGCCCAGCTCTGCCAACAGGCAACTGTACTCCTGCAAGAAAGCATCCATGCAATAACATCACAAACGACTGTAAACACTACAGTCTTAACTTAGTGGTACTGATCCATTCAGAATCACAGAATGGCAGGGGTTGGAAGGGACCTCTGTGGGTCATCCAGTCCAACCCTCCTGCCGAAGCAAGGTCACCTACAGCAGGCTGCACAGGGCCTTGTCCAGGCAGGTCTTGAATATCTCCAGAGAAGGAGACTCCACTACCTCCCTGGGCAGCCTGTACCAGGACTCCGTCAGCCTCAGAGGGAAGAAGTTCTTCCTCCTGTTCAGACGGAACTTCCTGTGCTTCAGTTTGTGCCCACTGCCCCTTGTCCTGTCGCTGGGCACCACTGAAAAGAGCTTGGCCCCATCCTCCTGACACCCACCCTTCAGATATTTGTA
>Ga0065711_1035905_pt1 | contig 21677 bp, 9 predicted proteins | sample Hoacrofraction12_FD_59098 | JGI IMG/M metagenome (GOLD analysis project Ga0065711, IMG submission 59098) | Hoatzin crop microbial communities from Cojedes, Venezuela - Epithelial fraction 12 v2 (version 2) | ecosystem: Host-associated > Birds > Digestive system > Esophagus > Crop | place... | reverse complement strand
GTGCTGTTCCCTGCCACTGATGGGATGGAGGAAAACACCACCTGCGCCCCTGATCCCTCAACCAGTCGCCCCGGTGCCCTGAAGTCCCTTTTGATGGCCTTGGGACTTCCTTCTGCTGTCTCGTCCCCGCCAACCTGCATAACCAAGAGGGGATAGTAATCAGAAGGCCGCACCAGACCAGGGAGTTTCTTCACCACATCCCTAACCCGGGCCCCAGGGAGGCAGCAGACTTCCCTGTGGGATGGGTCCGATCGGCATATCAGGCCCTCTGTTCCCCTCAGAATGGAATCACTTATGACAATTACCCTCCTTTTTTTCTTAGTTGAGGCAGTTGTAATACGTGGGGCTGACTGACTCGTCCTGGGCAACCCCCTGGATGGAGCTTCACCTTCACCCACTTCCTCTGTGGCCACTCCCTCACATTCCAGAGCCCCATATCTGTTGCTTAAGGGCAACTGGGCAGGTGAGGGAGGCCGGGAGGGGATTCGCTTGCCACCCTGAGCAGGGACCCATTTCCATTCCCCCCATCTCTTAGGCCACCTCTTTCTGTTCCGTGGCAAGAGGGTAGGGGGTTCTCTGCTTTTCGTGGAGCTGCCTCCTGCTGCCTCTGCCTCTGCGGCTCCACCAATCAATCTCTCTCTCACACTCCTGGATGCTCCTCAAACTCTCCACCTCGTCTTTCAGCTCTGCCATCAGGCTGAGCAGATCATTCACCTACTCTCACCAAACACAGCAGTTGTCTCTGCTGTCTTCTGGTACGAGGGCCAGGCTCAGGCACTCCCTGCAGCCAGAGACCTGGACAGCTGTGTCCTTGCGTGGGGCCTCCGTCTGGGTCCCCACACTCCTTCTAGCAAGAGCTTTCCCACGGGTGGTAACCATGGCTAGAATATCTCCTGGATGGGCGATGCCCACTACTTGAGTAGCCAGGAGGGGGGACTGCACCCTTGCCTGTCGCCTTCCCCGCTCGCCCTGCCTGCGCGAACTGCCTGCTCCGCTCCTGGACTGCTGCACCATCTCTGCCGGCTCTGTGCGCCTGCACTCCCTGAGGGCTGCTCTTACCCGTGAGGGAGTTTGGCCACTGTCACACTCGACTGCACCCCCACTGAGTCTGCTAGCACCATAAGATAATATAGAAAAGGGTATGAAATGTGCTTAAAAATGAGAGCAAGATGATAAGAGGAGTAGCAACTTAACAGATGAATAAACTTTCCAGACAGTTCACACTTCCAGCTTAGCTTTAGACAACCCTAGCAGACAATAAAATGACAGAAAACACCACATGGAAGAAGTAGCCAGCACTTTCCAACGGTAAAGGTATAAAAAAAAAATAATTGCAAATTAGCCCACATATATTTATCTAGCATATCCTGGTGGGATAAGATTACCATATGGTTTTTAATAGCTTAAGGCATTTAAAAATAGCAATAATAAAAGATGGATTTTGCTCCTAAACAGTGTTATTCTGGTATAGAACCTGAATTTTTGTGGATGGCATTCCTACCTTTTTACCTGCAGTGTGAAGTTAATTTAAAATAAATATTTAAAATTTATTTTTAAAAAATTAATATCTTCTTAATTTTTTTAAATCTTTGTCTGTGATAACCTAGCCTCTTTGGAGTGGGTTTCCTGGCCTCACTTCTTCCATTGATCTCCCAGCTCTTACCTGGGAATGAATTTATTAGCAAGTAATGTTATAAGCATTTTGATTCTTACCTGGAGTAATTGTTAATCCTTCCTGTTTAAACCTAGGCCTTAAGTCTTAGACAGAATTCCTTTATGTTTTTTCAGGAAACAGATAAGTGTGACAGAACATCACCTTTTCCGTCTCTAATGTCTTTGATTTAGTTGTGCTAACGTACTAGAAATTGAAGAATTATTTCAGGTGAATAACAACTCAATTACAATTAATGTGCCAATGAAGTTTCAGGGTTCTAACTTGGACAAAAGGAGAGTGAAAGCACAGATACATAAATTCTATCTACAAAACATAGTGTCTGCTTCAGTCATGAGTAATTCCACTGAAGTCACTGGAGAGTTGCTTCTGAAAAAAAAATATAATTATCTGTCACATACTTCAAAGATTATTTTCAGAAAAGACCATTACACTAACAGTGTGGTTTGCTGTCCAACAGGCTGTGGTATTTCCACAAAGTTTCTCAGCTTTCTCAGCATCTCTTTCATAAGTGAGGATCCAATCCTGATTTAATTCAGTGAGTCTAGTTCACATAGATAGTCCAACCATATAGGGATGAGTTAGTATCAAAGAGTTAAACAGTTTGATTGCTTGAAAGCTTTTTAGAAGCATCTAGCATTTATCTGGTTTGATCTCTCATCACTCCTATCCAACAGAAAAAGACATAAAAAATCCACATGGCCTAAATATACCTCCACCCTAGTAGCTCCAGCTTTCACCCCGACGGTTGGGTTTAGACTAGAGATTGTGGTCAAGGTTCAGCTGGCACTAATTACCTGTAAGAACTTTTTCCTTTCCACAGCTGGTTCCTTGATCAACACCAGGTACAATCTACCTTTAGCTGAGTAAATAGGATTCAACTTTTTGCCAGGTTATATCTTTTCATTCCACCCATGGCTGTGATCTGTGAGAAACACACTGTAGAAGGGTATTGGAAACATCAGGAATGCAACAAAGTACCTGGCACCATAAGGTGAGCAACAGCAAGGTCAAGAAAATAAAAAGGAGCTTATCCTTCCAGCACGTAGAGCAAGTGACTTAGCAGTAGCCAGGGCGACATCAGGAAACGTGGAAAATACAAACAGTAGGATGGAATTCAGGACCACAATTAAACAAGACAGTTACAAGGTCGAAGTTAAGGCTTTGGGTACACAGCCTAGAAACATGATAAAAGCAAGAGACAATAAAATCCCCTTATATGAGGTCTTAATAAGTGAACATACCAACCAAACAACTAACATTGCCCACAGCTGAATAGCTTGTGGAAACTACTCAGGGGTAGCTACAGGCTTGCCAGAGCCTCATGGTAATTTTGCAACCAGTTCAGATTAATGTGAATGCCTTAACACTGATCTGGTTCCCTAACTTGATTGAGTCTTCTTCCCATCAGCCAGCCTTGACCATTGCTTTTATACTGTAATCTCACTTAGCCTCAGGCGAGGTCCCCTCTGGAAACAAGAGTTACTTCTTTCTTATTTATTCTGCCACTAACACCTACTGTATTGAAAAACAGCATTAGTGTGAGAGCATTTTTTTTTTCTGCCCATGATATGAACTCCTGTAGAAAGTTTGATCCTTTGTGTGTGTTTCTTTCCTGAACCTGGTGACTTGAGGATATATTACTTAGCAGATGCTTCAGAAACAATTTTTATGTGAAAATAGATGTTCAGACAAAAGAAAAAACAATATTTTTTGATTAATGACTTGAATTTGCCTTCTGCGTAAACAACTCCTATTTCTAATACTATGAGCTAATATACCCTGTGGTTATGTTTGGCATTACAAATCCTAAAATAACACATTTATGTGTATTTTTTTTCCTTTTACTTGGACAAATTAGTACTTTTTTATTTACTAATACCCCAGCTTTGCACTTGGCCAGGTGTTGACAGTGGGGGGCTGCAGGGGTGGTCTCTGCAAGGAGGGACTGGGGCTGCCCTGTGATAAACACAGCCCGTTCCTGCAACCTCTGCAATGGAGCCACTGCAGGACATGGCTGAGCCCATCAGCCCTGGATGGGGTGTCCTGGGAAAAACATATGTTATAAAGGGCAGAAAATATCACAGGGCGAGAGGAGGAAACTAGAAAAAGAGTGACATACACATCTGACAGCCCCCAGGCAGAGAAGGAGGGGCTATAGTGCGAGAGTAGAGATTCCCTTTAAGCTTGTATAGAGAACCCCACACCAGAGCAGGTGGATATTTCTTGGAGGAACTGTGGTCTCTGGAAGGATCCATGCTGGAGCAGGGGAAAAAGTGTGAGAAGGGAGGAGAGACAGAAAAGAGCTGTTACAGACCGACCTCATCTCCCCATTTGCCTGTGCTTCTCCAAGGGCAGGACAGGCAGGGGATGTGGGAAGAGAGGTTGAGAATGACAGTATGAACGTAAGTCTGGGAAAGGAGGAGGAAAGATGGTATTTTAATGTTTGCCTTGGATTCTCACCATCCAAACCTATTTTAATTGACAATAAATTAAACTGATTTTCCCCAAGTCAAGTCTGTTTGCCTGTGACAGTAACTGGCAAGTAATCTCCCTGCCTTTGTCTCAACTCACCAGCTTTCCCATCATCTTTTCTTCCACTGTCCTCTCAGGGGGAGTGAGCAGCTGGGTGGGAGTTTGGCCTTTAGCCAAGGTGTCCTGGTTTTGGCTGTGACAGAGTTAATTTTCTTCTCAGTAGCTGCTGTGTTTTGGATTTAGTACAAGAAAAATGTTGATAACACTGATGTTTTCAGTTATTACTATGAAATCAAGGACTTCTTCCAGTTTCTCTTACTCAGCTAATGAGCAGGTATGCAGGAGCTGGGAGGAAGCCTAGCTAGACAGATAGCCAAGCTGGCCAATGCAATTTTTCCATACCATAGATGTTATGCCGAGTTTATGAATGGGGGTTGGCCGGGGGACAGGAAGCTCTTTGCTCTTCTGTTTTCAATGAGTTTGGATCCTCTCTTGTCCAGGAGTTTGAACTTTTTCAAGAATTTAATGATTTCAGATTTCTGTGATCCCTTCTCAGGAATTGGCTGTGAATAGTGGTGAGAAAAATCTGTGTTGTATATAGATTGTTTTGCATATACATTATTATCATTGTTATTATTAGTAGTAGTATTAGTGGTAGTATTTACTTTGTTGTCTTATTAAACAGTCTATATCTCAGCTCATGACTTTCCCCTTTTGTCCATTTTTCCTCCCCATCCCACTGCAGGGGAAGGAGAGGGGTGAGCGAGCGGCTGTCTAGTGCACAGTTGCTAGTAGCCGAGTTAAACTACGCCACTAGGTTAATCAACCAAGTACATATACAAAATTCCCCTTTAGGAACCAGGAAACTAAATAACTTACTGTGAATACTAAATGAAATCTTCAACCAAATCCATGTTCTAGACTCATCTTGCTAGAAAACTGTGCCTAAAGGAATTTTTTCATGCTTTTTATCAAGAAAAAAGGGAAATAATAATGTTACCACTTCTGCTACATATCTGTAAGAAAGCTGGTAACACCACTGATTTTATCTGTTGCTGACCCAAGATCTATGGATTATTTCAGTTTCACTCAGTCTGAAATGCATAAACCAAGTTCCTTTGAACTGTATGGGGTGCTTTTCTCAATATTGCGTAAAGTTACTCTAAAAAACAAAATGTTTGGACTTTCTTGGGATTGAATCCACAGGGTGCTCTGTCTTTTAATGAAAGCATATTCTTCAGCAGGATATGTTACATTACTGAATGCTTATTTCTAATATTTTACATGAGTTATGATAATGTTTTCCAGCAATTACAAAAAAAAGTCTTGTTCCTTAGATTTATTTAGTTTTAACCAAGCACCATTAAAGAAAGTGTAGTTGCAAGTATACAATACCAATTTATGTTATGAATCATTCATCAAGTCTTTGGAAAATTTCTGCTATCAAGACAAGAAACCCGTTATCTGTATTCCTGAAGTATGCTAATTTGACAGAAGAAGTGTGTACCTGTTTAGCAACTAAATCAGCTTTCCCTTTAAGGCTCTCAAATTTCCTTTGGTCATTCACTTAACATAGATTTTACTTCCCTTGACAAATTTATAATAACTCAAAATAATCTACATTAGTTAATGTTTAAGTTCACTGAACAATTCTGCCATATGTTGCACTGTGATAGTTTTTCAGTTAATTCAGCAATGAAAACAATATGTAAAGAGAACTGAATTTTTATAGATTTATCCCCCTTCATTTTGTCCTTAATTTTTTGTTGATCTTATGAAATGTTTTCTTCTGTCAGATGCTCATATTTTCTTGGTTCTAGTAGAGAGCTAATACTCCAAAGAAACATGAATCTTTTCAGACGATTGAGATATCTAGCCATTAGGATAATATAAACACATGTTTAAGGAAATAAAGAAAAATACTACAGCAAAAGTCGCCATTTTAACAGTGGTAGATTTAGATTTTAGCAAAGCATTCCCAATCCTCAGTAATAACTCTGTGCCTTCCAATTTTAGAAAATAATTATATTCTTAAATTCAGAATTCATATACAAATATTTATCAAGTACAATTCATTTTCATTTGAGGACTATCTGACACAGTAATAGGTATAAGAACAGTTCCTGTCTTTAGACTGTGCTGGCCATTACAGTAGCAGAACACAGGCAAATGAAGTACATACTTTTCAACGTGTGAAATGCAAATATGCTTGCCTATTCTGGAAATTTAACACAGTTCAGCATGAAAGAACAAATTTGATAGCTCATAGATCTTAAATCCAACTTCACTTTTGTGAAATAGGATTTAGACTCTACATCGCTTACACATTTCAGTTCCCTGTATCTTTCTTTATGCAGCTGCTTTGTATAATATTTTTATTTAGTTAATTTTTCAGTAACTAAGGATATCAGTACATAGAGTATTGTAGTTATTTACATAATGGACAAAGCTTTAAAAAGATCAGTTAGCATGCAAAATTCAGTCTTGTGAAGTTACTTGTGCTGGATCTCATTTTAAATCCGTAAGTTCCAATACAGCTCATTGAAACTCTCTACAAACGATTAGCAATGAAAGAAATGATGATGCTGGAGAGTCATACCTGAGAGAATAATCTTTAAGAAATATTTACAGGCACATGACTAGCGGGAATCTAAACACACGGTGAGGATAACGAAGTCGTGAAAGTATACCTAGAGCTATCTATGGCAGTGAGAGCAAGGACTGCATCCACACAGCTTGTAACCACACTTTAATACTGAGGACAGCCATACTAAAATTTTAATTGTCCTGCCGTCTTGTGGGATGCTCAAGCCTAGATAAACAACAAATTCTTACTATTTTGTACATGGAAAAAATTAATAGCAGAGGAGAAGATGACTTATTGGGTCCCTAAGTCCAATCCTTTAATTATCACTGCATCACTGAATTGTTTTGTTACCTGTATTCAGGTTTAATTTTCTTGCATGCACTACTCTGCTCCTGTATGATGGCAGTTTCAAAATCTCATTCTTTCTCACTACACTTCCAGCCTGAATACAGCCCTCTGCAGTTCATATCATTTTATTCTGACAGCTTTTTGTTCTCTTTCCCATCTTTGGTATTAGTCTCTCTTTTGGCTACTCCACAGGTTTACAGAAAGCACTCAGCTTCTTCCTCAGCCAGAGTTTCGCTAGCTCTTCAGCCATTTCTTAAATCCACCTCTGCTTATAAGTTCATAAACAGGCTAAGTCACTTTGTCTTACAGCAACTACTGCCTACCAGTTCAGAAAGGGTGATCTGACTTGTTCAAGTGAAGTCTAACCACTGCCTTGCACAATGGGATTAATACTTTCCCTTGTAAACTAAATAAAACATTAGGTGGTATCTTCAGATATACTAAGATCCTCTGTCCACTTGTTTGCAGCTGTTTGTTTGTAGTAGGAAAGTTTATCCATTCCTCAGTATTTCAAAGACTTTTGGGTTTGTGTCTTTCAATTCTTTCAGTATCATATTCTGAAAGTCTCCATAATGACAGCACTGCCAAGCTATTTTCTGTAGACTAGCATCTACCTTTCTTCTGGAACTGGGAGAATCTGTTTAAACAAATTGCTTGAATTACTGCTTCAAAATGCCTTCTAAAGGACTGATACACAGCTGAGAATACCCAGCCTTCTGATGATTAAAGCACTTCACCACAGTGTGAGTTCTGGGTTCAAGCTCTTGCTTCAAGCCTATTGGAGGGAGCATAAAATCAAGTATTTTGCATTCCAAAAAGGCATCTAAACTTATGAGAGAATGGATAAAAAGAGATCTCTTAATCGAGTCCTGACAAGATGAATTCTCTGTTACTTCTGTGGCTGTTTTCAGACTTCAAGAATCCCTCCTGAGATAGGGAGAAAAAATCCTAAGTGTAAGAGTTTCTGTAGTTACCATAAGCCTTGATACGTTATGCAATTTTAAGACTTAGTGACAGGACACAGACACGCAACACAACCTTCAGCTATATACATGCTATGGGACTTACAAGATCCATTTAGAATCTGAAGTATATCCTATTGGTTTCTCATTGCACATAGCTTCTTACCCTGCTGGTTTTCATCAAAATCAACCTAAGATTTGAAGGCATGAAAAATGGTATTGTAAAATGAGGTTGCCTCGGTAAATGAGGAGGAGACCAGAAGGGGAGTGATGACACGATGAGGGAGATCTGACCTGCGTTCTGCACATAATCCTAAATTCTAAGGAGGCTTGGGCATCTGCAAGATTATAAAACAGCTCTGAGTATTTTGAGAGCATCACTGTTAGCTACGTGAGGAGGACACACTGAGCTAAAGAAAACACCTCAGCAGCGTTCAACATAACAGTGACAATCCTATCTCCAGAAGTAAAAGCAGTATGATCATTCAGTATTACATCCGATTTGTCAGCGAGAAACTGGAAGACCTCACTAGGATTATTAAACCTTGTCCACAAATGCAGGAACCATAGCAATAAGCATTTTTGCTGTTTTTTCATCTCTGTATTTCCAAACCATACACTACAAGTCAATGACCTGAATCTATCACCTAGAATGTATCAGTTGCCTGAAAGATTCAAACACCACTCTGAATACAGATGAATCCTTCCATGTCATATCTTGTTTTTAGTATAGGCAGTCTTGAGTACTGCAGAATACATACTTCTAAACTGAACTATGCATGAAGGGAGAAAAATATCATTTCTAGCTTCAGCTAGTGACTAGTAAAAGCCCTGAAGCATAGGGTTAATACGAAACTCATGAAAACAAAAGTATATCCTCTTCATCCTGGTTTTGATGCCCCATGGAGATATCAACATATAAAACACCCAAGCATTCATGACACAGGCATAATTTTCCTTTTCTGCAGTTCTGCCCATAAAAAAATCCAGCCTTTACCTAAAACTGTTAAGGTTGATTTGCTTTACTATTTTAATTGATAGACTGTTCCAGAACTTCATTATTTGGATGATTATTTTTCTAATTTTCTGTTCAGGTTGACTTGATTTATAACAATATGATCCTGTATTAACATATCCTGTCAGTTCCTCTGATATTTAGGTACTTATGAAATAGTATCAAACCATTGTCTGATATCTTAGGAAGGCAAGACTTTTTGATCTCTTTTCCTAAATTAGCCAGAACAATACTACCACTTTTTCCTCTGTACTAAGAATACTTTTTCTATGGTACTCGAGAATCTTCTTAGCCATTTGTAGCAAGAGGGAATGTTATATCAGATGTGACTGTGAATATGCTTAATCTGGTTTAACTGGTTTAATTGTTTAATTTCCAGATTAAATCAGTATCTTTGCATAGTGCTCACTGAATCATGTACATATACCAGCTTCAAGCAACAATACCTTGTGTATCTTTACAGTGTGTTCTGTTAGGAAGTACAGACACATCAAAAATAAATCTAGGTTTAAACCCATATTCCCCTCACATCAGGTCTAAATTGGAGCACCTGCACTTTTAATACAATTGACATATTTCAAAGTTTTGCCAAAATTTCAGCTTCTTTCACTTTTCCGTGCTCCTTCTATCTTGAAATCAGTGAACTTCTAATTACAATGTGGTTTTAACCCTGCTTCTAGAGCTCAGTCATATGGGATGAATTAAAAAAAAACAAAATGACTCTATCCAGGATGAAGAAAAACATAAAACCAGAAAATCCAGTTCTGCTCTTCAGTGTGTCAGCAAAATAAAATTAATTACTATCAAAAATATTTACAGTTGATACTACAGTCACTAAACAAACTAAACAGACTGCAATTCTTCTTACGGTCTCAGAGGAAAAAAACACAGAATTTAGTGGCACCTTTTGTCACTTTTTTATAATCAGTTTTCAAAATATAAAAATCAATGTTTGAATTCCTTACAGTGATTAACATATTCATACCAATTTTCTGCTTCTTCCCTGCAGGTACACTACAGCAATGAGTATATTATTCTTCATTTGACTAACTGCACATCCAGCTATTATAGATCACTTTGAAGCTTTCAGAAAGTATGAGAAAGAACATTCTTTTGAAGTAGTTTCAGTGCCTGCCAATTTGATAAATACATGCATTTACTGTCATAAATACAGTCAAGGTTTAGAAAATGAGGGATATTAGAAAAAGTGTTGCTACTTTGTTGAATTTTTTTGACAGTTTTACGCAAGATATATTTCTCAGAGTGTGACTGCAGGGTGTTATACAGCTAATGGTTCCTAGAGAAAAAATATATGCTAACCTTAAATACTCTCTAGAAAATACAAGTCCATGGTTTTTAAGAATGAGATGGAATATTTGTTTACTTTCTTTAGAATAGAAATTGATTACACTACTTAGGTGTTCTCTAGCATAAAAGCAGATGATACCCTCATTTACAGTTACGTAATCACAACTTTGGACCGTCCATTAGATTAAAGTTATGTGTATGCTTGTGTTTTCCCAAGCTGCCTTTAGTTCTTTTTCATTCCTCAGCCATACTTTCATCTTGATATTGCACACGCTTCTAGCACAACGCCAATCTCAATTCAGTCGTTTTCAGTGGAGGGAAAAAAAAAACCCAACCAAAAAAACACTGCTAAAACTCACTTCCTCGTTCATTCACCTTCTTCCTTAACCTTCTCTTTACACCTTTCTTACATCCAGGGAATTTATGTCAAAGAAATAAAGTTAGGTAGTAAACAAACACTCAAGCCAAAAGTGGCATTTGAATGATGGGATGAATGTCCACTAAAGGATAATTATTCTCAGCATTTATGTTCAGTGAATATTCTTCCTGTGTTCTTGACAATGACATCTTTTTGAAGACTAAACAAAATTAATTCAAAGTTACACATATGTTTTCTCACTAAGGTTATTTGATTTTACCATATCACTAATTGCAGTGTGGGATATTTTGTTGGCTTATTTTTGCTTCTGCATTTTTCTGGCTTTGCATTTAGTAGAAAACTTTTGAAAACTTTTGTTTTTCATCTAGGCAGAAAGAAAGTAAAATCAAGAAATAAAATTGTCTAGCTTCTACCAATGAAATTTGGGAATTTTTTTTCATGATATGAGTGGCAGACTGATGAAGTATAAAGCAAACAATACTTTATGTCATATTATTATTCCAATAAGAATATAATTAAACTTTAAAAAAACCACAGGATTTTTACCTTTGAGGAACAGAATTCATTTGCCAAAAGGCAATGACATATTTCCATTGCCCTTTGCTGGAAAAATCTTTCATTCTCTCTGGCAGGTAAGACTGGTCTGAGGACAGTGATTTCAGAAAGTTCCAGCATTCCAGTTGAAAGACCTGAGACATTTTGTCAAATTTCTCAGCTGAAGATTCTGGCTGTTTTGAGTGAAAATGGGTAAATTCCTTGCGTGTGGTACAAGTCACTGAAGAAAGTCCAAGCCCTCTATTACTGGCAAGTATTTGGCATCTCCTTAGCCATGGGATAATCTCCTGAGAAAGTAGTTTCTAGCACTATTTTTTTTTTCAGATTTCCATAAAAATGGTAAAGATAAATTTACTTCTTTTGCTTCTCTCACAGTACTTACATGACAAAAGGCTCTTTCCAAGTCTTTTATGTTCTGCTGGGTAAATTGTGAAATTTCATGACTGTTCAAATATATAGTTAATTGTAGATAACCATGTCTTAAAATGAGTTTTCTTTTTTAAGCTGATTTACAGTCAGCTCAAACAATTCCTTGACAGATATATTGTTTATTTATACCACCTCCAACTGAGAAATAAACATATTTTTAAAATGAATAAATAAAACCAGGTCTAACCTAAAATTTTACAGAAGCCTATTAATTACAGTGTCATGACATAAGTTGAGTTCACAGCCACATGTGGTGCTTTGATGTTGAAGTGCATAAAGTTAACAGATTAGAAGAAATACTGCCTGCTGTTTGGAGAGTCTTGAAAATATCTGTGCCTGGTAGGAAGTGTGAGGGACAAAGTGTTCCTCTTCAGAATGACTTGCCGTGATTTAGTGTTTTAAAGTGTGAGCTTTAATTAAAAGAAAAAAACCTTCGATGATTAATTGCCATTGATACCTAAATATATTCTTACTTATTAAACAACTGGCTAAAAGCAGCTTTTAAAAAACACCTATTTCTTACATCATTCCAAGGCATTGAATGCATCTCCCAGCAGGAGCTGATGTTTTAATAACACTGTACCTCCTATACAGAAGACTAATGTCAGGAAGTATTGTGGAAAGAATAATTTATGAGGGCTTGAAAAGCACAGTACCAATAGATTCAGATAAATCTGACTTCCACTCAGGTTTTTAAGGCAAGACTTATTTTCTTCCAAACCAGTTGAGTCTCTCTTAATCACTTTTTTTAGCAAGACAAAATTAGAACCAAGCTTTTAATGATACTGTGGTGCTATTTCCATTACCATGGTCAGGTAATGCAGAATACACTTCCAATCCAGATTTCTAAACAAAGTGAAAATACATTTGAAGTTCTGTATTTGACATTTATATATAATATTAATAACTGTCCAGTTGCAATGGAATCTTCTTCAATAATTATTTCAATTTCACTGCAGCTTGCAGCAGCCAACAGACACATATTATCTTGATATGTCAAGCAGTTCAAACACCGAAAAACTTAGTGTGTCCATATTTATGATGAAGAAGCAACCAGTCAAAAATAATGCGGAGACTGTAAACTCCTTCTCTGACATGTTCAGTGTGTTTATTATCCAATACTGCCTCTTACCAGCACAACTATAATCAATAAACCCCAAAATCACAAGCTATCCCACTTTTTGAACATAGTAGTATTTGAGCAACCATTGCCTTTCTATAACAGAATTTCATGAGTCTTTGTAAGTCTTTTGTTTCCAGATGCAATATTAAAGCCCCCACACTCCATGAATGAAATCAGATCTGTAGTTTTCTCCAAGGAAAAAACTGTTCAGATACAGTAAAAGCAGCAGGTACACCTGTGTGTATACGAATTAAAAAAGCTGCATATTCTAGCCCTTTTTAATAGGTATCACTACAGAGAGAGAGTGACAGGGGGGTAGAGGTGGAGAGAGCATCAGCATTGTTTAAAAAATTGCAGTCCATGTGAGGTGCACGGCATGTTCAGCACATTCCATGTTCAGCCTCAGCTAGCACAAAACAAAGGAGTATAATGAATGCCCTTGATCAGCAGGCAATGCTCCTTCTACTTTATGGCAGTGTTCAGCTTGTCTTATTCACAAGTTATTAAACTAGCTTGGGTATCTGCAAGGTAGCTACCCTGCTATCACTTCTGTCAGCATATGACAGTCTATGAAGGCTCAACAAGTTACAACTAGTACGTGCTTACGGAGTTATCTTGAAAGTTTCCCACTGGCAATGTCACAGAGGTTGGGGAACAGGGTTGATGCAGTGGAGCTCTACGGACTAAGTCCAGGTTCAAAGTGGTGGAAGGCATCATAGGAAGTCTTAGACCACATTCTCTATTTCTGTTATCCCCTCTAAGCACGTAATTCAAAGTTACAAAGCTGAAGCAAAATTTGTGTAAGTGATGTAGGAAGAGGAATCTTCTTTATAAATTATTACTGAACTGTTAATTAACTATTAAATAACAAATTATTAATTCATTTTCTTCTAAACTGCAAGTGTGATAAACTCAATCCAGTCTCAGAGCAATCTGTAGTATCCAGTGGAGGCCAAGCTTTTCTGAGCATCTCCTGCACAACCCTCCTGTCATACCGTGTTCTTCCCAGATATGTTGTACTCAGATGGTTTCAAATACCTGGATATTGATATAGTTTCTGTATAGATTCTGATGGGGATGGAAGGAAGGCTGTTGCCAAGGTCACACTTGACTCCTTTTTCTCTCTTGTACTTCATGGTACACTACTGCACTTTGCTTTCCACAGTAAAAAAATTATGACCTACTCAGCATATGGGCCAAAACAACAGTGCTGCCATTTTGTCATAGGAAGGTAGTTTGGAGTTTTTTTGTTGTTGATTTTGTTTGTTTACTTGTTTGTTTCTTTGCTGAGTGAGCTATGTACATAGAACAAAATTTGACCTGAGAAAAAGGAGGAAAGGAAAAAGTGTCTTATGGAATATTTTTTCCTGATGCTTTTCTTTGTACACAAACTAGCCGGCAGGGGAAGGAAGAAACCATTAACCAGCTGGGAACAACAACAGCTGGAGAAAAAAATAAATCAACATTTTAGTTATTAGTATTCCAAAAACTCTACAGGATAGTTACAGAGTAGCCATTTGACCACAAGACCCTTCTCCAATCCATAGCATTGACATAAGCTGTCAATATGATCTTCAGGTGATCTTTAAGTCTAGGATCCAAACTCCTGAGGAGATTATCCAGGATGCTGGCATATCCCAGCACAAGTGGTCTGATTTTACGTGCCCGATTTTGTTGCCCTTATTCAGCATATGCTACCATTTTTGTTACTAAGCAAAAATCAGGATTTCATTCAGAGAGAACTGATGAGTGACAGAATGGAACATTCATAGCAAATAACTTAGGAACAAAATATGTGCAAAAGCTTTTTTTGCCTACCATCTACCTTCTTAAACATTTTTTACTTTCAAATTCTCTACTTTGTAACAGGGAGCATAATTTCTGCATGTAGACACACTCAACCTATCTTCAGTCATTTCTCCTCAGGCACTGATAGCTCTGAAGACAAAGCAGCGTGCAGTTCAGCCAGAGCAAGTAGGGTATACTTCCACATCTTCTGATGAAGCTCTGGAGCTGCAGCTGAAAATAACTGATGAAAGATAGCTTGCATATACTAAGCCACATCATTGGATTGCATCTTTGGATTACAAGGCAGGCAGAGCTTTAACATGTCTTAGGTTATCAGGCACTGCTTAGTATGCAGTCTTAAGAGCTGCCTTGAGATAGAGCAGCACTAAGAATGATTTGGTTTCCCTCTGTCCAGCACTTAGGATCCATACTGCTACTCATAGGCCATTTGAAATCAGATCGATGTCAGGCTGTCTGCAAAACATATCTGCCCTCACGCACTTTTGTTACCAGGGGTCCTTGTTGGAACTGAAGCAGGATAGCTGACAGATGAGCCTCACCTCAAGGCAGGTGATCATGCCCCTACAGCACACACTAATCATGAGGCTCAGATAAGTTTATCTCTAGGAAGCACTGATGGTGCTACCTCAATGGGAGCTCCAAAAAGCATCTTCATAAGAGGTGACAGAGGCACTCAACAGGCAGTTATTCCGGTCTGGAGGCTTTTCTATTGCCACCACATCTTTCCTGAAACTCAAGAACACATTGTAACATGAGGAAACAGAGGAGTTTTTGTGAAGGTATCTAGAAGAGAGATGTAAGTAGTAGTAAGATTTGTGACCACTAAGTCTATGTTTCTGTGTGGGCTTCTGCAGAAACAAAGAAATGAGCAGAAAAGCTAGATAACAAATACATTCTTAAGAGAAATATTTATTGACTAAACAGCTCCCAGAAAAGTGCAACTTTTTTTTTTTAATGACGACATGCAAACTAATAGCTAGAGATACTTATTCTATGACAGCTCTATCCTTTTTAAATACACATCTAGCTCTATTTAAAGACTTCTTTTCTACTTCAATGCTGAATAAAGTAAGTGTACAGGATACACAATACTCCGTTCACTTCCTCTTTGGAACTAAACATACGATTTTTTTTTAAACTGATCTTTGTATTTATCATCCTGAACTGAAAGAAGAGCAACATGTAGTTCAATGTGTAGACAGATGATCCACAGAAAATAGGAACTGGTATTGTATGATAAATAGTTGTAAAAGTTACGGGTCATCCTTTGATAGCCACTTGCTAATGCCAGGTTGTTCCCTGTAAGTTACAGAAAAGCAGACTTCGTTTGAAAGAAAGAATACCTTAGTTAACCAAGTTGAAAGCAGGTTAACTGGTAGTTGTTTGTTACAACCTTCCGAAATAGCTCTTGTACTGTAGTCCAGTGGACACTGTGTGCAAAACAACAGGTATCAAAATGATCCAAAACACAAGCTGTTTTCAAAAGTTAAGTTAAATATTACAAAGCACATGCAAAAACAGAGCAGGAGCTGACATATAAATGAGATGTGGAAGGGCCATATAAAAGCATTGTGACTATAGCATTACTGAGTTTTTCAGCAGCCATAAAGTTGTGTTAGCATAATAGAAATAAAAGCCTTAATTCAGGACCAAATGACAGTTAGTCTCAGCTGTACTGAAGAAAAAACTAAAATAATTATTTCAGTCAATAGGTGACTACTTCATGCATAAAAATCTGTTCAACAAGTGCTGTAATTATGTGCAGCATAAGAGACAGTGAAAGACCTGCAGGCTTAAGACAAAAGCCTGTTTCCGTTTAAAGAAAAATCCAAGGCTGAAAGACCCATTTCAGCTAGAGATCATTCTTGAAAAGTGCATACGCCTCTGGTCCAATGGTTGCTGCTAGACATTAATGTTGTTATTCAAGTATTTAACTGCATTCTCCAACTTCTTAAGTAACATAACAAAGCTTTACCCTGGTAATTAACATTACTAAAAAGAAAACGAACTGTAAGTCATTCATACTCAGAGATTATCTTGTCAAGAGTTCTGAAAGCAGATTCAAAATTATTCACATAACTAATATATTCATATAAATGGCACATAAGACCAGACACGGTATGCTGAAAAGAAAAAATCTTCTTCTTCATTTACCGTCACAGAACTAAGACACAACCTTTGTTTTTCAGCATGCGTAACATTTAGCTAAGATTTGTTATGTAGTATTAACATAGCCAGCAGTTAGATATTCTTGTATTTCTTAAAAAGGTGTTTGAAACAAATTTATACAGAGCATTATTTTAGTAACAGAAGTGTTTTGCAAAGGACAGACTCCAGTGCTGTAAAGTGTGACCTATAGGAATGGGCTAAAACTGATTAATTTATACGCAGACACTGATGTCTCTTGTTTTTGGAATAAATATAGTGGAACCTAAATAACAAGTACATTACCCGGCGAATTCTGCCAACTGTACCAGTTGCCTGCTCTCCACATTGTGTCTCCAGCCTCCTCCAGTGTTTGCTTGACCATGGCACTTGTTGACAGCCCGACAGCAAACAAGATTGACCCGTTTTCAAAAGGCAAATTGGCTGTGTTCCCACAGCAAACAATGGAAGGGTGGCCATTTTCATAAGTGACTAATCTTCGTGACGGTTTTTTTTCCTGTAGTAAGTCTTTGTTTGCTGGCACAAAAAACTTTATTATGATAAGAAGCAACTCCCTGGTTAGCTATGTTTTGATGTAAAAAACAATGTTTTGAGCCTTCTTTCTGGCAAATTTTGTAGAGACATATATTTTAAAAAATACATGCAAAAATGCAAGGGAAATGCTAAGTACATATGAAAACATGTAAAATTTAATAGTGAAAAACTCCTACATTTAAGGAAAATCAGTAATTTGTGCTTAATTTTAAAGGATGAAGATTCAAAAATCAGGCTTATCCTTGCAGTTATAACAAGAGCTTACTTAATACAAACAATTTGGGGGAGATGTATCATATCAGATGGTACAAATTGAAACAGATGATGTCCCCTGTAACTTGAGTATTTTAGATGGAAGTATCTGAGAGCTGCATGATAATGCAACAGACTTTTAACATAGTAAAGAAAGTAAAGTGCTGTTTAGAATGCCTGTTTCTTCTAAAAGCACAGAGTAAAAAAGAACATCTTTCAAAAATTAAATGTATGCAAAAAAGTTAACTTTAAATATTTGATGGCAAAAACTTTGTTACAATCAATTTGTACTCTGAACACCTACATTAACTACTGAGCTTTCTGCCAGTAAAAGAAAATATTCCTCATATTTATGCTTCTGAAGCTGTCACTGCTTATGAGAAGGTAAATTTAGAGTAAAATAACCTAAAGCAATAAATTCCTCCTAAGCTTTAGACATCCTGGCAGTTTATAAAGTCAGCACAGATGACAGAAGAATGAGCTTTTAAGAACTTAATCTGAGGTGTGTGGGGGGAATATTCATCATTTATCTTAAGACTTTGGAGTGTGATTCTTCACTGATATCTCTTTTCTGATTAATAAAGTTGCACTATTATATTAGAGAATAAGAAAATTTTTGTGCCTTCTTTGCTTTCCCTTGTATTGCAGTAAGACACTGATTAATTGATTGCACCGGAACAAAATCTGTTCATGAAGTACATAATAAGAACTGCAGAGTAAGGAGGCTAAGGCACCTAGCAAGTCACACATTTCCCCATTCTGACAAGTAAACTGTCCTCACAGTTACTGAAGCATAACCCTCTTTCCTATATAGTATCTTAGAATTACTTTGTTGAGAAGAAACAGGAGATTAGGCTCAAGAGATTTTGTTTACGAAGCAAGCTTTATCTCGAGAAGCGAAGGAACTCTTGGGATCACTAAGAAGTCAAGGCAAGCAGAAACAGTGGTCCTCTGTTACCAGGAAGCTCTGTGATGCTCTTGTACTACAGCAGTTCTCCAAGTCTCCCACTCAGTTTGATGCCAAATGAACACCTCAAAGGTCATCACCCAGCTCTACAATCCTGTGTCATTTAACAACAGGGTAAAAGTGCCTGTTCTGTTGACGCAAATGCTGTTGACCGATGAGTAACAGACCAAGGATGAACAACATAGCAGGGAGAGCTTTCTCAGGAATTGAGAGATTTAGAGTATGAACTTCTGTAGAAAACTGTCATGAACAGAATAGCAGGACCAGGAAGGCTTTTTTTCTGTCATTTTGTATTTTCTTTCTTTACTCTTTTCATTAAAAAAAGAGTTACTGAAAATGTTACTAATAACAGACATCATGGATCCAGAGGAAAAATGTGACTGATATGAAAGACAATTTAGAAGATCTAAAAAGAGTGAAGTATGGAAAGTCTGGAAATTACCAGAAAAAAAAAATTTTTGGTATAACTAGGTTTAATTTTTTACATTTCTTTACCAGAAAGACCACCTACCTTGAAGGGAAGATTTCTGATGATACACTTCACTTTAAGTAGGCAAATTTAAACCAAAGGTATCAGTTTCTTTTTCTTGTGGTTGGCAAGAAACAGTTATTTATGATACTATTATACATTCAAACTTCTCACCACCGCAAAGAACTGAGCAGCAAGAGAACAGATGCCATAGACTAACTAAAGACTAAATCACTAATCACGAACCATAGGAATGCAGTCTTAGAGCTTTTACTTTTTGCTTCAACAAACTTACACAATCAATAGAAATACTGTGTTTAAAAGAGATAGCTATAGATAACGGACAGAAAGAACCACTGAAAATTTCTTCATCTTATTAAAATAAGGTGTAGATTCAGTATGCAGTATATTATGTTTTCTAACATCTACTTGCTACCTGCGTATGCTGGGGTAGGGCAGCTCTACTAACAAAGACAAACCCTCATCCTGCTTTGAACAATCAAGGTGTACAGTGTATTCCACCACTTCTTTTTCTTCTTTCTTTTCCATAACCTGATTAATATTATTTTAATTTAAATATTGGTGAACATGTTGTCCTCAGAAACATGAAAATCAAATGGAAAAACAAAAGACCAACACCTGTGTTTTTACTAAGCGTGATATAAAATATACTGAAGTATAAAACTTAAAACTAATTTGCAGACTAAGATGATTAATCTAAAATATTAATATTTTTGTTTTGAATAAACAGTCATCTCTGTTCACTGTCAGGGGCCTGGCTATTCTGAGAAAAATCAGACAAAAATACTGGACTTCAAAGACTTGATGTACAGGACAACAAGTTAAAATCCAGCATATTTGGAGCAGAGCTTTGTACCATGCAGCTCTTGCAATGCACTGACTGATTTACAAGGAGCAAGAGGAATCTATTTTTTTGTTTTATTGTCTTCTACTTACAATTTTCAGTATTTGGAAAAAAGAACATGCCTCCAGTTTGCTTCCAGAAAAAAATTCACAATATAACGATTTCAAACCCTTATTTTGGGAGAAAACACGGTTCTTTACCTGTCACGAAATTCCAAATTTTTGTTAAATAAACAGAAGATTTTTAACCCTCTTTCAATGCAAGTGAGTGTCAACTGTACTTTATGTTAGGAATCTGTCAAGTGGTTGAAGTCTTAAAGCTATTTCTTGCTCTAGTAATCATAAGAAACTTATGTAAATTCTTATTATATTCAACATTTTTATGTCATTCAGCTCCATCTGTTCCCATTTTGGCTCTTGTAACTTACCAGGTAACTCTGTTTCAGAGTAAAGTATATATATTCAATGGCTGGTAACCAACAACATCCCCAGTCCAAGACAAAATTTTCTCTCTCCATGGTTTAAATTGCCAACAGAATTCTCATTTAAACAGAAAAACAGTGGTAATACAGAATAATCAAATACTTTATAGTTCATCAGAGTTATAAATCACATTAACAAGCTGTAAAAGAAACTGATAAACTGTCCAAAAAATGAAGTTGTGGCGCGAAAAAATAAACTGTAAATTGACAGGAATAAAATTCATATTGTCTAGCTGTTCCTGTCTGTCAACCTAGGGTATAGAGCACAAATCCAAGTAACACAAGGTAATCAACACCAGGAAGATGTGTCTAGCAGCAGTAATTATCTGCTATGCTAAGTCACTTTTCAGATTAAAAGGCAACTGTTTTGTGGAAGACTTAGTTAAAGCTAGAAATATTTCTCATTGGTTACATATACTGCTTGCCTTTGGATTTCTCCCTTTTCAAATATATGAAAATGTAATTTTTTTCTTGATGGTCCATTTCCAGGCTTGTGCTCTTTCTGTTGTACAGCAAGAAGACAACACTAACCTGTACTTTCAGGGCACCTTAACTCAGAATTACATACTTGGGTCAGGTGATTTTTGCAACCCTCTTAATATAATGTACATTAAGAGTCCAGTTTTCCTAGTTCTCTTTCAAAATATACTATTTCGGGTACACAGGACCTTGCCAAAATACACAATTATAACAATAATTATACGCTTTGGTATTAACAAGTTTGGATAGAATAGGCAGCACCACTAACAGATAAATAAGGTCAAGTTAGTTTTAAGTTAGCTATTTAACTCTACTGATCGCAATCTGATATGAGCGTCCACTGCTTGCTACATATCTCCTGGGGAAATAGTTGTGAGGAGTTACCTTCTTTTAGCACTCAAATCCATGTTGCTCTTAAATTCATCAGTTAATAAATATCCTTAATTATACACAGAAATTTGGGATTTTGGTTTCCCCTATTTCTCTCGATGAAACCATTTATTTTGCAAATTAGATTAATGTTCAGCCTCAATGGTTTGATTGATCACTTTAAGATTTTGTGACACAAAAAAGCACTATGTTTAAATAGAGCTTGAAAAAGAAGTCCAGGACTTTAATATTAGTTTTACGAGACTGGCCTTCCATTAAACCTACATGCCCCTGAAATATACTGGAGCAGCTTATCCTGGAGGCCATCATCAAGCAAGTGGAGGAAAAGAAGGTTATCAGGAGTAGTCAGCATGGATTCACCAAGGGGAAATCATGCCTGACCAATCTAATAGCTTTCTACGATGACATGAC